>Ga0126336_10000956_pt1 | contig 13798 bp, 9 predicted proteins | sample SidCmetagenome_FD_92530 | JGI IMG/M metagenome (GOLD analysis project Ga0126336, IMG submission 92530) | Coral microbial communities from El Islote,Puerto Morelos, Mexico - Siderastrea C C metagenome | ecosystem: Host-associated > Invertebrates > Cnidaria > Coral | place: El Islote,Puerto...
ATAAAGACCATGTAAATTCGCGTTTCATTCAATAAACCTGAAGAAGGCTGGTGTTGGCCAGCCGAAATATTGTATTTACGCCTCGTGCACGTTGTCTGACCAGTCTTTGCATTATTTCCATATAAAACGGAATTAAAAGTTGACGCTAATCTCGGATCAGAACTCATCCCTGTTTTGAACAACTGGGCCCAGTTGAAGATAACACGTGAGAGTAATTTAAACTATATCCAGTTTGTACCTTCCGTACACCGGGTGGATGCTCTAATCACTGAGCTACTGCGAGACTCGCGACGAGTTTGGTCACGCGCGCGTGTTCTGCATACTGCTAGGATCATTTAGATTAAAAAGTGTCGAGAGTGGTGCTAAAGGAAAAGAGAGTTAATGAACACGGAATACAGTTTGTTGAACCAGATGACTGATCCTGGCATCTACCACATTTCTCTTCATCACCAAATTGGTCATCATGTTAAGCAAAAAACGCATTCTATTTTAACAAAAACAACAAGGGACGGAAATAACGCATTGCTATTAGATCTTAGCGACTTCACTAAAGTGAAATCCACGGGGATGAGAAAGAGGAACAAGCGCCGCATTTAGAGGGGTTGTATATGGGCTGAAGCAACTTATTGTCTTACCTAACTGTAGATACCAGCTGATATAATAACTCCTCAATGGTTAAATAATCCATGATATCAGCATTGCGTCTGTAGCCCCATGACAGCTTGTCCACCGTCATCGCATTTTCCCATTTATGACTCTGGAGTTTTCCTAACGAGCATCAGAATTTAATTACTGTAAACTTCTCTTGAGAATAGTTGTATTCTAGCATGGTTTTATGCTAGAATAATAGCTGATCGTATCATCATTTTAGTCACTTGTAAACACCTCATTTTAACCATCTACATGTACGTCTCTGCAAACTGAGATAACTTTGATGTATCGTTGACAGGTCGTGGTGTAGATCCCGGATTAGGGGTCGGCTCATGCATCCTTTAGAAAGAAGACCATGCGGTGGAGGGGTGGGGAGGGTAGGGCGCAGGTGCTTCGGGTAAAGGAAAGTCAAGAAATTAAAAAAAATTCCCAAATTCCGCCTGTTTCCATTGTTTTACTCATCCTCAGTCTCTGAGAACTATCTTATGCCGCTGCTTATCCAAGCGTATCTAATCTACAAGTATAACGGAATTCTTTAAACATACGTTGCTGTTCTATAAACCCACTTTAAGTCGAGCTGTTAGTGTTATCATCTATTTTCCATTGATCGGAGTAGAGGGAAGCTGAGTGCTTTTGATGTTCAATTAATTTAACATCACCATGGACAACATAAGCTGAAAACCTTACCTGGATTGTAGCGATCACTGCACGTGTAGACCCCACCATGATGACAAGAACATCCATTGCTACACCAACGATCATTTGTTACAACTGTGTCTTTAACAGGACTGTAAATACCCCATACAAAGATAGCAAAATTAGTTGCATGAATTGTTACCCTGATAATCTCGAGGAGAAAAGGTTCGGTTTTCGAAAAGCTTTTGCTGTTCTTGGAAAAGGCAGGACTGTGCTACTTTGAAAACTGATATTCCAAGTAATTGGTTATTCCTAGACCAGGAAAAAATAGCCAGAATGATTCCTTAAAGAATGTGCGCTAAAAGGGTGTGAGAAGACTGACAGCCGCGATAAATAAGTCCTTATTATGTCTGTCACCTGGTTGGCAACTCGATATCTTGTTAACATCCTTTCTTAAAATCTGTAAATGGTATAAAACGTTCTTGTTTTGGCCCAGGCCAGCGAAGACAACTCTCTCTCAGCATTGCCAGTAACTTGGTGTTGTTTATTTCTTCCTGTAATGTGCTGTTACCATCTAAAACGTGACTCTAGCCTACTAAAATGCTCTATCTGGAGTAAAATGACACTAACTCTCATTTGTCTGAGCACTTTGCATTTTTCAAGTGCCCTGCGGATTATTCCACTTAAATTCTTTTAAGCTTCTATTCTTCCGTTAAAATTGATTAGTTTGCTCTTTCGTATTACCTTGTTGTTACTAATTTTTGCGCCTACTTAATCTCGCGAAAATTAGAGAGCTGTATTTCGCGAGTATTTATTTTCGCGTTTCCAGGAAAAAAAGTGAAAAAAAGTTCTTAATTTCGCAGATTGTTTTGGTTGCCCAGCCCCCTAGCACCGTTTCACAAAATGGGAAATTTTAAAATTAACTGGACAAAATAGGAAGAAAATTTAATCTTGAAGGTACCAGCGCGCTTCTGCACACAACAACAAAGAAAAACTTTTAAGCTTTTTTTTGTACTGCATGTTATGTTTTAAAAAACGCCCCGAAAAACTGTGAATCGGGAGGAAGAGTGCTAATCAAAAGCAAGACCAGGAAAATATATTCTCAAAGACAGAAAGTGACAGTTTTAATTCAGAACAAATTCCAACAAGCCTGTGACTCACAACATTTAAAGCTCATGATTGAATTCTTTTATAATTTATTTTCGCGATTCTTTCCAAACGCGAAAATCGCGAAATTAAGAACGCGCGAAAGTTAATAAAAATAAGGTAGTTTTTCTAGTCACCTTTCATTGTAAAGCCAGGCAAGGAACTCTCTACTTGTCCAGTAAGTGTCTGGTCCCACATCTCCATCAGACCACAGGTATTCTGGTTTGTAGGTATTCACCAAGTCATACAGCTCAGGAAGGAGAACTTGCTAAAATTGGTGAGTAAATAATATCACAATCCTTATCGTATGAATCAGGCCACTTGGTTTAAAGTCATATGTGGGGGAAGGGGGAATTAGGGGGGACAAGATTTACCACTTTCCATACCCTTATATCCCAGTTTCTGTCACTTCCGTGACAGCTCCCACTTCCTTGAGCTTAGTAGATTGTAAAATAAGCGATGCTGCACAGAAGTTTCTCTTTCTTCTGCTTGCTGTCATCTTTTCTTCTGGTTTCCGATCTCTGTCCCCATGCCCCCTTCCAACAAGCACTTAAATATATGTAAACAGTAATGTTATGTACCTACTATTTTGGCTCAACCCTATGAGAAAGGATACCGGGTCCATTTCCACGATTATTTTTGTATTATACTTCCATGATTGCTAGTTAAGGCCAAAATAAAAGACTGTACTTATTTATGTCTCAGTGGCTATTATAGTTGGCACTCAGTAATCATTTTGGCCAATATTCCAAAAACCAACAAGTCACTGGTGTCATTTATCATGGAAAAATACAGAGTTTGGGAATCCCAAGAGAGATCAAGAACTTTTACAGTCAGTCTTTATCACCTACTTAGTAGATATTTTCTGTGGTAGTAATTGGAAATAAGTGAATCTGATTGGCTCAACTGGCATTGTTCATTTCCTTGAAAACGAAAATTTTGTTTGTTTGTCTTCTTTTTAATGTCACCTAAATATCAAATTTGTTTTCCAATTGCAATAATTCAGTTTTGCACAACACCACTTAGACTAATTGTCCGCATTTACTAAAAGCGTTTAACTCAACTTGGGTATCCCTCTATGCGTAATCATTAATTACAGTTAAATAAGTCACTCATTAATTTTTACATTGTTAAATCACCTTGACATAATCTTGAGTCTCATATTTGTTAGCTTGGTCCTTTAAGTACAGAGGGTTGAACCATTCAAATAGTGAGTGATACAATCCAAACGTGATGTTTGTATTTTTTCGAATGGCTTGAGCAAGGTCACCTGAAGTGAAACAACATTTACTGTCAAATTAAAACGATGTTAATTTCACTACAAGTATGTGGGGGGAGGGGGTGTCTAAACTTTTCGCTTCCTGTACCCCTCAATACCGGTTCTTGCCCCAGTTGTTGGCTTCCAACTCTTTGCACTTTTTTGATTGCATAATATTACACTTTGTTGTGTAATTTTCTATTTCTCTCGCTTCCTAGCACCTTGGGGATACCACTTCTCGTCGCATCTTGTCCCACCTCCCTAACCCTTCCTAACCCCCTTTTATCCTGGGCTCCTGCCCTCCTGCCCCCTTCCAACTACATAAATTTAATCTGTTAAAGGGGAGGAAGGGGGGGGGGGAGGGTGGGGCAGAGGTGGGTTTTCCCTTATGTAAGTTTTAGCTATACACATATGTGCAGCCATAAAGGTTATATGGCTTTTACCACTGTGATATGGTCTGAAATAAGACATGAAAGGTCATACATTTCCGTATGCGGTAATGTTAGTGTTTTGGGCTCAATGCAGAACACCCTGGCCTAACATTCCCCTTCACAGTTAATTCCCAGTTCAGTGAAGTGGAACCCCGATATAACGAACCCCATATAATGAAGGGACTAGTACAACAAACCATACTCTTCACCCCAGTCAAATAGTAAAATGTGTGGAAAAGAACCCCAATATAATGAACCCCCATCATCTACAAACAAAATCTGCCAGTCCCTTGCCTTGGCACTTTGTTCTATCAGGATTACACTGTACTTTATGCACCCTCAATCCACGTTCTTGACATGCAAAAGGCTACCTCCCAGGTAATTACTAGCCAAAGGTTAGCATTTGTCAACAAACAGTCAACAAAGAACAAAGAAGAGACCTTTTAGCTTTAAGAAAGAGGAAGGAGAAACAGTCAAAGTTCTTCCTTTATAGTTGCTCAATTAACCCAAGGGAATTATTTATAAATAATTTTAAGGGCATAACTTAAATATGAATGTGTCCTTACCCACAAGATCCCTGTGAGGTCCATTGTCAACAGAGTTCCAGTTCCATGATACGTTAGATCTCCAGTTTGTCCAACCTTCATGATGTTTACTAGTCAGGACTACATATCTACGAATTTCAAATACAAATCAAATAATTGAGCACTAGAAACAAGCAGTAATACTGCTTCATGTGAGAAACTTAAACATTACACAACTTGAAGTCCAGACAGTACTGCTTTTACAAGATAGGGGAAGGGTGGGGTTAGGGGGCAATTCATAGACCTTCGAAAAAGATATAACTAAGGGGTAAAGGTAAAATGTAAAGTTAGGTAAAGGAGCACACAAGCCAAAGGATGCATGCCCACAAGGGCTAGAACTTATGACCCAGTTTCTGATGCACAAAGTAACTGAGCTTACTGCTACTCCCCCCTGGATGGGATGCTAGTCCAACACAGGGTTACCCCTAACAGTATGTTGCCGGTACCCATTTATACACCTGGGTGGATAGAGACAATGTGGAGTAAAACTTCAATGTCTAAGGAAACAACACAATGCCAGGGTCAGGCTTTGAAGCACACGTATCCTCAGATTTGGTCTCGGAAACTTTTAGAATTGTAGAAATTATGTCGAGAGTAAAATGTGTCAGTGTATGACAGGGTCATTATTTAAGAGTAGAACTTTAATTTTAGTCTGAAACAATATAAATTGCAGTGTACATGCCAGTTCTAACTTAAATGTATAATAAGACAAGATTGTTTCAGATTATTGTGTAGTTCTAAAAAATATAGATACTCCTCCCATGGAAAGTTTATTGTTGTGCACTTCTTCTCCCCCCAAGAAGTTACAGTTTAGCTTCATACTTTGCTTCTAAAATTTTGGCTTTTAAGGCCCCCTCCCCCTAGGAATTTCCGATGACCTTGCGTGGGGTGGGTATGGATTTTTTTCTAGAACTACACAATGACTGCACTGTTAATATGACCACCTTGTCATCTAACTGCCAGTCTTTTTCGCATTACGTATGCAGTCACATTCTTAACATCTTAAAATCCAGGTAAAACGATGATCCTGTTAATTAAAACAACCACATTTTAATGGCCCTTTAAATTTGATGGTTGTTTCAACACAGCTCCACTGTATAATTTCTACATCACTAATACCAGAGGTATCATTGTTACCTTGCACCTGACATTGCCAGCAGCTCTGCCCAAACATTGGGGTCAAAAAATTCTGCTTTAAACATTGGTGCAAAATCAGCATAACTGAAGTTGGGTGGATAGTTCTTCTTCATGAATTCCACAAAGGCTGGGTTGCCAGTGCGCCAGTAATACCAGAACCATTCTGTTCCAAAACTGGGTACAGAGTACACCCCCCAGTGCATAAAAATACCAAACTTGGCCTCATCATACCAAGAGGGGAGGGGTCGTGAGTCCAGTGACTCCCATGTGGGTTGATACTGTGCAGACACCAAAGGTAATAAGGCAAGAAGAGATAACACTTTGGTAATCATGGTTTAGTGCCTGCCTTGCTCCTAACAAAAAATAAATTTATTATAATGTTGAATAAATAATACTTCTCAGCACTTTACTACTGACAAATAACTGACAGAAGTCCACAGCTTCCCATTCATTATGTGTCAGGAAATCCCTTGGAAAGTTTGAGTGAGGGTAGAAATATAATGCCACTCAGAGCTCCCTTACCCTCTGACATTGACAAATTAATACAGTTTTCATTTTCTACTTCAGAAGAAATGATTAAAATTTTTAAAGACCCCTAAAATCTCTACCACCACCCCCCATTGAAAATGATAAAGATTTATACCAATTTTAAGACCAAAGCCCCCCCCCCCCCCCCCCAAAAAAAAATCATTTTTCTACTGGGGCAAGACAGATCTGTATAGTACAGTAGTACTTTCAACTTTCAACTTTAATTCACACTGTTTACAGCACTGACATTAACAATTATTTTTATAACACACTTATAACCATTTACTATAAAGAAGCGTAAAAGAAAATCACAATCTGAGGAAGTACGTGCACAGAGGCCAAAGGAGCGACAGCTTTCGAGTTGGCCACAGTCATGTTAGCTATAGAATTAGAGCCCAAGATTTCTAAATATGGTAAACTAAATGGGAATTTAAGCTAAGTTACACACTAAGTAGTAGTATCTCTGGAACATCTGTCTAAACTGAATGCCTGTTAAGGGGGCTCATCAATTTGGCACAGTTTGGGGGAAATAAGCAGTATTTAACGGTCTGTTATTAGTATTCTCTAATACAACAATTCCACCCATACACATTCTATGAGGGAAGGCGGGGGATTACAGGGGGGCAGATGGTAGGAACCGAGAAGAAAAGGAAGAGAAGAGAGGACAAGGGAGCTTCTGGTTTTCACAATATTTGGCATTGCAATAGCGGGGAGGACATGGAACAATTAAGGAACTGGAATTAAACTTGGAATAAGAAACGGTGAGTTCAAGTTCAGACCCCTAAGCCTGCCCCCCACCCTCCCCCCTGCCAGGTACCCCTCCTCCCTCCCCAAACAGTTGAGCTGAGTGCTAAACAGTAGATTTCCTCGAAACTGATTTTGCATCTCATTGAATAAGTAAAGTGCGCTCTGTTTTACACCTCACCGTGCAAAGCATTCCAGCATATGTAAGAAGCATGACGTAATACGTTCCATAGTTTAGGGATATTCCGCCATTGTCCGAGCTACGTTATGTGCTGGGGAACTTTCATAACTTTGTATGAGCACGACGGGGGAGATAATGAATTATTCATTAACCTGGAAGGCGTACCATTCTCGTGGAATTAGTGTAGAGACGTTACAGCAACGCCTACCCTAATTCATATGAACATACCTTCTCGCTCCGGAACCTAAGAAAGTTGACCCGCAATCGACGCTATTCACATGAAAGTCACGGGCAAGATATCACTATACTACGTCATGTAACAAATGGCCGGAGTCACAGCAGTCACGCCACAGGATTCCCAGGCTACGTCACGCGGAAGAGAGGATTCCTTATGTTCTGATCGTTAGTCACTTATTGCAATTAAAAAGAAATCGGGAACAGAACACTAAGAAACGTTTTATCAATTTTGTTCAGCGATACCCTTTTGGTAGTTTTTTTCGGTTTTCAAGTTTCGCAATTTTCGCCCAAGAAGAAATCGCGAAAAACAAGACTCCCGAAAGGTCGCGTGTGCGCGACGCCCTGCTTGAAGAGCTTGTACATTTCACATTTCCATTTGAGAGGCCTTCAGCAACAACAAATTGGAAAGAAAACTCTGTAAGCAAAGAACGAGAGATAGGAGGGAGCTTTTTATTTTTCAGATGCGTTGATTAAGGGAACTTGAGGTGTTACACAACATTCCATAAAGCTTCCATGGCTAGTAAAACGGTTTATCGAGCCACTGAGGTTTGAATCTTTTTGTCAGTTTTTAAAATCAAACACTAGTCTTGTAATCACTTCCCATTTAAAGTTCATTTTTTCACTCATCATCAAACTGTTATCTTTGAAATGATGCGGTAAACTTAACATTTACAATGGTATTGTTAAGGGACTATTGCCGAAATCAATTTGTTTTTTTAATCAACACTTTACAAATTTTTCTTCCTAACACTACACCTCAACCTCAAAATTTCCACTTCACCAAGACCACCAGATACTAAATACACTGTACTAGGGATATCCTTTTACAAACAGTCTCAATCTGCAGTAATATAAAATAGATAAGTACTAATTGGAGACTACTTAAAATTACGATTACTTCGTCATCTGTCTAGTATTTATGAATTCTTTACTGTAGACGGCGACTAAACCTCTGTGCAAATTTTGGAATTTTGCAACCTTTATCAACTCACAGTCCCCTCGCACTCGCAAATTCACAGTCGCTTTATCTCCTTTGCCGGCCATTTATTTCTTACTAACAACTCCTATTAATCATATCGAACGAACTCCCTAATCTATGATTACTCCTACTCTTTGTATATAGAAGGGACACTGCATCTTTCGAAAGGTGGGGTGGAGGTACAAAAAGAGAGCACCATATTTTTGAAGTGCAGTGAGTCCTGTCTGAGTACAATAACTATGTTTCCGCGGCTTATTTGAGGGAGGGGCTTAACAGAGAAAGATGACCTGCATATTGCCCGAAGTAAGTAAATAAAGGAAGGTACGTAGAAATTCGTATGATACATGTACATCATGTACGTACATTTCACTGCGTGCCTCGGATCTATTTTATCACGCTTTACAATAGAGGTGTGAAGTTTCAGTGTCGATATTTTTATTAACCAATATCGATATTCAGGACAAAAACGGAATTACCAGTATATCTATTTCACTGATTTATTAACCACACATCAATGTTTTCTTCCATTTCACAGAACTGAGGTTTCATGAATATGTATTAGAAACCTGCCGAATTTTGGCAGCGTTCTCGGCATATTCTCTTACTTGGGTCGTTCGTTTCGGTTTTCCCGCAGAAACAGTTTATCTAGAGTCTGATTAATATTGCAGGTTAATAAATTTACAGTTGATGACATTTTCATTTCACACGAGGGTCCAACAGAACATTTCTTTCCCCAGGGCAGTTGACGACTAGGACAGTTTCCTGCGCGGCTGTGCAATGACGCAATCGACAACATCGAAAGTTGACTTAAATGGTTTTTCCTTGTACGTCATTGATTCATTATTGAACAGTTCTTGATAATTTTCAGTTTAATCGTTTCGTTTTTCTAGTCCGGTCATTATCTTCCAGTCTGAAGTTGAAGATACAATTGTGCGCAAAAGATCTTGACTGTTGGTAAAATGCTCAAAGCGCTCACGTTTCAATAATTTCAAGTATTCGTTGAAAAAAATGTAAAAGAAAGTTTTATCTTGACTAGTATTAATTATTAAACAGGAACGGTTTTCATGAATAGAGTAATAAGACAAATTTTATTCCATCTCTCAGTTTACCGCATTGTCCCATGCAAAAACCGCGGCCCCCTTTCGGAGAAGACCAGATAAGATAAAATATAGCCCCTGATATTTAAATTATTGTAGGGAATCATGAATAGGCAAAAATGTAACCTACAATCAACTAGTATTTTCATCTCGCTTGGTAAATCAGTTCTGCGGAAACAGGAGTAAATAGGAGCTTGAAAACTCGTTCAGACATTGCCAGTCTCCATCTTTATTGAAGGTCTGTCTGCAACATTTCAGCTAATTATTGGCGACAAGAGCTTCGCTTTTTTCCTGTGGCGACAGTCAGTTGCGCGCTGTGCAATCGACATGATCTTCAGTGAAAGTCGCTTGGCTGAAATGGGTTTCTTTTACATACTATTACCTCAAGGCCGAGGCAGAATGTTAAAAAATGCAGAAATTCATAAAAGTTTAATTTAAGGACAGACCTAGCACGCATTATAAAGAGACACTCCATAATTTTCCACGACAACTCTCCGCATAGCCACAGGACAGTCACATAATGAGCTATTTTGAGCTTCATTTGTTATGAAATGAATTACTTTCGACGTCCTCGGGAGGTCTGGACCACGCCTTAGTTTTAAAGAAGTACTGAGCAGAAACTTTAAAATAAAATGTTTAGTTTGCGTTAAAATTCGCCAAGATCATGCAAAATCTGTTACATTATATTTTGGAGACTAAAGTTTTCACGATATCACATGAGCCGTGTAAAAAAACTGAGAAAAGCGCAAAGTTTCCATTCCAAATTTAAATAGAGTTTTGTTGTTTTGAAATTGCACGCGCAATAACAGAAAGGAAAAATTTGTTTACATCCTTTTTTCTATGGGTTATTTCAACACAGTAAGGATGCGTGAAATAACACATATAAAACTTGCGATAAGTTTCTAGCCATAGGTAGAGCTGTTTTCTATTCAATTTTTCTCATTATTTTGTAAGTTCAGATCACTTTTTAATTTTCTAGTTAAAATGGGCGATGGATTACAGGTAAATGTGAAAATTGTTTAGTCATATGATGTATCTGTTTTCCCAAACTTTTCTCGGAAAAGCGTAGGGGCCATCTCAGCATTTGGGTCTCTCTTAACCTAGAATATTCTAATAATAGCTAATATACTGAGTCAGAGTTACTGACAAGTTCCCATCAGTCGTCATGGCAAACCGTGCAACAGATCAAAGTCGCCAAAGTGTTACCTTCAAAGGAAGAAATCCATTGTAAAATTTGATATACCATCTCTCGGCTTTCAAAAAGGCAGCATTGCAATATTGATTAACCAATACTTTAGCGTGTTTTTTTCTTTTTCTTTTTAGCGTTTTTTTGTCGCAATGCTTTCCACCCACTTTTTCCTCCAAGCTGACGCCATATTTTCCCCCGCCTTCTTTGGTTATGTTACTGGCTGAGATGATTGACAGTCCAAAATGCTTAAAAGCAAAATTCCAGTTACCTGCCTGGCACTGGAGAGTTGAGAATAGCCGCACGTGAAAAACTGATCTTTTAACTATGACCTACACATTACTAAACGTGGTCGCTCCTTTCCTTTTCTTTTGGCTCGTTTTTGGCGTAACAAAGTCCTCTAGTACGAGAAGAGATACGAACTTCTTCGACTACGTCGAGAATCTCACTGAAGAACTTAGGATTTTGCAGGATGAAAATGTTCATTTGGTGTTTGATCAAGGTGAGTTCAAATGATGCTTTATTTTGTTTGATTAACACTGGTTTCAAAGAGGATATGTCCGCTATCTCGATAGTTAAAAAGCCAATCAAGTGTATGTCCATTTTAACGGGTTATGTTGATTTCACAGCCGTTTTTGTTCTGAAACTGACGATTATTGAAATGACACTGAAAGTTGAAGGAATTTTTGAGAGCTCATACCTTGAAGATTTAACATTGAGTATTTCAGAGAACTAATTTCGCCAGTCGATTTAAGTTTTTTACATATGTTTTACTTATTATTATTATTTTTATTATTTATTATTATTATTATTATTATTATTGTTATTCAGGGCGTTTGGGTTCTATCGTCTTCTCTGTGTAAAACGGGGAATCAGTTTATTCAGAGTTTATTCAGAGTTTAAAGGGAAATAATTTTCGTCTCCTTTAATTGATCTTAATTGGTAGTTTTATTGATTTTTAGACTTTTTTCGCCGAAACTCAAATGCTGCAGACAAAACCAGGCTCACAACAGTCATGAATACCTCGACAATCGTCAACATTTTCAGGCTCCATGTGGCATTCGCAAAATTCGACAACCATACGAAGATCATAGATCTGAAAATGAATGAAGAAAATGGAGTCAGATTATCATGGAACGCTCAGTATTTGCCAGTAAAGAACACGGGTACCACAGATCTTTACGACATCTCTTGGTTACTGGTCGAGTGGAAAGTTCAAGGAAAGAAGCCTCGCAAATTGAACTTTGCGTTTAACTTCTCAAACACCGGGCGCCAGCAATCGAGAAAGCGGGCTCTTAAAAACTGGAGCGCAATGATCAAGGATAGAGAATGGCCTCAAATCGGACCACTCTTTCTTATTGCTTACTTCAAGGACATTGTAAATGGCAAGCAGCTTTCACGCCCAAACCCCAGTACTAAAGATGTACTTGCTCACAGGCTTCGCAGTGGCACACCAGCAACCTGCAAACTTCACAGCTTCCGAACAAGCTTTCAGCAGCTAGGATTATCCTTTGTGTACGTAAGTCCAAGGCGACCTTTTAACCTGGGAGTTTGCTACGGGCCATGCGACGTTACAGAAAGCGTGGACTCTCGTGTGAGTTTTATGACTACTCACGCGTGGATGCTGGAACTGGCGCGCATGCGACTCGATCTTTCCAATTCGACGTCCCATGCGAGCCACCTGCAATCAACTTGTGTGGCAACTGCATACCAAGGACAAAGGGTCTTCAAAAAGGAACCTAATGGAAATCTAGTATCCGAGGTTATTCCAGATTTTACAGCCTCCGAATGCGGATGCCGCTGAAGTTAAGAAACTGTTTTGTACCAGTCAAATTGAAGCTTCAACACCCCCCCCGGGCATACCCCGGGCATTTGGCTGTGCATCGTGCCTGGGAAGGGGGGGATTTGAACGTTGCCTTGGATGGGTGGGGAATTTGAACCGAATTTATCTTTTGTTCTAGTGTCATACGCCGGGGAGTTTTTTCGGTGTTTACAGGGTTTGATGGATTTCTAGGATAGAATTTTGCCTTTGTTGGTGAATAACTCTCTCAAAAGGGTCTTTAAAAGAAGCTTGAAGGTGTAATTATGGCATATGACCTGTTTGCAGATCTCTCTCTGAAAGCGTGAACAGTGTTTACTAGCTTGAAGACGAAATTTGTCTTTGACGACAGGTATTTCAGTGCTAATTGGTTGGGCATTTGAACGGCTTTTTTGCCCCGAGGGGAGGGAATTTGAACAAGCCAATCTTCAAAAGTTCAGATTCCCGAGAGGAGGATGTTGAAGCTTCAATTTGAATGGTACATTTCGTCTGTTTCGTTCGCTTACATCACCTCGATCTTAGTTCAGTTTCTTTCGAATGTTTAATTTAGGTTCAGGTAGAAAAACATCGCTAGTACTGGAAATAGCACCTTAAAGTTGACAAAACTTGGAAATTTTAGCGTTTTAATGTATTTCAGTTGCCTAGATGTGAAGTTATAGATACATGTTTAACAGTTTCGGTTTTTTGCATGTGGCCGAGTTTGTAATATTTGCCTACCGCAATAAAAATGTCCTTAGAAGCCTTCGAAAATCACTGACTTATACCTTTTCTTCTAGGCAAAATATGAGGCTCAAATTCACGGTGGTTCTGTTAAAATTTAAGGTGTTCTTCCCCCACATTTACGGTGTATACTTAGAAAAGTGAGTTTTCAAGTCGTTAAGTGAGTTTTGAAGTTTGAATTTTCACATGATTGTTACTTAGAAATCTTAGAATAGGTTAAGCCTTACTGTAATTTTAATTTTTCATTCGATTTCGCTCAGTTGAATAGACCATTCCGCGGTTTTTCAACTTTTCACATGGACCAGCTAGCGAAAATCCATCGACACGACTAGAATAAGTAAAATTGCCAAGTCTGACAGTGATGGGGGGAAAACTAACAAAGATATGGCTCCGCAAAGCCGACAATTTTATAGACGTTTGTATGGTGGGGAACACAGTTGTGCCCCTCCCCCGCACCATACAAA
>Ga0126336_10000957_pt1 | contig 13796 bp, 10 predicted proteins | sample SidCmetagenome_FD_92530 | JGI IMG/M metagenome (GOLD analysis project Ga0126336, IMG submission 92530) | Coral microbial communities from El Islote,Puerto Morelos, Mexico - Siderastrea C C metagenome | ecosystem: Host-associated > Invertebrates > Cnidaria > Coral | place: El Islote,Puerto...
AAAAAACTGTTGAGAGCCTCCTTAAGAGAGAAATAAAAGTGGGATAAAATTTCTGCACACACCGCCAGGAGGTACCCTGACCTGGAAATGCGGACAAGCTCTGCGCGAAATGTAAAGTTTGCATTGGGAAAAATACACAATCCGATGTCGAGTAATTTCCCTTTAACCAGTATTCTGCGAAATTGTGCACCATTAATCAGGCCTTATGTGCCAGCTATACCATTAATAGACTTGGCGAGTTAGTGAATCAGGTAATGTTGTGTCCTAATGGGAGGGTCAAGAATCCGCTGTTCCTAATATTCCAGATCCTATCCCCAGATCGAACCTTAAATTTGCGGTACTAAATTATCCAGTTTCCTGTAAAATCCTAACGTATGCACTCTGATCATTTCTGTTCTTTGGTGCTGTTTATTACAAAGTTGGTTGTTCCAACGTTTTTGAACAGTACTTCACTGTGATACTTACCCAGATTTATTGCTTTCGCTGTACAAGGTGCATGGTTCAGAACTTTTCAGTCTGTGTATAAAATTTCTCAGTGTGTCCTCTGAATAAAAGGCCACTGACCAACTGTTTGTATTTGGGCACATTGGGTTTAAGAGGAAAACACTAGCAGCTGTCAGGCTTGCCGTGGGGAAACATAATAATAAAGACTTCACACCAATGTCGATTCAACAGCAAGTTTTATAGTTTACTACTAAAACTCCACCAAGACTGCAGCCGGCTGCAATGAATAAGTCACAAAGGACTGAACTGTAATGATATTTAAGTCTTTTTTTTTACATGATGATATAATAATGCAGGAATTCACAATGTTGCATGACCGGCATAAAGTTTATTATTGAGACTGTCATTTTTCTGTCACACATTTGGTGGAATAAAACAACAGTACACCGTTGAAACTCACTATTTTGTTCTTTGTATTCTTAAGCGACAAAATAATAGTAAGAAAGCAGTTTGATATCCATAATATTCGCCTACGATTTAAAATACTATTTACAAGGCTAAAAAGCTTTAAAAAAGGAAAAACAACCGAACGTTTTCGACTAATTAAAAGTCATCTCCTTTTTAGCCTTGTAAAAGGTATTTAAAAAAAAACTGTTTCTTAAAGCCCATTTAAGCTTCCCCTTACAAAGCAACTAATGCAACTGATACTTTGGTTGGAAAAAGGGAACAACGAGCCAAAATAAAGCATCAAACTCACTGGGCAGTTGTGATCCTAACAAAACTTTTGCTGTCCAAACGTTGTTTGCTGTATCAAATTCTGCTGTCACAGTGGTCTTTTGGTCAGAATTTTGAATGGTCCGAAGTGTTATCAGATATGTTATTAGATATTAGATTACAACTAACAACCCTCTATTCGCTCATTTTTGCCAGGCTATCACCCTCTTCGTCATCTTTACCAATACCCTGCCAAACACTGGGAACGATCTTCCGAGATTAAGGAATTCATGAGTTGGAGCTTGATTCAAGATCCAGCATGCTGCATCTTCTTTAACCCAAGAAAAAAGATACTTTCAAAGCAATGCGTGGATAATCCTAGATACAAAGATGAATACTTACCCTGAATTACTAGAATCAGTGCTATCCCTCAAGTAGTAAGATTGTTATGAACTTGAGCTCACGTTGAAGTATGTGACCTTTCCTCCCTACACTTTGCCTGATACTTAAGTCTATCAAGTAAACCTACCCAGACAGTAGTACCACTAGCTAAAATTACTTTAATTTGCCCTTTAATTTGCCCTTACACAACTTTTTATGCGCAATGAAATTAAAGTTTTTAGGAAATAAAAAGATGATGTGTCTAACATCTGTCCTTTTCTCTAAGGGAAAGGAGCCACACACTGAACAGATGTCGAAACAATTTGGCTATTGCAACACCGGTAACCAAATGGAATGTAAGGTGAAGCACCACATCTTATGCACTGTGACCTCAACGGAGCCACACTGGTACCATGACAGCATTGATGCGTTAGTGGATTGTATCGAAGGCCACCGCACTGGAACTGCGTCGGAAAGGGTCTGCATGGGACGCTTCTGGGCAAGACTCGATTTTGGCAGCACTGCTGGGTATGAGTAACGTAGAAAGCGTGTCCGCATGGTAGCCTGTTACAAAAGGCATGGAAGGGGACTATCTGGTTGAAGCAACATTTCTGCGTTTGTGGATTGTATTGAATGCCACCACACTGGAAAGGCGGTGGAAAGGGTCTGCATGGGACGCTTCTGGGCAAGACTCGATTTTGGCAGCACTGCTGGGTATGAGGAACGTAGAAAGCCTGTCCGCAGGGTAGCCTGTTACAAAGGGCATGGAAGGGGACTATCTGGTTGAAGCAACACTTCTGCGTCTGTGGATTGTATTGAAGACTACCACACTGGAACGGCGTCGGCCTTGGGAAACATGGTACAATTCTGGAAAGGACTCGATTGTGGCAACATTGTTGAGTGTAGGGAACGTAAAAGGCTAGTCCACAAGGCAGCCTGGCACAAGGGGCATGGATGGGAAGTATTTGTCCAAAGCAGCATTTGTGGGTCTGCGGAATGTAGAAAAGGCGGTCACATTGGTACTGCGTTGGAAATGGCGGGCATGGTACATTTTTGTAAACGACTTGATTGTGACAACATTGCTGAGTATGAGGAACGTAGAAGACCTTTCCACAAAGCAACCTGGTACATTGGGCTTGAATTGGCACAATTTGACCAAAACAGCATTTATGGGTCTGTGTATTGTACTGAACTCCACCACACTGAAACGGCGTTGGGTTTGGAATGCATGGTACCATTCTGGGAACGACAAGATTGTGGCAGCACTGTTGAGTGTGAGGAACGTAAAATGATAGTCCACAAGGCAGTCTGGTACAAAGGACGTGGATTGGAACTATTTGACCAAAGCAACATCTGTGGGTCTGCAGGTTGTAGTAAAGTCCACCACACTGGAATTGCGTGGGAAATGGTGGGCATGGTACATTTCTTGGAGCTACACGATTATGGCAGCATTGTTGAGTGTGAGGAACGTAGTAGGACTGTCCACAAGGTAGTCTGGTGCAAGGGACGTGGATGGGCACTAGTTGACCAAAGCAGCATTTGTGTGTCTGGCGATTGTATGGAAGACCACCACATCGAACTGGTATCGGAAATGGAGTACATGGTAGGCTTTTGGGAATAACTCGACCGTTGCAGCATTGTTGAGTATGTGACACATATGCAATCTGTCTACAACGAAACCTTCTGCAAGGAACTTGGACGGGGACTATTTGACCAAAGCAGCATTTATGGCTTTGTGCATTGTACAGACGTCCACCGCATCGTTTTGATGGCAGTGGAGTGCACGGCGTACTTTTGGGAATAACTTGGCCGTTGCAGCACTGTTGAAAATGTGAAATGTAGGCAATCTGTTTACAGCGCAGCTTGGCACACTTGGCAATTTTTGGAATAACTTGATTGTAACAACACTGGTGACTCTTATGACTGTAGACCGAACTACCGCAACGAGATCTTCTAAAACAAAGAGTGGATGCAAGCCTCTTCAAGACGATTCGGCCATGACAGCATGTGTATTGCCAGGGGTTGTAGACAATTTTGCCTGCACAGCAGCGTTGCCTGAGGCGACGATATGGGCGGCGTCCACATCTCAGGAGGGATCTCTTCATGTCACTGGAGTTGTTTCCATCTGCAATGAGCAAAGAAAATATGTTAAGTTGATATGTTTTGATATCAGAAATACACAATGGTGATACATGGACCTGTAGTTTTTAATTACCGCTTTTATGACCAGTATCAACAGACCTTTAAAGGGGCTTTTTGCGTTTAATTTTGGGGTTAAAAATGTACTGAAATTTAAATTAAACACCTATTCTCGCCCGCGAAATGCTCTTAGTCATGAAGAGAGAGAGAAATTGAATGATTTTCAAAAATAAATGATAGTGATTTTTCCAGGAAACAAAGGAGAAATTTGACATTAGCTTATTGTTTTCAAGTTGCAATTCATTTCCATCCTAGGGATCCACAGCCAGACACGCCTAATTATAGTTTCACAGAACTGGGGTGCGTTTCTCAAAAGCCCCGAAACTCTTCGGGCCGATTTCGGGCACGATAATTAACACTGTATCTTGGAAACAAAGACGTTTCTAAGCATGAACATTTCTTAGCTTGAGGAATGAGTTGTTCATATTTTCAGAAGTGGCTTTTCGGGGCAGAAATGTTTTCGGGACGTTCGAGAAACGCTCCACTGGTGAAGTTATTTTAGACGAAACTGAACCAGAAGTTTTGGGCTTCCTCTTATTGTAATATGTCTTTTAGATTTTTGAAGTAAACCAAAAACTCTATGACAGTGCCCCTTAAAGAATCATTCATAAATGGAGTCAACGTCATTCCTATCAAGTTCAGGCTGTAGCGATGAGGATAAGACTTGTGGCAAAAGAATGAAACGGTAACGAGAAAGACTAGCAACTTCTAGGGATGGCATGTTTTGTAGAGTCTTTTTATATGATCTCGATATTCTTTTTGTTTTTACATAAAATGGTTGCTGGAATTATGGATAGCCACTGTTTACCTTCGTCGTCCTCAGGTTCTAGGTCAGTTTCTTCATCAGCAATGTCTTCACTTTCTTCGGGCGAAATTTCATTCACGTTGTCTTTGTTGTACTCTGGAGAAGTAAAATGTTTTTGTCATTCAGTGAATAATAAATAAAGGGTAATAAAATAAACAAATTTAATATTTAGTGAATTGATAAAGTACAGTTTAACCTTAGATTGTTTTTCCTTTTGTGTCACACACGTCCGTGTGTCACAAATATACAACATAAGAAGTCAGTTTCCGGACTTCAGATAACATTTATAAATATTTTGGCAAGTCAAAGTGGTTTAAAAACGTTCACTGCTATTGTTGGATGTTTCTTCATTGTCTTCACTTTCTTTAGCAAAAGTTGTAATCAAGTCATGTTCTTTGATTTGTAAGAAATACAAGCAAAATTTATAGATACGCAGTTCAAAGTGCCCCCCACCCTGCGTGATGGAATATAAGGGTTTTGTGAGTATAATTGACAGAAAAGATTTATCTCTAATTACTATACCATCGTTGGAGACTTCATCACTGTCTTCACCTTCTTCTGGCGAGGTTTGGTCTAAGTTGTCTTCATTGATTTCTATGGAAGAGAAAATTCACAAACTTGTCGCAATTTTTAATTATTATTAAAAGATTAAAATCAGAAAATGGATTAATGTGAGCATTGAATTTATTAACATACAAATTATTTGTCTTAAGAGATCTCGCAACTTCTACCGATTTTGTTACTTTTCGATAGAAAGTGAGGTTTTGGACGTGAACGAGTGGTTATTGAGATTGGGCGAATCTTCAACAATTTCAATATCAAGGTAATGGTTCTCTTTTTATTTTTGTTGGATAAGAAGTAAATATATCTAATATTGCTAAGCAATATTTAGTCAAAACTGACACTTAGCAATATCGGCTGATTGCTAATATACCTAAAATGATAACTTAAACAAAAAAAATTGAACAAATTTTGGCGCAAATAAAAGAGAGATATCTACCTTCGGCTATAAGAATGAAAGAATGTGGACAAGAATTAAGTGGGGTAACAAACGCAGAGAAACTGTTGAGTAATGTTATTTGGATGTTAAGAATTAAAGGCAGATGACGGCATATACCGATTTTTTCCTATTTAATGACAATCCGTTTCCTAAGTACGTTAAAACGGAAATTTTTTTCCCAGAACGTTTGATCTACCTTCGTTGTCTTCGGGGTTGTCATCCTCCTCTACACTGTTTTTATTCTCTTCCGCCAAACTCTCATCTTCATTGTCTTCTTTGGATTCTAAAAAGTAGAAAAAATTTATTCCTCTCTGCACTCAATAAAGAAGCAACTATTCCATTCTCTATCTTTTTTGATTAGCATAAGGAAAATATTATATTTAAATAAATTCTCAAACTACGTTGAACTGTTGTTTCGCCTTCAGTTATCAAGGTATTCTAAAAACGATAACTTAAAGTGTTTCAAACACATACCTAGAGGAAAGGAGATATAACCGCTATACTACCGTAAATTAAGTTATGGAATGTTTTTGCATTGATCAAAGCTTTTATCCAATTTTTCAATTAGTTTTCTTTGTAAACTGAAAGATTAGTATAGGCTAATACGATTTGCAATTTTTTATCAAAAATATCGTTCAAATATTATGAGGGTAACTAACAGCAAAAACAAAGATTACCTTTATTGAAAAATCAACAGGAACAGAAGGAACTATGTAATTATGTAGTGCATTATGAGCTGAAAATAAATTTGAAAAACGAAAAATGTAGCCTGACAAACTATGTTTAGTTGTACTGCGTAAATGTTTGATTTCTTACCGTTGTTTAGCTCTTCTGTTAACGTGTTTTCCAAAAGGTCTTCATCGTCTTTAACTGGGTCATCATTTTTGATTCCCAAATCTTCGTTGGAGGAAATGTTCTCGTCTTCAGCATTTGTTGCGGGAGCATAAAAAGCAGCCAAGATCAGGATAATCAATGCACAAAGAAGTCGATCCATCTTGTCGCAAGACCGCTGAGGGTGCAATGTGACTTCGACTAGAAATCTTACTCCCTTAAATACAGTTTTCACTTCGGATTATATTTTAATGAACGCTCAAAATAATGAAAATTGAAGAACTCTCTACTTGAATATTACTATTTGATTTAATAGACTCTTACTATTGTCGTCATTAGGCAAAAAAAAAGCAAGAAACGAATTATTTTAGCCCGTCATATTACTCTAAATTAGGGCCAAGTCCTGTCTTATTTATGCAGTCCATTCCTCTCTTTCTTTAGCGAGGGTGTCCCTCTAAAGTTTAATCAGTTTAAAGTTCTTGGAAACTTTAACTATTTGTTAAATGCATTTCACACCTATTAAAAGATAATAATGTCTGTTTACAGTTACTACCTATGATACACAATTTTACAGTTAAGAAGCTGTTTACGAATATGGGAAGGTGGCAAGAATAACCCCATCGATGACTAGCAGCACTTAATAGTCTAATTTATGAAATTTTAGATTAAAAATAATTGTGCAATATAAATTCCAGTCACATGCAGCTGTAGAAAATTAACAGAGTCCTTCTGTACGTTTGGTATGGAATTTCATTATAAACCACTGTTTAGGAAAAAAAGCTGTTTTTAAAAGTGAGTCCTTAGCCGTTCAAACAAATTGGAACCAGTAAAATCAGTAAAATGTTCATCGATGTTTACGATATTAAGGAATATTGTGTTATGATCATTCACTATAGACGGTTACTATATTTCCTGTTTTTAATAAATCACTTCTGAAATCACTTCTGAAATTAACTATGATAGTCGAATGATACTGTTCATTTGAAATGAAATAGATGTGCCCTTTAAAGAACACCTATCTACCTTAGAAGCGACTTTAAAAGCATCATGAGCCTACAGTTTATTTCCTAAACTTTTTATTTGCAGTAAAGCTCACATACCAACACCTTCTGAGATGAGCACAACAGAATTAGTCCGTTTAGTCTGGTACTCCAGTTTCTGGAAAAAAACCAAAGCCCTCGATATCAATATCGTGTCACGATTGTTTTTGACTTTTACGTCCGTCGACACTTAAAACCACTTTCACAGCAACAATTCTGACATCATTTGCGTCAGTAAAAAGATTAAATTGGGAGTGCTGTAGGTTGCGTTAATATACAATGGCACTGACATTGTTGGTTACTAAAATACGGCAGAAGGTTAAAGTTTAATTTTAATCTGTTTTATATTTAACTATTTAACTTTTTTGCATATTATGTCGTCTTGTTTTGCTTTCACAAACACTTGACTTAAACGGGGAATCTTTCCCTACAATTTGCGTCAACTGCGTAATAAAAACTTTTTTTGCATTAGGTTGCGTAAAATGCTGTCGTCATAAATATCAATCCCCGTGACTAAGATGTGTGTACTGCATGGGGGCTCAAAACTCCATCGATCTTTTTTTCTATTCACAACTTTTTGGTGCTTGCCCTTTCCAGGCTAAAAAGCAAAATGATAGAATTTTAAGATTCAATGCAGTTTAAGCTTGTGTAGAGCATTATATCTTTCAGTCTTTCATTGATGAACACTTCACTCTCATGTATTGTTGTCTGTATCAGGAAAAATGTTTGTCATTATTTTATTTTATTTTTTTAAACCCATGGCATAGGTCGGTCAGTGATATTGAACATCTTTATCCGAGAAGGATTTTCGAACTCCAGTTATTTGGTTTTGTGACTGTGAAAACTGAATACAAGATAACATTGAAACAATGACTGCGGCTGAAAATGGTTTTCTAGATCAGACGATGTTCAAATGAATTTTGGCATAATATTTTGGTACATTGGTTTATTTCAGAAAGGTGTTGTCGTTTGTCCAATATTCTCAATGCCAACTCTACATATTACGGTCACCAAAACTAGCTTTATACGTTCTTTTTGTGCTTTATCTACCCTATGTTGTAATATTTTTGTCATTTGCAATGAAAAAAAGGCGAATTAAAATCGGTCCTTAGAAGCCACTGATAGGAAATCGCGTGTCTACCGGAATAAGATGTGTGCACATGCTCGCCGCGTTCAGAGCCTCTCAACTGTGATTTTAGCTAAACAAATTCGGAAAAATGTCAGATTTTGAGGGAAAGCTTGTCCCTTAGGGAATGCTATAAATCGATTTTATTAACTCACATAAATATTCTGGCCGTTTATTTTTTTCTACTTTGGAAACTTCGGGACTGGGCTTTTTCAAGTACTTGTCATGCATTGTGTATATTTTTGCCATGGAAATAACATCTGGCATGATGTTACATGTTTCTTGAAATCGAATTTTTCCCCTTCCTTATTGCTGGTATTGAAAGAATGTATTGCGAAAGAATCAGTTGTCAAACCTGCTACTACATGTTTGGTACTTAACAAGGAAGAAAATTATGCAGTCATGACTGCGACGTCGGTAAGAAGTCGCAAATTACAAGCAAGTAAGACAGTGTATCCTTGCATTTTCTTTCTGTGGGTCTCTGAGTTTTTGCTGGTTTTATCCTTGCGGCTTTAATGATGAACAAAAAAACCGCCTGAAAATAATCGTAACTGAGGTGATTAAAACAATCCCATTATTTCAAACTGCTAGCTAAAGAACCAATACAAGTTTACTGAGTAGGATAGAAGATAGTCGGACAAAGGAACAAGACTTGGGGGTGGTTGAATATCTAAGAGGAAGAAAATACACGCTAAATCACGCCACTATTTACACTTGGGAACTTCGAGTTGTAGCAGACTATTTTGGTGACTTCTTATTATTTATTAGCTCGCTTTCCAGAAATCTCAATTCTTCTCCTTTTTAAAAATCTAAAGGTAAAAAAAAAACAAAAAACAAAACAAAACAATTTTACAAAATATTATTTTATGCCGTCTTGTACTAACCTGCGTTGGCATTTATTAAGAAACCCTTAACGGACTGAAAAAACAGCAAAAACAGAATTTAACTATAGGCCCCTTAACGTTTCCATCGTCATGGATTAGCCGTTCAGGGAAGCACCGTAATTATCTGTGTACCATTAGTGAAGATTTCCTTACGAGGCTGTTTAACTCATTGTTATCTTCTGTCTTATATTATTATTGTGTACTAGGTGGTGGTAAACTCAAACATCAAACAGCCGAAAAATAGCGTGCACGTTCTTCTTTTAGTTATGTATTCGCGAGGTTAGAAACCAGAAGCTTTTCAAATAACTGAAATAGCCTTTCAATTTGGATATTAAGTAATTTTTAGCTCTGATTCTTCGGTCATTCCATTTCATCCCGTTTCATCGCTGATTCTCCCTTTGATATTACATTTGATCGCTAATTCCATTAACTATATTTGATTTAAACGGGCAAGTACATTAAGCAATTAATCTCAATATTGAGATGACGTCATCATGTAGTGTTGAAAAGGGAAAAGGTGCATTTCAAAGGCCTTGAAGCAATAGTAAGCAGTGTATGATTACACGCGTCTCCCAGCAACTGAAACACAATACCGAGAATGTTTTGTCTGTTCTGATTCTTGCCAATAATAATTAGTGGCCGATGTCATTTAAGAACTTTAATATCACCGAAACGTATAATAACTTCAGGTTCCATGTTCCGCAGACTTCACATAGTACAAATGATCATGACTCAAAACTTGCTTTGAACAACAGGGGAGGAAACTTTTATGTGAGTGTTGTAAGGTGCATTGGTTTTAATTCAACAAGGCCAATTAACACAACAGGAATGGTCATTAAGGTTTTGAGACCCATTTCAAAATCTTATTTCTGAATCGTTTTGTAAGCAAAAGTCGTCAACAGGTTATAGTTAATGTACTCGAGGCAACTTATTTTGTAAGTTTGGTGGAGCAAATAAGTAAATGCAAATCGTGTTGTAAGCAGAACGTTTTACCTTGCCAAATAAGCACTTCAATCCTGTTACAAAAGCACTGAGAGTAGCTTCTTCGGCTTATTAGATGGTAATACTTGACATGAAATTTACCTTGAAAAACAGTGTTTCGATTTGCTTGTTTCATGCGTTCAGATTGTTAGTAGCGGTGGAAAGATGGCGCCCAGGAAAATTTATTGTGAAGGGACAAAAGAGAGGGGACCAAATTTTTCCGTCGAATTTTATTCTTGCACGTAATCTTCCCTTCTCTCACAACAACGTAAATGACTGTAACAGGCCGACTGATACGAGAGGGCATTATTAATCACATTTCCATTTTTTGTTCTCGTTTTCTTGTTTGTTTCATTGCTTGAACCTAGGGGGGCAGTTTCGCTTTGAATGAATCTGCCTCGTATAGCAAACGTAATAAAGCGATTTTTGATTGTTTTATTTTGTTAATTTTTTAACTATGTGCGCTTTACATTTAGAAAATAGTTAACTCTGGCTCCTTAAGGTGCCCGTCCTGACTTAAAACGCTTTTGCAATCAGAACAAATACGTCGAATTTTTATCCTATCGAGAGCAGCATCACTATCAATCGAGGTCGGCTTACAAGAGTTTTACCACGCAAGGTTTGATTCGAATTCAATTTTGATTGAATCTTAATATTCTTAAATAACAAACACATTTTACTTGGCGTAAAAATATGGAAGGATATTTGTCCGTGGACATAAGCTTTTCTGCGAAGCAAACAGTCTTCTAAGAGCAAATTAAGGTTGAGGAAAACTTACAGAAGAGGCAATTTTCAAAATCTAACACCCGTGCAAACAAAGATCATTGTAAGATTTATTATTCTTTAAAGATCTTTCCTGAAAGTCGTGCGCACATCAAAAAATTTTATGCATTATATGATGTTGAACTTTTAGTGTTTTCAATATTATTTTATCAATAAGTATGTTGATGTCCAGTGGTCCAAAACACGCTATTCCGTTCTTAAAGGTCCCAGTTAACGTCTTAGAAACACACTTTGCCAGGGGATATCACCTAAAAAATAATAATGTGATTTAGTTAGGGTGAACCATTTTGACGAAGCACACGCAAGCGAAAATATTTGATAGGTTAAATATAACTTGTGATATTGCCTTCTTCGTTTTAAAATGTTCTCAATAAACGCTTTGGTATCTAAAACGTAAAAGAAAACCAATAAATTTTTGTTCTGTTTTTGCCTTTGTTGTGGTTACTGTGGTTTTGGTTTTACGGTACTTATGAAGAACTAAACAACTACGCGTCAAAAAAAGTTTCAGCGGGGCGGAAACCAACCTCGCATAGCTTCTTCGTTAAATGCATTTTAATTGTTAATTAAAAACAATAGTATTTCACTGTGTGTCACCAGGACTTCAAAAGAAGTACGTTAAGATTGCCAGCTCAGGTATTAAAACAGTTCGAAGACAATAGAATGATCAATTTTTTTCGAGAGGAATTTTTTTTTCAGGGCCTATTGTTTTCAGTAGCTGTACGCATATCTCTTGGACACATTACGGCAAAGTTTGATAAGAATGGGATCCTATGGTTATAAGATATGCTGTCATAAGCACCCTGTGGCTTTTTAAATAAAATGCATGTTTTTCACCTTTTTCCGGTGAAAAAAGCAGCAAAGTGTTTATTTGTATCATATTTTACATGTCTAGCATCTTCTCAATACTGGTCCCAGGTACGCACTTTAAAACCAAGTTGCCGTCTTGCAGTGTTAGCAGCAAAAACTCATGCACTCTATGTGATTTTTCAGTGTTATTACTAACGTGTTTTGAAAAAGAGTCATTTAGGAGCAATGCTGCTTTGACGTGTAGAATTTATCAATTCTTGGTGTGGATTCTTCTCAATCGTCATTTCGTGGATGACAACTTTGGAGCCGTGAAGAGTCGTCTGTTTCCACAGGTTACTTTTTCGCAAGGTAACTCAGCATTAAAAGCCATGCGCTATTTTACGTCTTTTAGTCGGAAAACCAAGTTGGTAATCGTTGAGAGTCACTGGTCTGTTGAATTTCGCATACGCACGTGGCTAGATGAGTTCGATTATGAAAGGTGTGTCGCAATTTCATTACTGCGCAAGCAAAGTAAAATTGGAGGAAATGTTTGAGTTGTAAATGTTAATTTGTTTTTACAGTTTTGAAAAGACAGAGTGATTTCAATCAATAAATTCTCTCTCAATAGTTCATTTTTATCGAGAAGAAAAAATTGTTACACTTGCACACTTGGCACAAAATGCCATGTAAAATTTCTTGCGATGCTGGCTGGTTTTAGTAGAACTTTATAAAGACGAAGGATCCATTTGTGTCAGTGGAAACGTAAAAACAATTAACCTAAAACCAAGGCCCAGCGTTGCTACAAATGACTCTATTAGTGCACTGGAACTACTGAAGAGTGCTTCTGGCTCCGTACAGCTGCGATGGGAATAGATTGTAACCCAATTTTGTCAAGTTCCTACCATGCATCTGTCTAGGATAAATCCTAGAAAATGTTATGTTTGTTTCTCCTTTGAGAAAATACTTCTGATTTATTCGTCTAGGTTTTAGGAGGATTTTGCGTCTGAGAAAAGCTATATGTTTTCTTAACGTTGGCACAGGAAAATCACCATGACTTAGCCCCCTTAGAATAAACACTCAGATTATAAATAGTCCAGTGGTTACAGGTTTAATATAACTAGTTAAATTGTTAAAAGTAGTTAAAAAAGAGACTGGAGTTTGATCACTTAGCGACATCAATAATGGTGTGGCTTTAAAGGTGCTGATAATCTCTTTCATGCCAGAAAACCTAAAATCAATGATAATAATATGACCTGAAAGGGCTGCTCAACGCTTCCGATTTTTTACAAAATGCTACCCTTAGGTTTTCTTCATTGCATCAAAAGGGAAAAGCAATTGCACAACGGCATAAACTGTTCGATAGGAAAAAATTGATCAGTAGCTTTCATTTGAATGAAATAAATATAGCAAAACTTGGAACTACGTTCTTTGTCTGTCACCTATCAATCTGGTAGGAAAAGTGTCAATGCCCGTCCTTTTGGTAGAGGGCGAAGCCATTGGGAATTTTGCAAGTCCCTGTAAGTCTTTCGTAGCTGGCTACAATTCCCAAATTTTAAACAGAACTATTGTTAGTTGCTGAACTACATGAAAAGCACCTTCTGAAAACACAATAATTTCCAAGAGTCATTATATATTTATACCAAAGCTGGAGTTAATATTTTACCGTCTTATAATCTTTGGGGATCATAAGAAATTGTAATTGTAAGAATTCGTAATAACCAAATGAATCCTCCGTAAGGAGTTGACCTCTTATTAACTCCACTCCACTGAGGTACTGATTTTACTGTACACTAATTAATTTACCCTCTTTAATGCAAAAAAA
>Ga0126336_10000958_pt1 | contig 13792 bp, 8 predicted proteins | sample SidCmetagenome_FD_92530 | JGI IMG/M metagenome (GOLD analysis project Ga0126336, IMG submission 92530) | Coral microbial communities from El Islote,Puerto Morelos, Mexico - Siderastrea C C metagenome | ecosystem: Host-associated > Invertebrates > Cnidaria > Coral | place: El Islote,Puerto...
ATCGAACTCAATCCGTGGATTGAGTTCGATTGATTCCGGCAATCGAACGAAATCGAACACCGAACTTTGTGTGAGTTCGATTTCCAAACCAATCGAATTTAATTGAACAAATCGAACCCAATCGAACTCAATTCATTGGATTGTGTTCGATTAAGTTCGGCCAAAGGGAAAAGGAATAAATAAGTGGCGACTGGGTGCGAGTCTGTGACAAACGAAATACGCGAGCGTGCGCGAAAACCGCCCGAGTTTCCTGAGGAAACTCGAAGTGCGCCTCGCGTGCTAGGAAACAATGCAAAAACAACAACACCACCTTTTACTAATAAATCCCATTAAAAAAAAGAGAGAAAAAGGGAACGACACAAGGTCGAATAACCTGCCAGGAGCTTAACAGCACGTTCAAGAGCAAGCGAAAGTTTTTCCCTGGCCCTGCGCCTCACTCTCGCTCGCCAGCCTCATCCGGGGCCTCGCTCGCCGGCTCGCAAAATTGCGGCGAAGCTTCCAGCTGCCAGGCTAGGTCCTGATCGTATGACTGTTCGTCATTGTTGCCGGCTTACCGGGAGGTCACGAACTCCTGTTTTACGTTGTTTAGGATATTGATATATGCATTTGGTCAGCCCGTGCGACAAACATCGAAGACACAAGAGAGAATTCTGAGCGAAATGTGTTGGCAGGTACTTCGTAAAGAGTTTCGTCTGGTTCAGTTCCGCTTGCTCTATCCTAACTCAGCGGACTTTGCAGAATCTCCCGTAAGTTTTACTTCATAACTGATTATCAGCTTCAGTGTAGCGTCGATGTGATCAAGTAGTGAACAACTGGCTGAACATATGGCTCTAAAATTAGTGAACATATGGCTTTAAAATTCAGTTGAAGGATGAGAGCATACACTGCATTTTTGTGCTGCATGTATGCCAAAGTGACGATTACAATAGTTTTTATGAGTATTGTTTGTTGATGACTAAGTGAAATAGTCGGCCCAAAGCCTTTCATAATATCGTAAATATCACCGGTCGGCTAATAATTGTAAAACAAATGTCGAAATTTGAAAATCATTCTACTTGGTCTAAGTTTAGCTTTTCCCAGCAATGATTCTAAGATGTGCTGCCTTTAGAATTTTGTTGAGGTCTTAGAGTGCTGTTTCAATCCCCATCGATGAAAAGAGTATTCAAAATCGTATGCTGTCACAGCCAGCTGCCGAGTCAGGGAGTTATGCTTTGCTACGCCGCAGTATTAAACTAAATTTGCATTGCAGAAAGATAACCACATGGTAATTAAAGACAAAGCGGTAACGTCTTTCATTTCTTCGCTGCTTCCTTTGTGTGTGTTCTAGCTGGCGCATTTATCGTAAGCAGCTGAACCAGAAGGTAGAACTTGCTTCGCAGCTTTGATAATTTCGATAACTAGGAAGTCTAGGAATGTTGTCAAATATTGACAAGGTTGTTGGCCCGAATATAACTGACAAGGGAATTGTTTTATATTCATTGATTTGAGTTATGTGTAATTGTGCGTGACCACCACCACTCTTGGAGGGCCGAGCAAGGAGTTTTTTCCGATTGCTGTCGTTAAGACTTTATTTTACTCTTGGTTACTTTAGTTTACTCTTAGTGTACTCAAATTTCTGATCCTTGGTTCCAAAAGCGTCACCACTTTTCGTCCCTGATCCCACAAATATGGTACAGCCTGACCTGCTGATCCCGATCCCATGGTCTGAGATCCCTGAACCCAGGGCTGTGATCCCAGATCCCACATACCTCGTCACGACCCTGTTTTGCGCCTTAATTTTCAAAATCTCAGAACGTTCCGCAAATCTTTCATACATTACGGGATCGTCTAATTTCTGATTTATCTTTCACTCATCAAAAGGCGCACTGTAAGCATAAAATTGCAATCGAGGGAGACACGAAGTTTCCATATTCTCCTCCTTCACCAGACGAGTTTCTTGTGGGCGAGTATTCGAGGGGGCGAAGTGACTGTTTACCTCAGCCGAGACACGAAACACGCGAGCGCGCACTTAACACGCGGAAACTTGATCGAGACGCAAAACGAGTATAAGGAGCAGAAAAAGCGATAAAGAACACATTAATTTTACTCATTTTCTCTCCCTCTCTCTCTCTCTCTTTTCAGTGGTTTGGCTTGTTAATTGTTTTGCTATATCGGTTCGTCATCGCTACATTCTGCACAGCAGGGATCATTTGGAGCGGCTTTTATTACCCAAGCACCAATGTTAAGTGGTTTATTTATCTCAGTAACTGGAGCTTCTTCTTTGTCACCTTGTATTTCCTTTGTGCTACCATAGTAACGGCCGTCCACTACAAAAATCAACGCAAGAAGACGTACAACGCAGCCAGAGATCAAAATGAAAATGAAAATGGCATAAAAATGGCTGCCGCGAAAGCGGATAACGAAACGAGCTCAAGCAATGTTAAGCCTCGTGACAGCTTGGTAATCGGCCCTGTAGATGGCGATAGTGAAGTCGTTTTCACTGGTGACAACCTTGAAGCATCACGGGTTACCCCGATGACTTGGTTTCACGAAGCAACATGGGTAATTTACAACATCGCGTCGGTAGCGGCCATTTTGGTGACACTTTCTTTTTGGCTGCTGATCTATAGAACATCCAGGAGAGCTGGGGCCGGTCCTATATCGGTTATTTTCCACGCAGTTAATTCCATAGTAATGGTCAGTGATACCATGCTGAGCTCAATACCCGTGCGCTTATTTCATTTTGTGTACCCAATGCTATACAGCATAGCTTACATCACGTTCACAGTAATTTATTGGGCGTGCGGTGGAACAAATTCGTTTGGCATGCCTTTTATTTATCCTCAGACCGACTACACAGGGAGACCAGTTCTCGCCGCCGTATCACAGGTGTGCCTCTTTTTTATTGGCCTTCCTTTGTGTCAGAGTTTGTTATTTGGCTTTTTTCGTCTGCGAGTTTGGATCCAAACCAAGCAAACAAAATGAGGTAGATCAAGGGACCGAATACTTGAAACGGAAATTGGTCATTTTAAACAAACTCCATACGTTAGCAGTTGTCAAAACGTAAACAAAATGATTATTTAGAACTACCTAGTATTTTCAGTTTCTCATTGTTTTGAGTATCATCCTCTTCTACTAAGTATGCCAAGATAAGCCACCAAAAAGAAAAATATGAAAGACGGTACATTTTTTGCCGGACAGGCCTTTAACTTACACGGGATTGAACCCCTCTATCCGGATGAATACAGACAAACATCTTTACCTAAACAAAAGGAAAAGGGATGAATGGTCCTATCAGAGGTACAGTTTGTGTGATTTTTTCCTCTTTCGGCCCAAGACAGCCGTAATTAAGGTGTGTCCGTACGGAGAGGTCCGACTGTATGGGGTTTATACCTGTTAAAAGCTGGTGTTTGCACAAATTTTCTTTTCTCGGCCACTTGAAGATGGAGGCCGTTTCTAGCCAAAATTGAAAACAACTGTTTTAAACAGTTAAAAAATACATGGATTGTATCAATTCTATGCAGCTTCTTGAAATTTACACCACCGAAATGCTACTAGTTCCTCGAGCTAGTCTCTTTTAATGGGCTTATCGCGACATCTTGGCACTGTGCGAACGCTGGTCAATTTTCTAATTAAACAATAGTCAAGAGTTTTTCTGTCGAAGGCACTATCGTGTGATAGGTTGCCCGAGGAAATTTGATGTTCAAAACAAATATTTAGTCCATCAGCTAGGGAGATGGTATGGCTTACTTAAGGGGAACAAACGAAACTTGTATAATCTGAATCTTTGACTATTAGGCATCATAAAAATGTATGATAGCAAGGATAGAACGGTAGCTTTCACTTTGTAAATCGAAGTTTAAATTTGCCCCTCAAATCCTCCTTTTGGTTGCCATCTTGGATTTCTAAAAAAACCGTTAAACAATGTTATTCTTTCTTAAATGCAAATGATTTTTTTGCCTAGACGTATATTTGGAATAATACGTATCTGAGATATTATTTCAGCATTGTTTACGGTCATTCAAGCTATGTTGACGTCATAAATGACGTCACAGTAACCGCCATTTTGTTTTCTAGCTTGTGTATTCAACTGCTATCTTAATAAGTAAATTACCATTAAGGCGCTCTATATCACAATGCTAGAAAAACACGCTTTAAGCTCTTGCTAATGTCTTTTTCTACGTTTAGTTAAGCACACTACACCATGGATCAATATACCATAAATCGGAGTAGATGACTAGGTCCACACTTGGGTCCAGAGCTCGTTTGAGTACAGATGCGCCACGATCATATAACGTCCTTCTTCACTGCTGTCACTTGCAGATGGGATCTATAACATAAGCATACGTTCATGTCACGTAGCTGAAAAAAGAAAAACTTTCCTACGCATGAGTTGCTGAAAGCGTTATACAACATGTATCCCGGGATCTTGCTGTATCGAACCTGAAGAAAGACAGTACAAAAGGTAATAATTATATTTCTGTTTGCCATTACAAGTGACGCACAATTGTGAACGTACTTATCCGTATCAATCCTCTACATCTTCAGAGTAACTATCCCCACTCTCATACTGAACGCCATAATCAGTCGCCATATACGCCATATACTGGATACTACTGCAACTGTCAGTGCACTTCAGACCTGTCTTCCTGTAGCAGCAGTTTTCGACTGTGCATGCTCTCTTGCACGTTGGTAGTTCCAGGACCTCTCCTGGAGCCGGTATAGATCCAAGCCACACAAATTCCACGCCGTTAGAGATGTTGTCTACCTCCCAGCCGTGCCCATGAGGGGAGGGGATTACCGGAAGTGGAACGATGGCTCTTCTCCAGATTGCTGCTTGATAATTTGCACTTGTTACGTGAAGTCGTAGAGATGAATCGCATGGCGGCAGAGTCTCTGGCTCGGGTTTCCCGCCTCTGGCGCAGTGGATTTCATAGCACAGCACATCCACACTCTGGCACTTCTTCCCTTACAGGTGACAAGCAAGTGCCTCCGTATCTTAAAAGGTCTCCTCAGTTACTGCCCACTCCTCCCCGATACTCGCCATAGTTCGGACGTACCTTTCGTTTCGTTGGAGAAGCTATACTGCTTTCCACTTCCCTTTACCATAGAAGGCCGAGGTTGTATCACAGCCTGTGATTGCTGGTACGCCGACTAGGGCTTTCATGAAGCAGTACTTGTCAATGCCTGGGTCGAGTTGCTTCTCCAAGCTGTTAACAACCATAGAAGATTCTGTTATTCTGGTCTTCGAGCCTCTTCCTTTCTTGGTGTAGCTATAGCACTTTCCAAGGTTTCGGCTATGAGCAAGCAGTAGGACAAACACATCAGCGTCATCAGAGTGGATGACGCACGTGCCTGCCGCGTGCCGAGCATGGAGAACCATACGCGTATCAGCCTCTTCGTGATTACACTCTAGCTCAGGAGCAGGTTCGCATGTGGCTACGTCAAGTCGCCAGCACTGATCTTCGGTTGTCACGTACATGATCCGGTTGCCGAGCCTCCCTCTGAATGCCAATGTCCTCCACTGTAACACGAGGAATTTGACGATCTCAGGCTTGTTTGCGGTGACACTGAGCAGCTTGTATTGTACACCGTTAGACGTAGCCACTCTTTTCAATCTTTCGATATTCTTGCCATACATGTCGAACACTACGTCTACGAGCCTGCTGCCGGTGCTCGTTACCAACTTAAACACTCTCTCACTACTTGCGTTTTCCACGTTGTGACGTCACATATGACGTCACGTAGTTATAATTCAAGCACTACAATAAACCTAAATCATGCTTTGTAGTTCCAATACGTTCTAAATTTGCGTTTGAAACGCGATTCGTTTAAGGAGGAGCAAATTTAAAATTCGATTTACAAAGTGAAAGCTACTGTTCTATCATTGCTATCATACATTTTTATGATGCTTTATGGTCAAAGATTAAAACTAAGGCATGTTTTGTCTGTTTCCCTCAAGTCAGCCATAAACCCAAATTTTTGGATCTCAGCTGATGGACCAATTAGCCGAACGTAGTTTGAGGGCTTATATGAAGTTTGAACACCAAACTGTTTTGAGGGAACCTATCACACACATAGGGCCTCAGACAGAAGGACTCTATTGTTTTTATTAAAAACGCTAAATTTTGAGCGAAAATTGGCAAAAAACGGGCACTATACGCTGACAGGCGCCCGCTGAGGAGACACACTATCGCGTCACGTGATCGATTTCGACAAATGGGAGCATGCCAAAATTGTGATCTTTAGCTTAAGGGAAGCAGTCAAACCGTGCTTAATTTTGTATTAAATTCATGACGTTTTATGAACCTGAAAACGTAAAAAAACTTTTTAAGGTAATAAAAATCCCAAACATCGATCCGCCATCTTGAAGTGGGTGTTAAAAAAAGCCCCTACCGGTCTGAAATCCGTAACTGGCACAGTGTAAACAACCTGCTGAATTCAGTTTGGCGTAAATGTATTGCACGGCGCAGTGACCAATTTTCAGCTCAGATTGTATAATTTGAATCTGTGCATGTTTTGTACCAGTCGTGTATAAACACTGCATAAACATTTTAGCTTTCAAAAGCTGATCTGGTGTAATATGAAGGTACTACCAGGTATAGATGAGCTACATATCGCCTTTTTTTTACAGCTTGTAATTTTCTTGTTTGAATGTTAGCTTCTTTGTGTTCTCTGTGAATATCCTTTGTAAATATTTTAATATAGCTTTCATTGTCCTTTTTCTATAAGTAATAAGTAAATGTTGTATAGTCCTAGTACTTTATCGCAAGTTATTTTTTTCGGGGCTCCTATTGACAGCAGATGCTTTGTCTTCTGAAAGGATCACCCTGACTTATTTTAAAGACAGGTGTCTATCTGTCCGCAATAAATAATGTAGTTCACATTTGTAAAGGAACTGTACTGCTAACACAAATAAAAATAGTTCCTGAAGCGTAGTTCACAAGTGTAAAAGAATTGCACACGAGAAGCTGTAAACGATAAAATAAAGTCCTCATTTCTTTTTGGCCTATAAATCAAGCGTTTTTATCGGCTTTTCTGCGCGTTTTTATGTTTCTTTTCTCACTGGTCGGGTGAAAGTTGGGACGGAAGAAAACAATTTCCCTACTTTTTGCTCTCGCCTTTACTTTACTTAAATAGGCTACAGAGTGTCCTTGTGTCTTAACGGCACTAAATACAGTCCTTGTGTCCTTACAATTTTGAAAAATAGCTGTAACGAAGGGCTTTGCTGAACTTGCTTGTTCGGCCCTTGTTAGAAAATTACTGTTCCACTCCTTTTTCGCAAGTTCATTGCCCAAGCCTCTTCAATATCATGATTATCATCTACTTTTCAATCTCGGGTATGCTTCATTTTTTGTTGCAACTTTTTCGTTCTCTACTGTCGATGTTCGTTTTAACTGTCACGCTTTCAGGTGTGATAGGGTTGCGGTGTTCCTTGGCAATCCAAGGTTTTAGTCCCGTTTTTCAGTATATCTGTTCTTTTCAGTTTGTTCGTCAGTTAGCATGCTTCAAGGTAGCACTCATCACGGCAACAAATATTGCAAACGATTTTACCTGCAGGACTGAAATTTTCCTGTTATCCGCAGGAAAATAGATAAAAATAAAAGCTACCATCCTACCTTGGTTAAAGCAAGAATTAACTAGAAAGATGAAAGTCGCGTTGGCATGTCTCAGAGCATTATAAAGGGTGGGACGTGACCTCGTTTCTCTCCATTTTTTTAAAACCAAATTCACGCGTATACTTTTTATGTACCAGAAGACAACTCATTCCTAAATTCACGAAACAGGTGCCCCTTTTACTTACTTTCACGCGTCACGTACCGATTTTTGCTTTAATCACGCTTCACGTATATACATCATTTGCTACCTCCATGCCAAGCTTCCTACTCCACCAAGAAAAAAGTACTTACAAAACATATTAATGAAGACCATAGTGAGGTTTGAAATGGAGTGTGGATTGTGATCACGGCTGATAAAATGATGGTATGATTTTCACTTTTCGATAGCATCTTTCAGGCCTGATCTTTCAGAGAGGAAAAACATTACTGGTCAGTTTTTTGGTCATCATTTAACTATGCAACTCCATTTTCGGTGATGACACTAGTATTAGTTAAAAATGAAACCCTCTTCGCTCAACAAAGGCTCAAAAGAAAAGACAAACTCGTTATTATAAACAAGACTGTTATCTTAACGAGAGATGCTCGTAGATGAAAATCATTTCTATGGCGTATCATTTCTATGGATCTCTTGTCAGCTAGCTCATTTCACGAAAAGTAAACATTTTATTTGCAAAAAGTGAGAGACATCCTAAAATGCAAACTTTAACGCATTTAATTTCAGTGAAAAAAAAAATAGAGAGAGATAGACCGTTTATTAATAAAATACACTTTGCAGTCAAATGACTGAATTTAATACGTGAATAAATTAAAACAAATATTGTGTCTAGCACGTACCGCTTTATTCCATATACAAAAGGAAAAATTCCGCCTTTGAAAAATAACGTAGATGTCACTTTCGGTGTAAAACCATATCTTTATTATCATATTAGTTACGACATTTTCAAAAACATTATTTCAATATATAGGTCTCCTGCAGAAACTTTATAAGTTTTTAAAAGGCCAATGGCGTGACGTTCACCTGTGAGTTTTTAGAGCTACATTACTTGAAAATTAACATCGCAAAAACCGACAAAAAACTTCAGATTCAACAAACACATTAAACGCTTCTTTTCAAAGTGAGATCGAATGAGATCGATATTGACATCTCATTACGTAAACCGGAATACAGTGATATTGACTTAACTGAGTCATTACTGCCGTTTGTGCAAATCACGCTGTGTTGCCTTGAAGTAAGAAGAGCTAAAACTGTTAACATCAAGTTCAGTATCCCAGAAAATTTTTTCCTCAGTAAGGTCAGATGGCTGGAATTGTGAGGACATTGCTTCTCCTAATGCCGATTGTTGTTCCTTTGCTTTCAAATGGTGAGTACAAACGTGGAATTGCTACATTTATGCTTTATGAAAACACGCCTGACCCACAATTAGCGCTAAGTTTATTAATCACAGCGTCAAACGCCAACTTAATAAATGTTGCTCTACCTTTGAGTCCGAAAACGCCCGTGAGTATATTCAAATGAAAGCTTAGAAAACAGTATATAAGTTTCCTGTGAAGCTGTTTATTAGAGTGTACAAGTTAATTAGACTTTTGATTCCGTGATTTACTTTTCCGTGGTACTTGTTATTTATTCAGATTACTATAATAGTTATAATTATCACAAAACATTTTGCATTTGATTTCTTTTTTAATTTCGAGATGGGCCAATATTTGGGAGTGATGTAGCCTCGTATGTGCTCATAAATTGACTCGGGGAAGATATAACTACTGTCGCTCATTATGGTTTTTTAACGGCCAATAATGACTATGTACCGTATGTGCGGTTTACTTTAGTGCGACCGAATGAAATATTTACCATAATTTTTGTCATACATAGTTTATCCTTAAACGTTTGCGTGACTGAAATAACGGTTTCTATAAGATACTTTCGTTTTAGAACGCTTTGGACTTTCATGAAAGAAGCTATATCAATGTTAAGAGTGGTCTTGAAGGCCTTCAGTGGCCCCACATGCATAACGGGCACATTATTTAAAAGAAATTAAATTTCATTTGCTAAAATAAGTGCATTCAGTTATTGCACGAGGTCTACCACGTTTGCGCAAATCGATGTCTTACTCCAAGAAAGGGCAGAGTTTTTACCACATGACATTACGTGGGAATGCTAACACCTTTATCTACTGATTTCGACTTGCAATGGTTTCCCATCACGTACGCCAAATAGCATCACGCTTCAAATGATAAACTTCATTGTGATGCAAGGTACTATTTTGCAGTAATAAATAGCTACAAAAAGCTGGAAACCTTGGTAGTACACTTTGAGGTCAGTGAACAAAACAAAAGTAAAGCTAAATTACATATCTGACAAAAATTAATAAAGCTTCCTTTTCTAATTTGAATAGGAGTTTGTCCTCCTTTTTCCTTTTCGTGCTGAGAGTGCATTAAATTGCACAGGAACTAACGTTAATTGCATTTTATTGATTTCATTCATACGGTCTTCAGTTCCCTTTAGATCATTAGCCGGAAATAGAAAACATATTTTCGTGTTTCCATAGGGTTATAGAAAAAACATATGAAAGTTTGAGATTACGTGAAAAGCTGTGGAAACACAGCTGTTAACCAAGTAAAATTCTCACAAATTTTCTATCTCTTTTATGAAATTAACGCTTAAACTGTAATATTTTAAGGTTTTAACCAATCAAAGCGCGTTTTGTAACTATTGATGTTGAATTCGGAAATAAAATTGACATCACGTCAGGATTGCATTGCGTCACAAGAGTGAGTGCCAACCTTATTCCCAGGTTCTTATGCCTCCTCAGTTTCCCTCGTTGTAGGAGACACGTTTCGTCTTAGCTCTTATTTTGAGAATGGCCAGTTTCCGAAGAAAAATGAACTTATCCGATTTTACATAAATAGCCTGCATAAAACAATTTTAACGCCATTAATGTGATTAAGGCGTAGGATATCCAGCACAGAGTCGAGAACGCCAAAGTACTAAGGAATCAGGTAACGTCATGTTCTCAGAAAATAAAATAGTCAGTTACCTCTTTCGATTGGCAGTTTTGTAAGTTGCAAGCACATAGCACAGTGTGCAATAACCCTTTTAAAACAAAAAATAAAAACAAAAATTAAAGAAAGGTAAGAATTCACAGTTCATGAAAATAAAATAAAAAAGTTTTCGTTTAACGGGAATAAAGAAAACAGAAAATCACAGCAGAAGACCATTCAGCAGACCACATTTCACGAGGTATAAAGCCACTATACGTTACACGCAACGAATGTCAATGCACTAGTGAGAACTGCTCACTACAAAGAGGAACCAAAGGCAACTTCATTGAAATCGATCTGTCCTTATGAAAAAGGTGGCAACTTGTTCCGCTGAGGAACTCATCTTTTTACCCTTTTATAGTACCGGGCTTACGTTTGTTTTTAATTTTTTTGTCACTATTTTCATAGTATTAGACTAAGAGCCCCTTCCATTCACTAAGTAGCCGCTAGCCTTACTACCAGGGAGTTTCCTCATATATCTTGTGGAGCGGTTGCCGAAAATCGCGGAACAAATATGAGCAATTGCCTCCTGATTAACCGGCTACCAGCTCTCATCCCATGAATAGTAAAATGAGCCGACACACGAAATCAATAGATCATAAAAAAGCTTCTTTTAAAACAAAAGTGTGTTTCAGTAAGTTAAAAGCACTTCTCACAATCCTAGGTTGTCAATTTAATAAAACAAAAAATCCATATAATCTCGTCAAATATGTACTCAAAACCATTGACGCGCGCAGGAAATCAAACGAACGCGCGCGAAGGTCGTCAAGTTTCCTCGCGGTGAGCGACTTTCGCACGCTCTCGTGTACTGATTACATCCAGCTGGAAGACTTTCCCTTACCCTGCGAGCAGGGGCCCTTCAATCTTCCTATAAGTCAGGAAGAGGAAGGTACCCGACTTATCTAGGAAAATCGAAGGGCCTCTGCTCGCAGGGAAACTATCCTAGGAAGACGAGAGGGACTGCACCTTTTTGTCTACTCTTGTGTACGCGCAGCTGACTCTCGTTGGTGTCAGTTTTTCTTCTTTTCAACAGAGTATTGCCCTGAGATAAAGGATCCTCAACTCTCTTTGCCAAAGACTCCCCTGGGTTCAGATGCCACAAAAGATTGCTCAACGATAAATTCCTCTTGGACAGGTGCAGATGACTTCCTTTTTTCAACTGACTCGCTTCTCGCGGAGCAATGTCGAAAAAATTTCAATAAGGACCTTTAAATACTTTAAACACTATGTCGTGATTTTTCTAAATCGTTCAAATTGTATACATGTAATGTATAGAAAAAGGATGTGAATTCGTAGCGACGGAGTTTAAATTCAAAGAGAGAAAGAAAGCTTCCGTTGTGTGTCCACGTTCTCCATAAAATAGACTTTGGTCCGAGCAAACTTTCGGGCAGGAGCACATCTGTTTCGGGTCATTTCACCTGTTGCTTTGGTGCGGACGACAAAGGAATGTGTCTAATTGTATAACGCACGCGCAGAGTTTTTTTTTTGTTAGTTTGAACTGAAATCTTTTGTTTAGCGATTTTCTCTTCGAATGTCTAAACAGGTGACGGCAGAGACCATGCCCACGCCATCGACCTTCAGTTTGAACGATCTTCGCGCTTATCACTAGGCTCAAAGCCCAACCGGGGATTAGATGTTAACAGGAGCCCATGAACCCAAAGTTGGCAAAAGTTTTATTCCCCTTATAAGAAAAGGTTGCATCTGTAAAACGAAAAGACAACAACAACAACAACCGAATTCCAGTAGGTTGGTAAACCAGATTGCTTTTGGGCATGACATACGTAATAACAATGACGATCTGCTGTTGCCTATAGATCTCCATCTATTTTCACGTTCTTTGTTGTTTGATCTTTACTCTTGCTTTAAAACAGTGAGTTATGATATTTTAGCTATTAGACTATAAAATACTGAATTCTAGTTACAGTATTTTTGGCCGAGAATAACTAATTGAACAATTTCTTTTAAAAAGGGAAATTCACAGCCAAATGCAGGAAGAACTTACAAGGAAACACGACGTGGCATCTCAAAGAGGGTTGTGGATGTGAATTACAATCTGTTCTGTTATACTACGAAGCAAAGGTTTGCTAACTTATGGTTGAATATCTGTTTATATAACGTATTTAAAAGTTGGAGGATTAGGTCCTGAAAAATTCCATGATAGTTCGGAAAGGATGATACTAAGAGGGAAGCTCGAAGGAAAGTGTGATATTAGTAATCAGATCTGATTGAGGCCGAGGCTTTCAGAATAGATTAGCTCATAGTGATATTAGCATTCTCGATGATCGACGCAGAAAGAATCCATGTCGGTTTGATGACACCATCAGGGCTGTTACCGTCTTCTCGAGCACACACATGATGTTGCTTCTGTTAATGATGATTACTCTTGCCTATCACCTCACTCCCTCCTTCCTCTCAACTATCATTCATGTAGTTTATTTACGCCACAGGTCTCCCAGGTTAACGAAGATAACTTTCTGGACACCGCCCGCGAGCTTGAAAATGCTTTTGAAAACTTCACGAATGAAAAAACCTATTTAAGTCTTCTGTCAAGGCTGAAGGCTTCCATGTGCAAGAAAACACCAAAGCTTAAAAGCGTTCAATGGGAAAGAATACAGAAACATTGTCAGGTATTACGTACTATGTATATATAATTGCTTATAATTTCCATCGGTTGTCAATAAGGGGCTAACAATGTACGCATATAACTGCATGCAATGGAATATGACTACCCGGCAAACACACAGTATTTTACGGCAAACCATAGGCAAATCAAACAGCTCATTGCGGCTAGGGAGGTAACTGATGCGTTTCGCGGATCGTTTTTGTTCTTTTCCCATTACGCCGCAAAGTAGATAACCAAAAACGAAGACGAGTTTTTGAGAAGATGATGTAACAAAAGAACCTTTCCATCAAGCCCCAAATTCGCGTCAAATCAAGCACAGAACAGCTGAAAGCACAATACTGAGCTAATCTTTTCATTTTAATTAGGTTATTAACCCCTTTATAATGCCACCTTTATAAAGGCTAATTCTATTCAGGACAAAGTCATTTAAAAGCGCAGTACAACACACTAACACCCTTCCCCCCCCCCCCCCCCCCCCCCCCATAATAAAACAACATACTGCAGCACCGCGCCCACCCCCCCAGCTAAGCGA
>Ga0126336_10000959_pt1 | contig 13791 bp, 5 predicted proteins | sample SidCmetagenome_FD_92530 | JGI IMG/M metagenome (GOLD analysis project Ga0126336, IMG submission 92530) | Coral microbial communities from El Islote,Puerto Morelos, Mexico - Siderastrea C C metagenome | ecosystem: Host-associated > Invertebrates > Cnidaria > Coral | place: El Islote,Puerto...
ACCCCAACCCCCACCCTCACGACGCTCGATCCAAACACCACCCCCACCCCCGCCATCACGAGGCTCAAATCAAACACCACCTCCACCCCCACCATCACGACGCTCAATCCTATCACCACCCCCACCCCCACCATGACTACGCTTAACCTTATTCTGCCTGGGGGGGGAGGGGGCACATTCTGTCCGCACTGACTTTAACGAATTATAACTTTTAAACGGCTAGACGAATAATTACCAAATCTCGTGACTTTTCCTAAAATTTATCAGGAAACATTTTTCTGTGTCAATGACGTGCCTATGGTGATTGACGTTTCCATAGCAACCGTCGACTTAGAAGTGTATTTTGACTATTTTCTGTCTTTTTCAGTTCTTCCCCTTCGTTTGTAAGAAGAATTTTTTTACTTTTGTGCGCTTGTTTTGACAAAGTATGTTTCTTTGAACAAAATCATATGTTTTTTGGTGATGTCATGGTGAGCTGTATGACTGCAGGCTTGGGATTCAAGATGGCGGCCTCAAATTCAAAATGGCGGGTTAATGACGTTATTGTGACGTTACGACACGTCATAACACGTCATAATCCCAATCTGTTAAGGTAATGACGTGCTAAAATTGTGCCAAGTTTCAACGCAAGAGCTTTAATACTTTTCGAGATCTATAGGGCCCCCCACCCCAAGCTCAGAAACTCAAAAAAAGCCCAGGCAGAATAGGGTTAATAAGTGTGTTTGGCCACGAATGGCCAGGATGGAAATGGATTACAACTTGAAAGCTTTGAGTCAACTTTTTCAAGTTCGGCGATTGTGTCATGAAAAATGTTATTCACCTCATCGAAGAAAGGAAAATTTTTACCTTCATTTCCAACTCACATGACTGTAATTGAAAAGATTCTTAAGGAAATTACATTCAAACTGAAGATAGGGTTCATATAGTTCCCTTTTTTCCTGTGTACTAGTTTCGCGAAATAGACTTGAACTTATTTAAATCTGTTTGTGTTTTTTCACCGTTATCTTTCACTTTTGTTTGTTAGTTGCCAACTGAAAGTGTAATAAGTGGTTTTGTAATTAACTGTACCTCAGATTGTTTCAAAAAACAATAAACAGGTTGGAAATAATGAAAGATGTTATTCAGCCATCGTGGTTCGAAATGATAGTTTAGTTCTGCTGTTGTATCTTGCAAAGATAACTTTAAGAAAACTTATTACTGTTTGCTCTCTTTGGGAAAATGTTCTTAATATCTTCCCCTTGGTGCTCCAGAAGCATTTCGTATGTGAGCGAAGGTAATTTTAGCACAAAGTGCCTTTAAGGACGTTCGCGCCCAAAATCTTCTCACGTTCTGATTTTTCCAAACTTTTGCTGCAGTTAGATAATGACCAACTCGTGTCAGAAAAGCAAAAAAATTGCGGGGTCACCGAGCTGGCTTCGGAGATAAAGCGTATTGGAAACTATTTTTTTTAGCTTTGGTTAATGTAATGCGAAATCGGCTTTCTTGCTACAAGGAATAAAATAAGATACGTGGAGGACTCCAAGATAATGCTGATTTATTGCTTTCATCGCAAATAGGCCTATTTAGTACATTTTTGCAGGTAATATCGTTTCTTCACGTAAGATTAGCCTCACAGAAGGATAATTGCAAGTCATGTATACCTGCATTCGTAGAAAAACTCGATCGTATTTGAGTAGAAATAGCAATAAAATTAAAACTTCTCACGTTCAGAATTTTTTTGGGGATAAAATGCAGAGAATCAGTAAAGGAAGTGATTTATCGAAAAAAAGGTTGGGGTCACCATGCATTTTAGAGAGTTAAGCACGTTTATAGATATAAAAATACCCACCACTACTGTATTTGTCTATATTTCTTACTCAGCGCGCGCGCTTGATGCATGACGTGGCGTGATATTGCGACGTGAATTACGTGCGCAGTAAGGATGCGCACAAAAAATAAGCGCGAACGTCCTTAAGGTTCGATAAAGAAACAACTGAACGCTGCCCTGAAAAGAGCTAAATCATGATCATAGTGGTGCTGGACTGTGGAATAAACTCCTCGGGGAATAATTGGCGGACGTAGTTCCTTTGGCCTCTTCATCTTTTTTTATTAGATTTCACGATGTAAAGGGGATCTCGGGGTGCTCGGAGTCCCAAGGCGCATGCTCCATTGGCCTCTAGCTTAATCTCCTAAAGCTAGGCTATTGTTATTCCCTTTCAATTTTCTGATAGTGAGGCACTCGTAAAACGAAAAGGCTTGATTTGTGTAGATGAGAATATAATATTGATGTTCGAAAATAGTCTGCTTGTTCCATTTACATTTCAACCTTCAAAACATAATGAACAAAATACCTTTACAGGCGCTTTCAAACAACAAACTGACGTTTGCATACTTATGTGACAAATACGTGATGGTGTTTGCGAAGAGTGGTAATTAAACCTGGTGACAGACTACTTTTGCCACACACGCACACACACACACACACACACACACACAAACGCCAACCTGTGTATACGTGCCTTTAAAACGTTGCTTCGTGTGTAGTTGCCTTTCAAAAAACTGTTGGAGCTATTTGATACAATAAGGCAACGGGTTTTCTACTGAGCACTGACTTTGCCAGCGTGATCGATGTTGAAGTCGATAGTTTTTTCGAGGAATTTGTATTTAATTTAGCATGATTCGGAGTTACAGTTTCATCACACACATTTGTACCCATGCCAACCTGTTCCATATACGCAACCCTACAAAAATGACATATTCACGACCTGCTCACCATGAGACTTCCATGATCATAGCTCAGTTGGTAGAGCATCACACTGGTGTCCCGAATGTCGTGGGTTCAACCGCTAATAAAGTCGATAGTTTTTTCGACAAAGTTGGAATTTATTTAACTACTAGTTTGTAGTTAATATAGCATGGAGTAACACTTTTATCACCCATATTTTACCCCCATTTTGAATGGTTAATGAAGGCAGATTAAGTGCTCTTTAGTCTGTAGACTAAAAAAATATCGCTAGAATTTCAATGACGATAGTAATCCCTTATTCGGTGTAAATTTTCTAAAGCTGCTATCTCAAAAATTTCGGGAAAAAAAGCTGTTGGGGAAGAAACAAAACAAAGCTGCAATCTTAGTGTGAGCTTTGAGCCGTCTCCTCCCCCTACCCTACTTGCACAATTCTATACTACATTAAATACAGCTGGCAATATTTTACATTATGTAAGAGGTCAAATGACCAGAAATTGATGACGGCAAGCGGCTTTCATCGCGGACGCATAATCAAAATGGCAGCCAGAGCGAATAAAAGAGTAAGTAGGGGATTTTACAAGGATTTTTTAAAAATGATGTGAACTATCTTTCTTGCTTTTTTGTCTCTAGCATATCGCAGTGGTGTGTCTACAACGTTATTTTTATAAGGTTGAAATGATTTAATTGGCCTTATAACAGACATGCCATATAAGAATTTTTATCCCGCAATGTATCCTTCCCGCTTTTTCACGAAATTCAGCCGGTTCCCATATTCAGCGGTTTCTTTAATTTTTAGCAGGGAATACAGCTGGCCAAACGAGACGAAAGCACGGTCATCTATGGTGGAAGATTTTCTATCTATGATGGAAGATTTGCTTCCTTGGTAAAGTTAGTTTTTTTTTCAGTGAAGTGAAACGCTTATCATAACAGAGAATATCTCGTATTATTATATATACAAGAGTATTTTAGTGGAAAATAGACCATTCGTAAAGTTCATGCGATATATCCGGGACTCGAGTGGCGTACCATGTCTTCACTAGTGAGGATATCGATGACGCTTTTTCACTGTTGTTTGCGGAAAAATACTCTTGTCCATATAATAAAAGGCAAATTAAACGACGGCTTGAAGATATTAACTTTATTTTCTCGTGGAAAAAAGTAATATTTTACTCACTTGTTGCGCTCATTCCACTCGAAAATAAAACTCATACCTTCGCGCCATCGTGTAATATCCTCTATATATACCCATGTATAACTAACAAATAGTCGTTGTCTCCGGTGATAAAATGCATCTGATTGGACAGAGAGCACCGACAGCAGAGAAGTATCCGATTCTATATATTTACTTCAGTGTACTTGTTACTCATCATATAAATCGTGATGGTAGGCATCTATTATAAATAGAATAATACAATATCAGACCTCTATACCTACATTAACCTGCGATCAGGCCGAATTTAAGCATCGCTTTTATATTCTCCTTTGTGGGTCACCCCTTTCCCGCCTGAATGTTTCATCGAGCAAAACGAGAACAAAGCCTGGCTGCAGGTCAATAGATGGAATTGCGAAGAAACGTCAATACCGGCAAAGTTTGGAAACGAAATACTTTGTGGGGTGGCGGAGGGGAGTAGTGAAGTAATGCACAGAAAAAATATAACCATTTACATTTGGAACATAGTGAAACTTAGTAAACATTACTTATAGGGCAGTAGACGACGTTTACCTAAATACCTCCCTGAGGATAATAAAAAAGATCGTTATTTACTCCATTGTAGGTTTTTTTACCCCTAATAATGCATAATCCATGCTTTTATTTCATTGGTCGATCTGTAAATGGAGTCGCCTTGGTTGAAAAACTCCTTAATGTTGCCTCATGCTACACAAGCTGGAGTTAAGTGTCGTCAGTGTGACGGGCCTTTGCGTACCACGTGCGACTTTCACTAGCCGGAAGTACGCACTTTGGACCTAGATTTGTTCAATATATGCGTTTCCAGTCTAGCATGACCGTTGTTTTTAAGAACACTATAGCTCAGTGATAACGCGACAGCTGTTTTGGCTTTTGGAAAAACAAACAGTATTTGTTTTAAAATATATTCCCTACTACAAGCTTGTTTAGTTGTAACCTGAATGTTATAACTAAAAATGCGTATAGATGAAAATAATCAGACAACTGCATAAAAACAGATCAGACTCAAAGTTCTTGCATGGTTCTTAGTATACCTAAATATAGAATGTTGCATAACCTGCAGCTATAGACGCTTGTTACATTGCTTTTCAGGTTTGTTGTGACATGCGTTGTTTCTAGTTGCTAAGGAAGTAACTAACAAATGAGCATAAGTCCGGACCTTAGGTATTAACTTAAAACAAAATAGTCTTACCTTATGTCTAATACCCTTCTATAATCATATTATTCTCCTATAATATTTGAGATTTTTACAGGAAATTTGACAACTTTTTTATTTAAAAACTAAAGTGAGAACAAATCCTTCGCTGGACACAGTCACGGTCATCGAACATACATCACGTGATTATAGTTCTCCGAGAAAATACTAGAACAACTCTGCTGTATGCATATTTTTGTTCTGACTGAGAAGAAACAGAAGACGGTAAGTAATTCAGCTTCTTTTCCAATGTTAGAACTTGTTTATTGAACAAGATCCTTATTAGATTCGTCCATTTAGGGATACTTTCATATAATTTACACATTGCTCGTTTCAGTTGCAAATGCAATGATTCAACTTGGACCGAAGAGCTGTCCATTGTTCTTAATTTCTTATAGGGCCGGAATAATAACATAAAATGGCATAAGTTTTGATTCAGTAAACTTAATAACTCATCTCGAATCGTGTTCAGCTGCAAGATTAAGATAGTATTCTTAAGGGCGTGATGAACAGAATCGTCGTTCGAATGAAAAAACTTGTATGAGAGAGAATACGGTTCTGCTTAGGAAGCCTGTGAGAAACTTGTGTAGAAATACGAACCACTGCCACAGGCAAATGTTTCGAGTATTAATTCATGTTTACGAAAACAGCTAATTCCTGCATTAATTAATTTACTTGTTTTAATTAACCCTGTTCTGCCCGGCTTTTTTTGGAGTTTCTGAGCCTGGATCTCGAAAAGTATTAACGCTCTTGTGATGAAACTTAACATTTTTTTATACCACGTCATTAGCTTAACAGATTGGGCTTATGACGTTTCAATTATAACGTGTCATGACGTCACAATGACGTCACAAACCAGCCAGTTTGACTTTCGAGGCCGCCATCTTGAATCCCGACCTGCAATCATACAGCTGACAATGACGACATCGAAAAATATATGAATTTGTTCTAAGAAACATACTTAATCAAAACAAACACACAAAAGTAAAAGATTCTCTTCTTTCTACAAACGAAGGGGAAAAACTGAAAAAAAGACGGAAAAACACAGAAAATAGTCAAAATACAATTCTGAGTAGACGGTTGTTATGGAAACGTCAATCATAATAGACACGTCGTTGACACATGAAAATTTTCTCAGATAAGTTTCAGAAAAAATCACAAGATTGGTGATTATTCGTTCAGCCGTTTAAAAGTTATAATTCGTTAAAGTCAGTTCGGACACAATGTACCCCCCCCCAGGCAGAATAGGGTTAACTTAGTGATAATTTACAGATCAATGACTAATGTATAACGCTCGCTATGTAATGTAATGCAATTCAATTCACTGTGTTTAATCATATCTTTACGAAGATTTGAGGAAAAAAGTCAAAAAGTCCAGGGGGTGGATATTTTGAAAGATATCTTTCTGGCATTTTTTCCATTTTGGTATCAGATGGCGTCAGGCATTGAGAAAAAGTTGACAAAGCACTTGGAATGTGCGATATGTTTGGAGAGTTTCAAGGAACCAAAAGTGTTATCATGTCAGCACACCTACTGCAAAAGGTGCCTGGAGAGGCTCGTTACTATAGATGGTCGAGGGAAGTATGAAGTCACATGTCCTGAATGTAGGAAAAAAACTGAGGTGAAAAAACGTTTGTATATAACTTGGTTTCAGCACTTGAGGAACATTGGTTATGTTGTTGTATTGTGTTTCTTACCTAAGGCAAAAAGCTTGTGTTTGCTCTGTAACCTTAAAATGAGAAGTCAAAATTCAACAAAAATAATGAAAGCAAAAAGATATTATAGTATAAAAGACAAAATAACGGTTGAAAAACTCAACGTTTCCTTAAATGGTAATTGATTTCTGGACCATCTTTTACGAAAACAAATTCGGTAAACTGCAATCCAGGTCCTTGCTTGAAATCCTGCTCTTTATCTCAGACTATTTGTTCCATTTTTGGCTCGGTGGAATCTCATTATCGAATACAAGTGCATTTTTATCGGCATTTTTTACTGAACGTAGAAGTGTTGATATTCTAGGGAGACAGTGACCCTTGGACTCTTGGACGTAAACACAAACTTATACCTCCACCGGAGTACGATAGGAGGAGGCTCTGTAGAACCCCCGTGGGGTTTTTTTGCTGTCCTATAATATCAAGGAAAGTTGTTACTTTAACAGAATTTCTTTTGTGTCCTCTACAAGATAAGGTGAACATAATGGGTTATGGGGCCTCTGACGTCATCGAAGATGGCCACCAAGAAGGATGCCAGCTTCGATTTCAGCTATAGTTCGAATATACTATTTTTTCTTTAATTGTAACAGAGGGCAAATGATACCTAAGGACAAGCCTTTAACATTTGCCTAATCTTACCTGAATGTATCATGATTACCGGGCCGTCTAGTAGCAGTGATTATGATTTTAGTATCTCTCGTACCTGTTATCCTGGATTGAATTTGCGGCTAATCTAAGGGAATCCTACGTGCAATCGATATGACATGGCATAAATACAAGTTTCCGATGTGACATAAATAATAAAAAAAGTTCTACCAAGGTATAATTCAAAATAATGATTTCTTGCTTTGACAGATTCCTGGGGCTGACGTCAATAGTCTGCCGACCAACTTTGTCATTAATAATCTCCTCTCAGAACTCGATGGCCAATCCGTTAATACTTCTAGGTGTGAAAAACACAGGCGGGAAAAACTCAAGCTTTTTTGTCAAACCTGTGATCAGCTGATTTGCCGCGAATGTGCCATAACAAAGCACCGAGAACACAAGTACGAGTTTGTGAAAGACATTTATCCTGCAGAGAAGGAAAAGATTGAAAAGGTTGTGGACGAACTGAGGGCAAAATTGACTGCTTTGGAAACGTCGCTCAAAACTATTAAATCTCAAAAAGACTCGGCTAAAATAAACTTTACTGAGCTTTTGCTGAAAGTTGACATTCTCATAAATAGACAGATTGAAGCTCTAGAGAAAAAGAGACAGAGTTTGAAAGATCAGTTACAAAAGGTAGCTTGGGTTCAAAAAGATCGCCACCAAACCCAAGAGAAGTGTTTGTCCTCATCTCTTAGTAGAATACAAACAAGCGTGGAGGTCGCCGAACAGGTTTTAAGAAAAGGAAATGAGTTAGAGATTTTAGCAGCCAAAAATGAGATAACTCAACAGCTCAGTGATGTCAACTCTACCACTGAAATGTTACCACTGCGGGACATGATATCATGTGATCTTATCGTTGATTCAACTCTGGACCAAAGTATTCTTCAAAACTTAGAAAAGATATCGATCAAGGTAGGCGATGACGAAGCTGAGTACACTCTGGTTATGTACGATTGGATGGACTTGCGCAATGAAATTATAGGTGGGCCCTTCCGCTCTCCATTTGTTAATCTGAAATTTGAAATCCGTCCTAAGAAAGACAACATGCCACAAGCTGACGCTTTAAACAACGTTCAGGTGAACATCAAGCAAGCTGGATCAAAGCGTGTTGTTAGCGCACCTAAAATCAAGAAATTGGATAATGGTTCCTTTACGTTTCAACACTGTCCTTCGGTCGGAAACTACGAGATTGAGGTTCTTGTAAACAGGGGACATATCAAAGGAAGTCCGTTCAAATGGACGGTATATCGATTTTGATATTGGATAGCGCTTTTCGCAGTTAAAGCCGATAAATTGCTTTGTCATGGTACGAGTTTTTTTTTTTCACTTTGAGAATAGAACTGTTGCTCTTCGGACAGCAAGAACCATGTAGATCGATCAGAAACCTCATCGCTAAAGGTCTACAGAGAGTTTAGCTTAAGCCGAAATACAGTAATAAGGTTAGCCGTTAAACTATTAGCCATAAAATGGCAAAAAGCTAGTCGTTAGGCGTAAAAATTGAAGATTGCCTGGCCACGATTTGTCATTTTGATAGTGTCAAGATCTGTTGTTAAGCTTAAGACTGTTGTGTGTCTTGTCTCGTGTTCAAGGTGAATAGCTACGACGGGTACACATACATATACATTCTACCATGTTACCGAAAACTGAGAAAAGCAGTTGGCCCAGGCCCCTTTGGACTCTCGACCCAGGAATGAACGGTCCTCTTGAAGGCTTTTTGTGACAACTGCTTTAATAAGTCCTTTTTTATTTCATCCCAGAATGGTTCTGTGGCCTTTTATGAGTTTATAACAATGGAAATAAATTTTAAGCTTTTGGTAACAACGGAAATTAATTTTTAATATTTCTGTTAACCGCAACGGAAAGAATTTTAACGGTTAACCGTAACCAAAATTTAACGGGAAACCGTAGAAGCCACCGTCCTTTTAGACCCTCAATCATGTAATGAGTAGGAGTTTTTTTTGTTAGTTTTTCATATATAATAAATTCATTTACTTTGCATACAAATATGGTTTAACCTTATTCTGCCTGGGCTTTGAGTTTCTGAGCCTGGTGAGGGGGTGGGGGGGGGGGGCACAAGCCCCTATAGATCTCGAAAAGTATTAAGGCTCTTGTGATGAAACTTAGCACGTTTTTAGCACGTCATTAGCTTAACAGATTGGACTTATGTGTCTATTATGACGTTTCGTGACGTGTCTTGAATCCCAAGCTGACAATGACGTCACCAAAAAATATATTTTATTCTAAGAAACATACTTTAATAGTCAAAACAAGCACACAAAAGTAAAAAAATATCTTCTTCTTACAAACGAAGAGGAAAAACTGAAAAAAGACTGAAAAAAGAAAGAAAATAGTCAAAATACACTTCTGAGTAGACGGTTGCTATGGAAACGTCAATCATCATAGACACATCATTGACAAAGGAAAATTTTCTCTGATAAATGTTAGGAAAAGTCACGAGATTTGGTGATTATGCATCAAGCCGTTTAAAAGTTATAATTCGGGTTCAAATAGGGTTAATATTGACATTTAGACTACACCACCTTTGCAAAAAGAGTAAACTTATTAACCTCCAGACCTAAGAACAAACTCATACCCCCACCGCGGTACGAGGGCGTTGATGGACCTCCTCCGCCGTGTTTGAACACCCCGGATTTTGGGAAGGTTTTTTCTTTTACTAGAGAGCCTATGCTGAGATCTACAGGATGAGGTAAATGTTATTGGTTGTGCACAAGTAAGGGTCATCCAAAATGGCTGCCGAGATGGCCACTCTCTCGATAGCCCCGCAGCTCTTAACAACCTCTAATTTCATTGGACCTTGGTATCACGCAGCTCTATTGTTTTCAGGGCTAGGGTCCATTGTTTTGTTGTTTGGTGTATTGTGTTCTCAGCAAATCAGAGAAGACCTTGTAAAGAATTTATTAAACAACAACAAAAACTGCTAGGCCATGCTAGGTAGTAGAATATAACAAAATTAAACAATTTGCTTCCCTCTGTCAGCATCATACACTTCTGCACCGAAAAACATTGAAAGCACAGATTTTATTGAAAGATAGTTCCTTATTTTTCTGATAACGTCAGAAAAATAAGCAAGGAAGCCAACCAAGGATAGTCTCGTAACCAAGGAAGCCTATTCTCACCAAACTTTGCTAAAATGAGTCTAAGAGAGAAGTTTGTAGCAAATGAAAACGACAGGTGCTGATCAAAAACCAAAATGAAACAAGACAAACCTCGTTGAAAAAAAACCTCAAGAAAAAACTTACGGAAAGTGGTATCGTAAGTAGGGGATGCTCGTCCTAACTTAAACAAAGGTTGGATTAAATAAGTTGTTAAGTTTTCAAATTTCTACAGTTGCAGCTGAGGAGAAAATCCACTAGAGTTCGGTGTCACTCCCTAATAGGTCACGGATTCAACATCATCCAACATTGTTGAATATCAGCAACTTTGTTGCACGATGTAGAACGAGGTGAACAAACGACTGATCTAAATTAAACATCTCGATGCAACATCGTCGATCGTTGGTGACTGTACGCATCATTGAATGCGCTTGGCCAATGATGTTGAACGTTGTTGAATTTATTAATAAAATTGGTGTAGCGTGTGAAACATGATAAATTCAACAATGTCGAACGTTGTTGAATGGAAATGTTGCATCCATCCGGGGCCTTTGTCTGACCTCGTTTGTCCACGCATGCATATGCTTGTTACGCCCCCTCGCAGTTTTTTCTGGGGGAGGAGAGGGAGGTGAAATGACATGAATTAACGGATAACCTGGTGAATTAAAACGATCAGTGCAAAAACAAATGTCGTGGAACACCATAAGGTTTGCTGCCAAATGTTCTTAGAGTTTCATTCACAAGACAAAGTTGATTTTTAGATTTCTATTGCGTTCTTTTTAGATAGTGTTTTTTGCTAACTTTCTGTAAAGATTTGGTTTGATGTTATTACATTTTTTAAGTAATTCACAGCGGATGGCGGTAACAGTGGGACATCTATATTATTTACAATGAAGAATTGTAAGGCGACTACTGTTAATCCAATAGAACTTTTATTTCGGTAATATCATGTTAGGATTTTTGGGCACGTTTATTGTTTGTAGGGCCCCATGCACTAAAAACCAGCTTGTGGAATCTGGAACACTAGTTACTCTTACTAGAGTTTCTTTAACCGGAATACCAATACTCTCCAAAAATTATTTGCTCCGGGTTAGATATTACGGCCGGCAGACTCTATGGTTAGGGAAAAGAAGCTTAAACTAAGGACAATGACGTTACTAGGCGAAGAAATGTGTAATTATGTTGACTGAAAACGATGGACAAGCGAGAGGCTGAAAAGAAGAAAGGAAAAATGAGAGTACAACACCATTTTTAAGGAGCAGGCAGTGAAAGATACCCCAGGATTTGCAGAATTTTAGAACTCCAGGATTTGCAGAAGTTTTTGACCTATGTTGAAAACATAGGTCTTAGCCGAACTGAAGTTTCCTGTTTGTCGCTTTCTATGTTTGTTTGTTTGCATGTATGTATTTTTGATCCGCGGGAGTGTCCCATGTGAGACGGGCGGGAAAGCTCGTCTGAAAATTTGAATTATTATATGGCCGTGTCTCAAAAGGACTGGAAGCAACCAAATAGAAGAATTTGATTGGCTAAAATCGATATTGACCGCGGTCTAGATTTTCCTATCTGGACCGGCATCTAGACCGGCATCTAGACCGATGTTGTTCTAACATTTGCCCTCAAAAAGTATAGCCAGAAATTTGGAACCAAAGGGGCGGTGCTAATCTTTGATAAGCCCAGTGCTCATGACGGCCAATAAAGCACATTGTTTGATCTAGCTTGTGATTGGTCCATCAATTAAACCCGCGCAATCTGTTTGGCGTTGAAAGTCAAAATGGCGTCTCGCGAGAGACCTTCGGCGGGTGTTTTTGCCGCGTTAAACTCTATTTCTTCAGCTGATGCTAGTATTTTAGAAACAAAACAAACAACGAGAAGCAGGAAAAGGAAAACGTCTGCATATTGGGAGGTGGAAAGGTTGGTCGAAAGGCGGGAAATTCACGGAACGGTAAGTAAAATTCGATTGTAGTGCTTGTATTTTATCTACACGTGTTGATAGATTTTCAACGAAATCAGTGTGCACAGGAAAGTAAGGATAATTTCTGTTACCTTTTATTTAAATAGGTCGAATATCTGGTCTTATGGAAGGGATTCTCAGCTTTTGAAGCCTCGTGGGAGCCCGAGGAACACGTTTCACAGAGATGTATTGAACTCTTTCGAAGACCGAGGCCAGACCTTTCAATAGTCCAGGAAAATGTGGTTACTTTTCGGGTTGCTGTAGAGCGACATTTGAAAGCAAAGTCTCGTTTGCCAGTTCGTTTATTTTTTCGGTTAGATGTTTTTCGTTTTTTATTCGGAGGCAAAGGTGTTTCGAGGGAGGGTTGGATCTTTTTGGAGAAAGAAGATTTTCCTTCTGCTTATTTTCCCCTTGGGTGGGATTCCTGGGTAGATTCCCATGGCCAAGGAATGAAAGTTTTTTACCCTTTGAGGGTTAAACCTTTCATTTCTTGGTCCCCAAAGAAGTATGGTGTAGGGATGGATGGTGTTTCTTTTTTATTACCGAGGGCATTTCAAGAGAATGTTTCTTTTAATTTTACAAAAGTAGCTCTCCAAGACTCAGATTAATGGGACTTACTGACTCTCTTGTATGCTGGTTTGCTTAGACTTTGAAAGCGATGAGGCTTGGGGGTAACATTTGGCAGCCTTTCAGGTTGTAAAGGTTAAACATGTATAGTAGGGCTTTTAGTTTGAGGCTTGGGAGGGTTCATTTTGATAAAAATAAAAGGTTGTGACTTCACTGTTGAGATTTTACCATTCTTGACAACATCAGTTTGTCTTATTTAATTTTTCTGTGACTGGTTAATTCAGGGAATGAAAATTGCAATTAATATTCCCTCTCCCAGTATAGCCTGTAGATTGCTACCACTACATGTAAACATGTAAATAAATTTAGGATATTGCCTTTTAAAGGGAAGGGTTCACGGTTTAGAGCATGCTCTTCCCTGCTAGCAGAGGCCCCTTTTCCTTTGTATTCGCTGAGCTAACGGACGGGACGAAAAGGGACCTCTGCCATGGGTCGAAATGAACTGTGTTGAGCATGCGCCACGGTTACTTAGCGACCGAAACGTCACGTGATGCTTTTAGCCCGTGATCAGCTGACGACTGCCACCTTTCTCAACTAGCGCGCCAAAAAACACCTGCACAGTTTTGTTGTCGTGAATGGCGAGTTCACCAAAACCCTAAATAAAGTTGTCTAATCTAAGCTTTTTTAACATGAC
>Ga0126336_10000960_pt1 | contig 13782 bp, 8 predicted proteins | sample SidCmetagenome_FD_92530 | JGI IMG/M metagenome (GOLD analysis project Ga0126336, IMG submission 92530) | Coral microbial communities from El Islote,Puerto Morelos, Mexico - Siderastrea C C metagenome | ecosystem: Host-associated > Invertebrates > Cnidaria > Coral | place: El Islote,Puerto...
GAGTGTCGTAAAACCAAAACCAAAGTAATTACCCCAGCCAATCACAACAAACACAAATTACCCAATGAACCAATCAGAACTCGAAGCAAATACATGTAACCGGCGCCAAGCGCGGGAAAACGCATGCGAGCAAGTCGCGATTGGTTTGAGTTTTACTTCTGATTTGTCGAGAAAGTGGCACGAGTTTTTTTTAAACCAATCACAGAGCGAAGTACAGCAAAACCAAAGCAAAGGCGAATTACATTCGACATTCAGTTGAAAACTGCTCTATTGGTGCAATACTGATTAAAAACATATCACAGGAAACAATTAAGTTACATCTTCATGTGGTAGGTACGAAGTGCCATGTATTTGAACAATCTATGCTGCAAAAATGAAAACAAACAAAAAAACAAAAACAAAAAAAAAAAAAACGAAACAAAACCAAAAAAGCAAACATCAAAAAAGTACTCACCCTTGTTTGTAGCGTTCCTTCCGAATCTATCGATAGGAATTTTCCAGTTTCAATACTTCGTATTCGAACAATACTTGGACCAAAAGACTGTAGCTCGAACTTAACTGCAAAAAGAGAGACAGTTGTCATTGGAAGGGAAGAGGGAAATAATAATCAACCCGTCACACACCGCGCGCCCCGCATTCTTTTTGCTGTTGTTGTTGTTAAAAACGGTCAGGGAGCAAGCTATCTTTAAGAGAGTTGCTTTTCTCACAGTATGATAAATTTCTTAAATTGTTAGATCCTTCACTACAATACAATACTGCGATGTTTCCAAGAAAGAACTCACAAATATGGACTCCTAATGACAGAATGAATGAATGTGATCCGCGGAATTATTATAAAACAGAAACTGAAAAATTCGCTGGCCTTGAAGCCATGACCTTTGCGACACCGTTTGCAAGAGCTTCACAGTTTGATTCTCGTATATAAACGCTTACTGTGTTGCAACGTGCATAAAAATTGTCAGTTTAGTCGTCTCGGCACACATGAAAATAAATATTAAAATAAAATTGGCAAATTATTTTGTAAATCGAAGACCTCTATTTCATCACAATTTTGCAACATGAAACTGTGACGATTATGTACTGAAAGGAGGCGACACCCGAAACCCGTCTTGAGCTACTTAAGTATAGACGACTTCTAATTACTTCCCGCGGCCAAATTCTACAGTAATAAACTTTGTTTAGGGTTCCTTTGTTAAGCGATGTACAGTCTGTCTAAGACATCCGGTTTCATACAGATTTTTGGTTCTGTTTAGTCTGGACCATAGCGGTACTGCTGACAAATAATAACCCTAGAGAATTCTAATGAATTCCAGCGCCGCACGTATTTTACTTCTTAACCGACGTGTAAAATCACTGCACCGTCATATTTTTGTACATTAATTGAATTAGTGATGATTTATTAAGTGAAACAGGTTTCGCTAGGTCAAATATTTGGATATAAAAACAAGAGTTTTATGGGAAACCGGTTAATGCTTTTTGTTTTCGAAGGGATAGCCTAACGTATTGGTAGGAAAAATTATAGAATTTTCAGGAAAAACAACAGTAGTTTGTAAATTCAGGGAATAGGTTCCCTTAGCCTATTTTTCTTTTCTACTAAATTGATTCAGCTATCTAGAGTCCCCAGTGATCAAACTGTGTTTTAGTCACAAATGTTCCGTTTAGGACCAAAACTAAAAGGGAAAATTGGAAAGAACACTCGATGTCCATAGAATTATTGTGACGGTGGCGTTTTTGCTGCGTGGTAATCTTTTCTTTTCGATTTCTCACCTTATTTCATTTGCCTTTGAATAAAGTTTGATTTAGCAGATATTTTCTGTTTAAAAAAAAAAAAACACTTGCTAGGTATTTCTGTTGACATTAGTCTTAATTCCATTATCCACTTAAGCCTTATGTGGGGTTCTGATTTTTCGGCCTGGAGATGCTGAATCATGAAGGGTCACCATCCAAATCCAGCCTCCTAGAGGTGCTGTTTGCTTTGTAAAATATTATATAACATTTTCATCATACGGGCAAATATTTGTTACAATCCAAGAATCTTCCATGCTATAACCGCTCTTTCTTTGATTCTTTGAGTTGATAAAGAACTGCATGAAAGCTTAACGGAGTTTGCTCAAAACACCTTTCAGTGAGCTTTTCTTTTCAGTCAGTTTTCGTCTTTTCGGCCTCCTCTGTTTTGAAAACTTGGAATGATCGCCGGTGTCTTTGAGCTGATTTCTCTCATTTGAATGACATTAAAGGACACAAAAAAGAATATTTTTGACCCAAATTGTTTACAGATAAGGCATGAATCTACAAGATTGACGGATGCATACAAACAAGTACACTTGCCACCCAGGGGAAGTCCAAGGATATCTCCTTTTTTACCATTTGCCGTCGCTGACATTTGGGGTTGATTTGGATTTGAACTGCAGAAAATTAAAGGAAAAAAGATATCATCAAAATTGTCCTTCAAATGGCAGACGACTGAAAAACGAAGAAGAAATAGGCTGGTATCCTACCGATTGCATAATCTATTGCATTATAATGTTAATGGTAAAGGTAGTTATCCTTGGACCGGCACTGGTCCTTTTTCATAAAAAAACCGCCGTGGTACTCACCAAACTGGCTATGCTGATTTAATGAGCCTGAAACCGTTCCATTAGCGTTCACGTACAAAAACAAACCAACACGGCCAAAGAGTCGCACTTGCTCGCTGTTTGTTGGTCGTTTCGTTAGCTTTACTGGACCCTTCTCCTTGATGTGAACTGCTGGTCTTTTATTTCTCGATGCACGCTTTCGAGGCCGTAGAATATGAAACTTGGTTGAGCTACGCTCTGTGTTTGTCACAGCGGTAACGTTTCTTCTTTCGCTTCTGAAAGCGCGCGACAGGACTGTATTAGGGACGAGGGTTACACACATGATGATAAAGATCTGCTGAAAATGTAAACAGACAGCATAAAAACTCACACATCATTCAACCTTAAACTGCAATAATAAACAATAGATAATCATTATCGTGTTTTAAGAAGAAGGCAATTAAGTGAAAACACCGTTTACCAATAAATATAACTTTCCCATCTCGAGCTACTTGATCCGATTTAGCAATAGCGAGGATAAAACAGGAAACGATCTCACGGTTAAAGCAGTGAGGGCCTACCAGCTGAGTCAGATAAAATTTCGATAGAGCCAGACAGTCCACAATTGATAGAACGTATTTGATCTTAACTCCGAAAACTGACACCAAATAGACAGTTTTTTTTGCTCTTTCTCTGTTAAATGCACTAGATGAAGACCCGTTTCGAGATTGCGGTGATCTTTCAAGACAGGAATGTTTCCTTAGTTCAAGAGTCCTTGCCAATTTATAGGTGCTTATCTTTTCTTGATCCCAGTAATTCTAACGCATGTGGCCTTATAAGTACGCCGGCCTTATTTTATTGCCACCCACTAAGATTTACAAGAGGGGCGGAAAATCAAACGATACCGCAGCCCTTTGCGTCTCGTTTGCGATTTTCTAAGTGTGCTATCTTCACTTTCTAGACTTTTACTTTTAGCAACACTTTAACAAGTTTTAATTTCTTTCGATTTCCCGTGATACACAACACACGTGATTGGGTAACCGAAAACTTGCTTCGCTATTTTGAAAACTGTCAAAATCGCTTTTTGTGACATCCATAATTGCAAAAGTGGGGTTTTTCTCGGTGAGCTCGAAGTTCAAGATTCCAAAGAATTTTGTTTCTGAATTATGTAACAATACTTCATTGGCGGGTCACTTGAGTCTCCATTTTAGGTCAGGCTTGCGTCATCGCTGATGCATTTCCCCCCTTCAATCCATGTAATAGTAAAATCCTCAATTGAGCAAATGTGAAGCAGTTTCCCTGCAGAACGTGGGTTCTTAAAATTAAAGAATTGAGCTCTTAAGTAACAATGACACGACGATCGACAGGGCTACTTTAGATTGTTTGAACTAAGAACAAAACGTGCACTTCTACAACAGAAAGAGAACACACAGCTTTCATTATCACAGTTTTGTCAGCTCACGTAGATTCTTGAACCCTCGTGACTTGCAGAAATCAACGGCAAAACATGACCCGATAGTTAAAATGGTAAAAAAGAACATTCAAATTTAGGCCATGTAACAGCTAACAGTAAAAGATTTGCCATACGATGGAGTTTTCTTGTAGTTCATGGCAAAGTTTTAGTAACACTCAACTGAATTTTCTCACATAACAGTTAACATTGGAGTTCCGCTTAATACTTAAAATGTCGCACCCATAATACTTAGCTTATTTTAGGTCTCTAAAAATAGAACAGGGTCCGCGATCTTTCCAGATTATGATATATGTCCTTTTTTTATTACATAATAAGTTGTACGCTTTTGCAATATTGTAACAAATTTAAAGTCATGCAAATAAAGCTTGTTGTTGTTGTTGTTGTAGGTCTTGGTGGGGTCGACACCGAAACAATGAAGGTTTTTTTTTTAATGCTAAACGCTTCTGCTAAACTTCAAAACTACTTGTCTGCTTGGAGTATTTATCATCTCATTTATAATAGAAATATGTCTATAATTTTGGAATCGTTAATCTTCGCATGGGTTCGGGAATTCGAAAGCGGGTTGCGACACGATAAGTTAATTTAAGTTTAATCTTTGACCACCCGTATTTTGATTCCTTAATTCTTTTCTGCCTTTCTGTGGTTTTAAACTATTATTAGCTTTGAATCGGCTTCGGTATGTAACAGAATTTTTAAAATAAGACTTTTTCGGTCTCTATCTCGATAATGTAAAATGTTTCTTGAATAGTCGCAGTCAATTATCCTGTCAGTCGTCTCGCCCAAGTTTGAGGAGTTGAGGATCAGACAGACTCGAAGAGCATTCAATTAGCCGCTTTTCTGAATAAAAATGGACGGATTAGTGTCGATTTGTCAGTTTTGAGGACATAATTTAGCTGTCATACGTGATAACTCCTGCCTACACAAGAAATTCATTGACGAGAGATATAGTGCGTTTTAGTGCTTCTATATTTCCGATGATTTGAGGGATCACTTATTCCAGAACGAGACCACACAACTAAACCTAAACATGTTGTTATCTTAACATATTATATTTTTGAGACGCATGCCACACAAAAAATGAAACACGATTAGAACCAACAAGATGGACTTAAATGTTTTAGATGCTTTTACAGATTATCTGGGCAAATGAGATTTGCCTTGTTAACATTAAACGTTCGAATCGCGAAATATCATCTTTTAGTGGCGAATTTAGAGATAATGATAAAAAGGACAAAATCCGCATTTGTTCTTTCTATATATAGCTGAATAAACGAGCTGAACGTGACAATTTTAAAGGGATATAGGGGAGCGTGGCGTATAAAAATGAGCCCACCTTGAAACAGTACCGGAATAATCTCGATCCCGCCTTTTATCCATACCAGCGAGGCTTACTCAGAGCTGCAGATAGCGGGCGTTTTCGCCGCATAGTATTCTTGGATAAATTCTGCTCGTAAAATGGCTTATTCTGCCTACCGGCAGGGATCGTAAAAATAGCTTATTCTGCTCGAATTTCTGCTCGGACACCTAAATTCCGCTTGAATTCTGCTCGGCACCCGTAAAATGTTCGGTCGTTCGAGCGTACCGTGTAACCGTAATCCGCCCTGATATTCAGTGCAGGTACAAGTTGAACGTAGCAATCAAATTATTACAAAATATTGCTGCAGTCTTACCATTTTTGCGAACGCTTCTTATCCTCGCTTCTGATGGAATCCTGGAAAAATTATTGTTCTTTCGTTACCTCATGATGCATGGATTTTAGTTTTTAGAAAACAAGATGCTTATATTTTGAGATAGCCTTCAGACAGTAAAATGCCTCTTTGAGTAACGGCTCTCTTAAAACTGGCGAGTTATCACTTGTACTGATGAAAAAACTTGAGCAAGACATGACCGAAAAGGTTATAAAAATATTATCTCCCCAGCTGGAATCCTTGGTTCCTCAAACACATTATTCATTTTGTTATTCAATTATTAAAATTCAATTTTCTCGTTCATTGTTATAATTTGGTAATCCTTCTTGAAAGTAAATTCTGGAGTGACAGTCCAAGACAGGGCAATACTACAAAACAAGATACAGTGTTATTTTACCACGGCTCAGACATACTTTTTTACGCCGTAAAAGCTAAGAAATAAAGGAATGAAAGACGACTTACAGGCGTTAAAGAAACAGATATTTGAAGCGAAGAATAATTTGGCTATTCAACGGTGACCACAAAAGTGGCGCGCAGTACCGGTTTTGTGAGCTAAAGTTTCTCTGTAGCTCCAAGTTGCAGGCAAATAAGAGAATAAAAATGGTTTTTTAAAAGATTTCACGACCGGATTATACTCCCAAGTCAAGCGGCACGTAAAAACTGAACAGTAACATTTAAGTTTTTTGTTTGTTTGTTTTGAAAACTTACGACTGTCTCTGTCCACTGCACGATATAACAGTTATTCTGATTCGCCACGCGAGTTCCCCGCGCGCAACTAACCTTTATCGTCGTATACCATAACTCCTTGCACCAAGCCATCCAAGCTTCCAAGATGGCGGATTATTTAGAACCTCTGCAGGTTGGCTTCTATCTGGTCGTTTTATTGCTAATTGCTTTATTATCAAATCAATTCTTTAGTGCAAAGAACGTCCAGTATCCTCCGCTAATCAAAGGTTGGGTTCCTTGGCTCGGATGTGCCATCGATTTTGGAAAAGCACCTCTAAACTTTATCAGGGAATCGTGGCAAAATCACGGAGCGGTCTTCACTTTGTACGCGGCAGGGCAGCGAATGACTTTCCTCACTGATGTCAACGACTTTCCGTTGTTCTTCAACTCTCCACAAGCAGACTTTCAGCGGGCTGTAGAAGAGGCGGTTAGAAACACATCAGGAATGAGCAAGGGCGACTTTTTTGCGAGCCATCGTAAAATCCATGATCTTGTCAAAGGAAAACTGTCTACTTCCAACTTGCACAAATTGGTTCCAAAGATTGGTCGGCAATTAGACGAATACATTACCAATGGTACGTATGTTAGAATTCTGAAAAACGTTTTGCAACTTCAAACCCTCTCTTTTATTTTACGGGGCAGAGCCGAGTGCCTGCATGGGAGGAGGTGGGGGAGAGGTACCTCCGGGGGGGGGGAGGACTCCCGAAAAATTTGAGTGGGGGTGTGCGGCCCACTCCTGGAAACTCTTGTTCTATTTCAGACCAAAATATGCGATTTTCTTTACCCTATTTCAGTCCTGACCAAAAGTTTGATACCCTATTTCTGACCAGCCCAGGAACTGCTTTGGTTTGGGTAGATGTGTGAATCAAAACACACTTCTCAAGAGAAGATAATAAGAAAAAGTAGCTTCTAAAACCCATACCCAAGTCCAGACCAAGATTGGACAAAGGTTACCATATTTCAGACCAAAGTGGTCAAAAACTATACCCTATTTCAGACTAAAACAGCTTGAAAACCATACTCTTTGGTGCTACTCATACCTATCTAGCTTATGCATCAGTAAATTCCAGCTGCACCCCTCCCCCCCACAGGCATTAGCATTTTTTTTCTTTTGGATGGCAAATTCCCGGGGGTTGGGGACACTTAAGCTGCCAAATTCCACGCGGTGGGGATGAAGGAAGATGGCAAATGCCCCGCCCCTGGGATAGTACATTGTACATCTCCAATCAACACTGCAGCAGTTTTCACTCATTGCACAATAATGCCACTTTCAGTGATTCTTCATTTCTGTAGGCGTGCCTCTCCGTCTTCTATTGTTTGTAATGGCATATTCGATGTTAATAAAGTTAATAATGCCAAGCAATGATATTTTAATACTTCACAGACAACACTACATGTTAGTTGATTGTTAATACCCTAATGTTTTGTAAACATTATAAAAGTCTGTTGTTAAGTCATCTGTTGTGAATATTTTAATAATATGCAAAAGTATAAAATGACGATCCCTAAACACGTATAGAATTTAATAATCAATCATAATAGTTTAAGAATCATCGCGACTAAATTTTATTTAAATCCTTCATCAAAGAAGCAGGCATACGTCGATTCACGTTGATTTTTGCCGCTCTCACTAGCTCAAGTTGTGCCTTGATAAGCAGTGAAGAAATGCATAAACTCGTTTGTCCAAACAAGTTTGTCCAGTCCTTGACAGACGGTCCAATATGTGATGAACTGCTGGTTCTTTGCAATAAAATCCTCCATGTTTGAATTTCGAGTCGGAAACCATGTGTGTGTCAAAAGCCCGGGGATGGCCCCGGTGTAGGCCAATCCCCCACCCCGGGGCCATGCCAAATTTGCTAATGCCCCACCCCCGGGACTGACAAGGCATGTAATTGCACCACGGTTGCAGGGGGAATGGGCGTAGCTGGAATTGACTGATGCCTTATATAAGGCTCGGGGGATAACTCCTATGTGCCATTCAAAAGCCTAGCCCAAGGGCTTTACCTGGGTTCTTGTCATATAGGATATGCAAAAAACACCTTTCAGCATTGATTTCAAAAGTGCCTAGGGGGTGGTGGGTTCTGCACAAGTTTATGTGATGTACTGCATGTTTATAATGGCTGTGTCGGTTTACCATGCTAGCAAAACTAGACGCATCCATTTGGGTTTTTAAAACTGATGCAAATGAAATAGAAACTCTTAAAAGTGCTGCTGTGTTGTTTTCCTTTGTTTTACTGTGTTTACTTTGTGATTTAAGGCTGGGGAAAGCGATGTTTTCAAAATAACAGTTGGACTAAGCTCAAAAGTAGAAAATGTTCTCCCTATATACTATTGAGTGAGTCTGACCACTGTAGTGAAAACTCTGCTTTCGCATGCCTTAAATTACCAATTAAAACACAACAAAACAAAGAAAACAACATGGCAGAAATTGTAAGACTTTGTATTCCATTTATATCAGTTGTAAATTCCCTTAATTTTGCCTTTGTTTTTGCTTGTTGGCAAACCAATACAGTCACTATAAATGCAGAGCCCACCAAAAAAAAACAGAGGAGGGTAAGCCTGTGGGTTCTGAGACAGTCACTGTTTTATTCACAGTATGAATGTGAGATACAGGAGAGCAAACGTGGAAATAAAGCCCCCATTCTCCCCTGATCCTGCATCCTGTTTTGTTTTTGCGTTCTCTGTCTATTTCTTGCTGTGCCTACCCTAACTGGCTAAGTTGTGAAAGACAGGGCCTTTTATCTCCATGCCATTGAATAACTTACATTAGATCCTATTGTGATTTGTGTTGTTCTGCGAAGAGTTCGAGCAAATGAGGTGGACTGGGATCGTCCTGTATTCTATAATTGCACCCTCTAACTTAACATAGGCTGGAAGGAGTGGGCAGGAGGGATGGGGGGGGGGGGAAGGAAGGGGGGGGGGGGGGGGATGGGGGTAAGATGGGTATGTCGATCTGCCACAATTTAATAACCAGATCTGTTGTTGTACAAAATGCTTTGCTTAAATTAGAATCGGTGTCTATAATTACTCCCCCATCTAGTTTCTCGGTTTACAATACAACATACCCTCTGGTCTAACCTTTCGATCTTTTCTCTAACTGTCAGTCTGTGTTGACTCAGAGAGAAGAGTCACCTTGTCTGGAACATTATTTTCAGTAAATTCTCCAAACAGTTGCTTTCGGTTTTCTCTCTCCCCAACAAAGCCATTTGCAACATGCACCTGCAAGGCTCAGAGCATCTGTTCTATCCTTGTGAACATGCAACATCATGTTCAAAACAGTTTTAATTATAAGTAGTAATTTTAATTATTAGTACTATCAGTATTGATGTTTCCTTTTTTGTATAACATAATAGGTTATATTAATTATTTTTACCTTTTTATAGTAGTTATGATATATTCATGTATATTTTTAATATTTACACTGTAAAGTAGGTCACATTTCAGCCGGCCCGGGGGCTGCAATGATTTTACTTCTTAATAAAGCTATCTAGAGGTGGTTACGTCTGGATGTTCCAGTTGTTGAGTGCAAATAAAGACTGTCAAGACTGCCAAGTCATTGACATCAACATCTGACGTGTCCAATCTCGATTGACTCTGCTACTTGTGGCAAGAGCAGTTGTGTTCATCATGACTCAATTCCAACTACAAATAAGAACTGCAGTGCATTGACAGTTGATATGATTGACAGTATGCAACTTAAACTTGTTTGCTGTCCATTAAACATGATTTAATTCAAGTTCGATAATTCTGGAGGGGCCTGAGTTCCCCTGGCTCCTCCCCTTTCACTTAAAAAAATAAGTTCCCTATAGTGACCATGTTTGGCTAACTATGGCACAGAGTTTCACAATTTATTGCGAATGAAAGACGATGAAATAATACAGTTTAAGAACAAGAATGTGAATCATAGGGCTTAGGATATAAACCAAGACTCAAATTTGTGAATATTTTATCGAGAAGAGAATAAGCATAATATTATTGTAGATGCAGACAGTCAGTTGAATTCTGTTTGGTACCTGCAATCCCGAACATTCCCACATAGCCCTCTCTGAATTAAAGGGACTACCGGTATGTCAGCTATTTTTAGTAGCTCTTTGAACAGCCAAAAGTCACTTATGCATCAATAGAAGCTACAAAATAATAGTCCAGTTTTGTTGAAGGTAACTATATTAGTGTATCAAAACCATCAGTAACTGTTCTAAGCTGCGAATGGCCAGGATGGAAATGGATTGCAATTTGAAAAAGTTGGGCCACCTTTTTCAAATTGTATCGTTGTGTCTAAGAAAAATCACTTAAAACTAGTTATAATTTGTTCTCTGTTCAAAAATTCACTTGATATCTTCCTATTGCGGTGATAGGGGCACTTTGTGCATGAGAAAGGTTAATAAGTTATACTATTAGCACAGTTATGACAAAAAATAAGCAAAATCTCAGTGACATAGTCCCTTTAAGCATAAGTTATAGTTCTAGAAATTTGACATCTTCCTCATTGTAGGTTTATCGTTTCCTTTGGTAACAATGCTAAAGTTCTTTTTTGATCTTTCATACCAGCCAATACCACAGTCAACAAGGTTGACTTGATGGAGGTGGTCCGCAACATCTTATTCACTGCGGTTGTAAGCACTCTGTTTGGGGACAGCAGCCTTCCTCAAACTCAACAAGAAATTAAGCATTTCCAGAAACATTTTTTTCAGTTTGATGGTGACTTTGAACATGGAGCCAAGCTGCCGGAATTTCTGTTAAAAGAATGGGCCAAGTCAAAACATTTCCTGTTGAGATGGTTTTGTGAGGTTCTGCAAAAGAACTCAAGTGCGAACATAAAAGAAGAGACCTTGCTTCAATCAATGGTGGACTCACTTGAGGGAGACTGTGCACCTAATTATAGCATTATGCTACTTTGGGCGTCACTGGCAAATGCAGTTTCAATTACATTTTGGACTTTGGCCTTTGTGCTGAGAAACCAGACCATCAAAAAGGATGTGCAGAAAGAGGTTGATGAAGTACTGGGACCTTACTTAAAGGATGGAGGTGAGGGACCCAAAAGAAGTCACACTCAGCTAAGACGATGCCAAGCTGATTTAGCTGTAAATTGGTATAAGCTCTCATGGTGTCCCTTCTTTTGTTTTGGTATTTTACCTGTGAAGTTTTCTCAAATTCAAATGAAATAAGTTATTTAAGAATCAGGAATTTTTGTTGTCAAAGTGCTGCAAACTCCACAATAGCCACACATAATGATGCTTGGCCAGTTTGGTGGGTCATCCTATGTGAAATGCAAAAAGAAAATTGCTAAAAATTGCTAAATAGAGAGGGAGTTAAGTAAGATAAGGCAAATGCTACATGCCCACCCACTAATTACCCACACAATCCTGTGGTGCTGTTTGGCAGGTGGACCTTTGCTAAATGCATTCCATGTAGCCTGACTAATACTAGACACTTCTCTCACTTTAACATGAACTAAGAAAGGAGATTGCTACAGATTAGGCCTAGTGATGCGTCATCAGTATGGAATTTCTGCGCTTGTTACTCAGATGTCGTTTTGCGAGGGCTCAAGTGGCGACCTCGCGAGACGTCAGCTGTTTTCTCAGGGCCTAGGCCTAGCTACAAAAATCCGGATTTTTTGCAGGATTTTTAGAGCTTCATGGGACCTTTAGAAAGCTATAGGACTTTAAGAGATTTGGAGGGATTTTTAGAGATTTTGGTGACTATTTTTAAGGCTTTTTGTGTATCTGTTACAAAAAAGCTTGAAACTTGGAAAAGTTTCGTCACAAGCGATCCTGAAGCCTTTGCTTGCTATGTTTTTGACGCTCCCTCACAGTATCGGTCAGCAGTTTTACCCATAATCCAGCATTTCTTGCTGTCAGTGAGTTCAAAATGGTGGGCTCAGCAGAACTTGTTGCTTTGGTTGAGACTGAGGGCACCAGCAGAAAGCCTGCCAAAGCCATAGAATTTTCACCACAGGTCACCCAATTTTTTTAATGTTATAGGACTTTTAGAGATTTTTAGGAGTTTTTATGGGATTTTTAGAGGTGAAACAGACTTTTAAAACATTTTTGGAGAAATTCCAGAAAGACTTTTAGGCCATTTTTTGGGATTTTTGTAGCTAGGCCTACTACAAATTGATGCTAGTGAAAATGTAGTATAATTTTGTAGTGGCTTAGCACCTTACCTGTGGGGGGTGCAGTGGTTTAGTGGTTAGCACGTTGGACTTCAGATCTGAAGGTTAGTGGTTTGAGGCCCAGTCCCTGCCATTGTGTTGTTCCCTTTGACAAGTAGCTTTACCACACATTGTCTCTCTCCACCCAGGTGTACAAATAGGTACCAGCGACATACTGCTGGGGGTAACCCTACGATAGACTAGCATCCCATCCAGGGGGGAGTGGCAATACTCTCAGTTGCTTCATGTATACTATGTAGATGCCTTCCCCCCTAATGTTTTAGCCTTTTTTCTTAATTATCTCCATGAGATTTGATTCAATCCAAAAATGCTATCATAGGATCATAGTCAATCTCCCATAAACCTGAGAGGGGGAGGGAAATTGATGAATTTGGAGAAAATTGTAAATTGTAAAGAATTAAAGGAGAGTTAAAACTAATAGTTAAAATTAATAGATGGACACCAAAACAGTCCACAAACAATCCAGGTGCTCTTGCATGGGGGTGGACTGTCTGGGGGTGTGTACAAATATTTAATCCCTCTTTTATTTCTTTCTCAAATCTTATCACGTGTAAGATCAAATGGGATTCATCCACGCACGGTTCCCATTGTGGCTTTGTAGCTCAGATGGTAGGGCGGTGGTCTAGTCACTTGAAGGTCGTGGGGGAATCGAAGCCACTAATTTTTTTCCCGAAGCCACTAATTTTTTTCCAGTGGCGTGGATTTTCAGTGTAGCAATTTATCATTTATTTGGTATAAGGGCTTATTTTACCACCTAATATTTGTTATTTTATGCAATCACTTAGTCTAGTGTGATCGTCAGAAGTCTTTGAAAACACTTTGTTTGATCAGTGATGTTTTCACATTCTTAGCAGAAGACTATTTGGCCTGTTCCAAGTGTTCAGATAGTGGTGCGCGAACGATAAAAGTCTCTCCCCAGTCTCTTCTCGCTTTTCCGCTTTCAGTAGTTTTCGTTCGCACGCCTTTGAAACAGGCTTAAATCCTTACTGCGCACGCAATTCACTTCGTGATGTCATGCCACGTCATGCATTGAGCGCGCGCGCAGTTGAAGAAATGTGGAGATATATAGCGCTAGTGGGCACTTTAATATCTATGCACGGGTTTAACTCTCTTAAATGTTCGGTGACCCCATATTTTCTTTTGATAGATCACTTTCTTTGTCGATTA
>Ga0126336_10000961_pt1 | contig 13781 bp, 6 predicted proteins | sample SidCmetagenome_FD_92530 | JGI IMG/M metagenome (GOLD analysis project Ga0126336, IMG submission 92530) | Coral microbial communities from El Islote,Puerto Morelos, Mexico - Siderastrea C C metagenome | ecosystem: Host-associated > Invertebrates > Cnidaria > Coral | place: El Islote,Puerto...
ACTTCTCGTGTTCCTTCCCTCTGGTATACGCGCTTCTAGATGTTTCTCCAACGTAGATGTTGTTACACTGGGTACACTTGATTTCATATGTTACGCTCTGTCTATCACACGGTCCTTTTCCATCCGTTCTACATACCAGGCAGTCTTCTGTTTCACATTGTCGCGGTTTACACGGATCAGATCTCTGGAGTAATCTCTTAATTGCAATACCAGCCTTTTCTACTACTTTGATCTTGAAACCTTGCCGTTTTATCTCTTTTTGATATTTCCTCTGTAGCTGTGAATTCGGTGTAGCTGGCACAAAGATGACTGCCTCGTTTCCGCCTGGCTTGTACCAGTCGTTTTTCTTCCTCACCTTTTCCTGTTCTCGTTCGTCTTTCCTCCACTCTTTGGGTCGATGTAACGGTCGTTCTCCTTCTTGATCAGCTTCATTCCTTGTTTTATACACCTTGAGGGCCAAGTCGACAACCTCATATCGGAACTTCTTGCTGTACCCCGAGTACTGCATCCTCAGGACCATCTCATTAACATTTTCTACTACCCTCTCCCATGGCGATAACTTGTTACAGTTCATTAGAACTCTTAGGACTTCTTGGGTTAACACTGTCCTCTTGGTGCTCCAGCTTAAGGTAGATCTAGCATTTATGACTGCCTTAGAGGCCACGCACTTGGAGTGGAACTCATACATGATCACTAACACTTTCCAGACTTGCTCCTCCGTTTTCTTCTCCCTTGACTCTACCCATACCTTCAGGTCGAGGATAGGTAGCTTTCCGTCTTGGTGCTTAGACGGATAGTCTACTTCAGGTTGTATCGATGGGTGGATGTCGTTTCCTACTTCTTTAACCAACGCCATTGTCCTTTCGTCACTACTGACTCTTCCATCCTCAGTAACAGAACTTTCATCCACGTAGGTTTGACCGTTCTCGTAACTCATTCCAGGTGGTGTTGCCTGTACAGCCAAGTTGATATCATCCACATACCGTTTGTTCATTCTCACCACGACGAACATTTCCTCAAGCCTCGCGGCAAATTCCTTATCCCACCAAATCATGAAGATCTGGGCCAATACTCCAGTCAACTTCAAGCCAATCGGGCCGCCTTTGGTTTACTTCCTGATCTCGTTATCAAAGGTGTACACGTGGTTCTTCATAATCACTGTTAACGCGACCCTCAGTGCCTCTCTTAGCATTATACGTCTCGCACGTTCATCCGGTTGTCTGACCGGTAAATTCCATGGCTTAAAGCGCTTCTACTTTTGTTCTTCACTCCCACTTGCAGTAATCGTGGGCGGTCTCCCTTTATTTGTCTTCCTGGTTGGGCATACACCAGCTATGCCCAGCTTTGTTAGAACCTCAGGTGACGTCGTCACAGCCAGGTAGAAACCCAACTCTGCATAATCGATACCCTGAATACTGATGTCACTCTCAAAGAACACTTCGCACACCTTATCGATGGTGAAATCTATATCATTACCACGTCAGTAGAGCCGATAATCAAACCGTCATCCTCCTAGTTCTTGTTAGTTCTGTTCATTTCAGCTATCATGTCTTCCGTACTCATACATATGGCACTGTTTTGTCTTGACTTCCATACTTCAGCCAGTATCACGCTCATCACGTGTGAAAGCTTGCAATTGTAGCCCTACCACCGCCCCGCACACAGGTCTAACAGGAGGACCGCGGTACTCATCACTACAGTCTTTATGATCTTTGCGTAGAGTGTATAGTGGTGCAACGGAGCTGTCATTACTTATCATATTGTTTTTTATCCTCACTCCATTACTCGTTTCACTCCCTGCGCTCAAAATACGAACCCACGAAACCGAATGCGCATTGACCAGCTGTTGTAACCGATCATGCTCATCTTTGGTAATTATGATGCTGTCAACAATGTGAGGTTGAGAGGCAGCTTTATAGATCTCTAGATCTCTGAAACGTGTGGTCAGAGAGTTCCACCCTATAGCGAAAAGTGAGAATTTATCCCCGTTGTTTACGTTAATTTTCCTTCCGCGCGTTTTACTGTTTTGCGTTTCATGAACTCTCTACCAGGTCTGTTCACTGTGCCCCTGACGAGAATGACAGGCCGTCTGAGCGGACTAAACGACTTTCTTATTATCGTTCTATGCTGTATTAAATTTTAACTTTTGGTGAGCTCACTGAAAAGGTGTAAAAAGGTTAATACATAATTAATCTACGAATTTTCTTTCAAGCCGCTCACAAATACTTTCTTTGTTCTAAAGCAAACTGGCCCAGATTAAACAACTTAAGAATCTTACATGGCTTAATCTTCTGCCAATCTGTGCTTGAATTTTGTGTGCCTCCTGTGTTACGTTCATTTGTTCGTCTGTTCATTTCGGCTATCGTTCGGTCGTGTGGGTCGTCCATTCATTCGCTTTGGCCTTGGATCCCTTTCATTTCTTTAGTTTGAGTTACTCAGCTGTTGGAATGTTTTGTTTTCTAACGGCCTTGCGTTTGTTTGTTTGCCCGTCGGCTGTTGGGTGTCATCTTGTTCATTCGTTCATTTGTTCGACTAAGTGTGGGCTTGCTGATTTGGTGCATATTGGAGTGGCGATTTCTGCTTTGAACCGATTTACAACCCTAAACTAAACAAATTAAAATGGTATTAAAACATTGAGAAATAGTGTCCATTGTTTCAATACTTATACAGCAATACTATAGAGAAGGACTAGCCTTTCTCTAAATGTTTTTTTTTTAATATTAAAAATCTGATCCTGACTGATGACAAGTGCCTTGTTTGGGAATATGTTGTGTTTGTAAATGGACATTAGTGCAGTCCAAGAACTTGAATGGCTGTTTGTTGTCAGGGTTTAATCCACATGTAGACTATGGCTTGTGCTGGTGCTGTGGGCCCCTTCTGAGATTATAGGGTTTTGCCCTCACAAGAAGGGGTTTAAGATATTTGAACTTCTTGTACAATAAATTGGTGGTGAAAAAGTAATATTCTTGTTTAACTATAAATTGCTCCAAGCAATTAAATTTCAGGCAACTACTCTTCTTTGGTGCTGCAATCACCAAGTGCCGCGGAACCAAAAATTCCAGGTTCACCAAAACACAAAAGTGGTTTCCACAACACCAAGAAAAAACCCTGAAATTTACTTTCAACAACTGAAACTCATTTATAGCAAGTATTAACAATGGATTCTGCAACACGAGGAAACGCCCCTGTAAATTCTTTTCGTGCTCCAGGGTATTTGAAGTTGGAATGGGGGGAGGAAGATTAAGGGGGGGTTTTTTCTGGTACATAAACAAGTCAAGATCTTATACAAAAACTCAGTAAGGCGATTTGTCTAAAGGAATTTCCTTGATGGTAATAATAGCGAAAAAATAACAATTGAACTGCAACATGTCATGGTATGTATAAACGTAGCAACCTTATCACAAGTTTGAGATGGTTTGGACGAAAAGAATTGTGAACATTCCACACAAACCTATCTATATTAAAAGGGTGTGTCTTCCCTGACCTGTGACCTGTAACCTAACTTATGTCGTTTTCAGAGACCATTTATTTAGCTGCTATTCAACCTTTAGTTTCAAACTTGGCAGGGTGGGGATGGTGGACAATCAAGCGATTTTATCAACTTGTTTCCAGTCCTCTCAACAACCGATACCTCTCTTGAGCCGATTGTTACTTTATGAACGATCCGATAGTATCGAGCCAGGGTATCGAGTATTTGGTATTGATACCAGCACACACTTAATTCATGAACATTTATTGTAGAAATTTCATGTCTCGTGGTTCTGTCATATTGCCAGTCTTTCTCTAAACGCTCACACTAAATGGTGAACAATATTTCCTCCAAGTAACAAATAGTATTAGTCAGTTTCATCTTTGAGTTAGTTCAACAAACAAAATACGGTCAGCAACGAACATTAAAACTTTTATCAATCAAATTAGAAATAGAGACTTTAGTGAATAACAAATTTAAGCGTATTCATTAAATATACATATTTTTATCTATATTTCTTCTGTTTCCACTAAATTTACATTTTTAACACTCATGATGACATGTGTTTTTATTGTTGATCCCTAGGATCCCAAATTTTGTTTCTTACTTTACAGTTCATTTTTTTACACGGAACCGCTGTTCGACGAACGCTGGAACTGTAAAAAGTTCCTTCCTCCCGTGTTTAAATCAAGTGTTAAGTTGTTTTATGTTATTTATGTGGCATGCATCAGTTGTCTGTAACATGTTATGAAGAACAATGCCATCGTTTCCAGTTGAATAACTTTCACTGTTTCATTTGAATAAACATTTCTGTGAAATGCTATGTGCGCAAAGTTTTTCTTCGTCTTTATAACTGCGGTTTTTCTCACTTATCATTATTGCCGCAAAATTCAGGTTTCCTTGTGGTCTCTATCGCAACACTGAAATCTTGCACAACTTTCACTTTGACTCAAAATTCTATCTGCATTTGGCTTATTACAAGTTCTGAGAACGAGAAGCACAAACTCAGACATGCAATGAATAGAGGCTTATAGGCACAAGGGAGCTTTATTAACGTAATTTTCGGATTGTCATTTTTGTCGCATTGGTGGGTCTTGGAGATAACGCCGGAATCAGCATGTATCAATTTTGCCCAGTGGCCCTGAACTTCAATGTCTCGATGTCGCAAGCGAGGGACTTTCGTACCGATGTAACAAAAGCTGAGCAAAAAGATGACTTAATTAAGGTAGGGTATTTGATTGTTATTTTCAATTTGATCGCATAGGAAATTTTCTTTTGGATAAGCAATCAGCATGTCATAAAATAAATTAGGCATCAAACTTCCTTGTCTGGATGTTGCAAGCGAGAGACGTTTCTTGTTCAGATGTATAACAAACTGAACAAGAAAGCTCTTTCTAAGGGGAACAAAGTATTTGGTTTCAATTTTCTTCATGGGGTAAGTTTTCTTGTATCTGATTTTACATCGAGAATTACTATCTGAAATTCGACTCGCATATGTGACTGCATGGTCCGCAATCGATTTAAAGATGAATTTTCTTAGGATGAATCGAGAAACAAAACAGAAAATGAATAAAATCGCACTTTTTAGTGTTTGTCGTGAACTGAGGGGAAACTGAATATTATGCTTTGTGTCTCTTGTTAATCTACGGAGGAAAAAATGGAATGGGCAAAGAGAGATGTTTTATTTAATATTTATTCCACGGCCGCTTTGGATTCGAGGATAGAAGGTGTCGTAATACAAAAAAGTTTCTATAACTGAATTTTGGAAAACTAGGCACCGTCGAAAGTCGTTTCTTAAAACTATTAACCCTACTCTGAATTGAGATCCACTATACAATTGTCAATAAATGAATACCAGATTTTTAAAACTCGAAGTCTATTAATCAAGTGAAATTGCACGACTTTTATGAGATCCGGGCCACTTTTTTACATATTTATTGAAACAGCTTAACAGTAAAAGAAAGGGTGGAAAAAATTCGTGTCAAGTTAGAAACACCAACATCAATGCAGCGCTGACTAACACTTATAAGGAATCAGGAGTGTTCCTCTAGACGGATTGCTGTCCTCATTTGAAACTGCAAGTTGAATACCAGATGTTGAGTTTAATTTTCCTGTATTCAAAATGTAGCGAATAAAAAATGGCAAGAAAGATGTTTTTGCTGCGATCATAATTGCAACATGGACTTTTCAGTCTGCACGAAAAAGAAAGAAAAACAACTGTGAGTCCAGTGTGAGCAGGGCTGACTAGTCTATCGCTCGTCAATTGAAATTTGATAATTCCTGAAATAATACTTGACATGTTATTCATTGCTCGCTGTACAATCCAAGTTCCTTAGGGGGAATTTTTGTGCCTTTTTATTTTTTTACCATTAAAATTTTTTCTTAAGCTATTTCTAATACCAATTTATCACCAAGATTTTCAAGATCTATGATTGGTTACCGTTAGTATTCTGCAGGAATATTTTCGCGTTTCCTGACCTTAACATCCCTGAACTCAAATGTAGAGGAGTACCATCCGGACGCTCATACTTACAACTCATCTCTGCGCGATACAAGAGTTCACTTACAATATGCAATCGTCTTCGTTTCTTCTGCTTTTCTTTATGTTTGAGTTTACAATCGCTTCCTCGACAAACGAAACTCCATCAAACAACGCCGAAAAAGCCATAAAATCTCTGGAAGAAACTTTGGAGAGAAAGCTTAATCAAATCATAGCCGTAATGAATGCTTCTTCTTGTGGGAAACCCATTGGCAAACCTAACGTTGGGCCAGGTATATTCTGCCAAGATTCAATACAAGTTCACTTCAGAATTAGACAGAGGTAGTCTTCCACGCGAGGTCTCAAGTTTCTTCGTGGTCCTCGTGCGCGTGGGTGGAGAAAACAAACGTCCACGCGAGAACACCCCGCACACAGAGAAAAGAGGGATGCTCGTAGTTAGGCCCTAGACAGACGAACGCCGCATTTCCATTCAACAATTTGCAACGTCCACGTTGTTGAATGGAATTGTTGGATGATGTTAAATTATGTTGAAATGCGTTGAACGGAATTTGATGGTCATCAAACTTTTGATCCAACATTCATCATGATCCAACCTGATCTCGTGCAATAGAATTGTATTCAGCAATGCTAGAAGGTGTTGCATCCACATGTCTGGGGAGGGGAGGGGTGCTTGCTGTGGGAAAAACCCTACCTGACATATTTATTTCTTTTCTTTGTTGCCGGACACAATCAGGAGTTTTGCCTCGCCCTGAGTTCTCGTCATTGTACTTCCTAAACTGGTAAATCCTCACTGAACTTTTTTGTTACTTGATCTCTCTTGACAGAATCAAATTTTTCCTCATGTAAGGAAATTTACGACAACCACAAGTAAGTTTAAAAGTAAATGGAGCCCTGATAAACCTTATCAAATAGTAAAGGCGAGCGTAATCTTTCTCCCGCGTATTATAGCACAAATTTTATTTTTGAGCTGATTTAGTCTTTATGCTGCAAGCTTTGCGACCACTGTTGTGGGTATTTTTAGCCAAGATATTGCAATCTCTCGGTAGGGAACTTAGTGTTTTGTACATATTTTTTTCAAGTCCTTGTCTAGCATAAGTTCTTTGTCGTGTTTTACTCAAGTCTTTAAGAGCGACTTTCAGTAAGAATCAAGCAAAATTTCAATGTAGCGGCAGTAGTTGAAATATAATTAGGTATTAAAGCTAGAAACCTGATGTGGTTCGTTTTCGCCAGAAGCGCTTTATTTTCGAAAAAACGAGGAAATCGATTCTCGGGTTCGGGTGGTCAAAATCACAGGAAATTAATCTTGAAAATCAGTACTATAAACTTGCATTGCGCTGGTAAACTAAAGCGCAGAGAAAAAGATGGAAACTTAATTTCTATACAGAACAAGTATTTTTCATTAACTAGACAGTTGTGAAACAGCAGTAGCGAAATCTACTGAATACAAACAATTCCAAACTAAAGCTTTGATGATCACGTAGAAACTGATTTGGAACCTAACTTCTGTGAAATAATTTAACATGTGCCATAATTCTAAATGGTCTCAATCTTCATTCAATAGACAGCACAAACATCGAAATAAACCATACCTTGAAAATGGCTTGGGTTATCCATGCTACTTTGTTTGGGACCAGTTCGAACTCAGCAAAGTTTTAACAAATGGGGCTTAGTGAAGTTCAATTCTGCCGTACACAAAAACACGGGAAATTTTGCTTCGTTAACCAAACGGGCTCGCTCTACTTCATTCTCGTTAATTTCCAGCGTTAAGATTCTCTTGCGTTCCAAAAAGAGGAAGAAAAAGCCCGAAATGGGCGATTTTGACCTTTCCAAACTTCTGTTCCTCCGTGCGCAAATATTCTCTGTACATTTGTTTGCATTGCGTTACCAAATACCGTGACTAAATTGTTTAACCACATTTGGATATATGATGTCACAGATGTAGCATATTATATGTCACGTTTTGTCGCGGTTTGCACAGAGAGCTAGCTCACAACGACATCACCAGTATCGTTCAATTTTTTCTTTTCCCCCTACCTTTTTTGAGATCGACCGAACATTTTAGTTTGAAGCCATCGTCAAGCATCAAGCAACGACGAAGAAAAGAGAGATTGTGTAGCTTAACACGAAAATTTTGGTGTATTTCGGGATGCGGCAAAGTTGAACTTCATTAAGCCCCATTTGTTGAATTCGCTGTCTTCCAAGTTTTCCCAAAGACAGCAGCATGGATAACCCAAGCCAGTTTCCAGGTATAGCTTATATCAATGTTTCTACTGTCTATTGAAGGAGGATTGCGACCATGTGGGGTTATGGCACATGTTAAATTATTTCACAGAAGTTAGGTTCCATATCAGTTCCTACGTAAACGCGTTTTAGCTTACCAGCGCGATGCAAGTTTATAGTACCGATTTTCAAGATTAATTTCCTGGGATTTTGACCATCCGAACCCGAGAATCGATTTCCTCGTGTTTTTCGAAAATAAAGCGCTTCTGGCGAAAACGAACCAAATCAGGTTTCTAGTTTTACCAATACCCATTTATGTGCAAAATATGACAGAAATCGATTTTTCAACTTCTGCCGCCGAATGCTCGATGTTTACTTAAAGTCCCTCTTCTGCCGAGAATCGATTTCCTCGTGTTTTTCGAAAATAAAGCGCTTCTGGCGAAAACGAACCAAATCAGGTTTCTAGTTTTACCAATACCCATGGTCTCACTCTCTGTTCTGGTGATAAATATACACACATGTAACACTGCTAGTCATTTGTTCATCTTTGTTTACCAGGGCTAAAGGGAACAAAGCTTATCCACTCCAAATGGACTCTGGTGAGGTCTTTGTGTACTGTTACATGTCGGGCCATGACCTCGGAGAATGTGGAGATGGTGGATGGACGCTCGTCATGAAAATTGATGGCAAAAAGGTATATCTTGTCATTAAATATGTGTTTATTGTTCATCGTGGTGTAAGGTAGGCAAGATGAACGTTTATTCGTTTGTCTCACGATGGAATCGCTTTGAGTTGTTGATCGCGACGTTTCGACTGCAATGCTGCTAGGCTTCATCAGGCGATGAGGTCGATTGTTTACGTGTCGCTATTTGTAGCATGTTGGTTCGCTGCTATTTGTGCATTTCAATCCTCATTATTATTCCGACTATTAGATGTTGTTCCCTCACAGGTCCGCTTTGTCGTTGATCACCTGTTGTGCTTTTTGATCGGAGGTATCCAAGCTTCAGGAATTTCGATTCCACTATGGAAATCGAGAAAGCATAACCAAAAGTGTCAGTTAAAACGGTTTCTCTATCGATATGACTGATAAAACTAACTGTTTTGTCTTCATACACGTTTTCATTCTTATCCCATCATTTTCTGTTAATTCCTCTCAGCCAAACTTTCACTTTAGTTCCAAACTCTGGAGCAACAAGGCCGAATTCAACCTTGCAGGAGGGAAAACTGGGTTCGACACAGAACAGACCAAGTTACCGACCTACTGGAACACACCCTTCTCCAAAATCTGCCTTGGTATGAAGATCGGGGGTCAGCTAAAATTCATTCAAGTCTCCAAAAAGGCCAGTTCCCTTTATTCACTGATCGCTGACGGCCAATACCGCCAAACCGAACTAGGTCGTTACATGTGGAAGACGCTGATTGGTTCCCAAGCATCCTTACAGCTCAACTGTAACAAGGAGGGGTTCAACACGGCGTGGACCTATACTGGTACTGCACCAATCAGAGCAGCAAGAATCGGTATCCTTGGAAACGACAAACACGATTGTAAGATGGTTGACTCCAGAATCGGATTTGGTACTGGAGGAGGTTATGATGACTCCAACACGTGTGGAAACGAGGCCATGTGGGGAGATAACGGCCACAAACACATCAAAGCCATGGGCTACATCCTTGTTCAGTGACAATCAGCAATTCAAGGAACTGAACTTCGCATGCTTCTCCGCAAAGGCCATTCTGAGACAACTATGTAATCCTTTAATAAAAAAAATGATTTCATTTTAAACCCTGGCAAGAAATCCTGTAACAAGGGTGTTTTTCCTCATTTGAATCCAAAAATCATGCATGCAGTGTAGTTTTCTTTGTGGAGCAAATACAATTGGTGACGGGAACTGAATTCTCTGTGTTTTTTTAGGGACCTTATATAAAGTACGTGAAGGTTGGATATAAACGGGAACAATGCCAGTAAGATAGCACGTCCTCCTTGCGTCGAAGACAACTCACTCCTAAACTATAAGCAAAAGAAAACTTTTGAACGGTTGAGATAATGTGCCGGGTATAAGCAGGGTGGCTTTTCATTTCCCAAAATAATTAATTTATCAGTATCGAGAAATGCAATCTTTTTATTTCAAGAAATTAACTCATGTGCAACTGAATTTGAAAAGGAAGTCCATCAAAGCAGAAAGAAAACGAGCCATGAAATTTACATAGGCTGGCTACATGAGGTTGTTTCAGTTTATGAATGAAAAAATGCGGCCCTCGACAGTGAAACGCAAATCTGGGTTAAGAAGGAGCCATCGCGGGTAGGATATTTTACAGCCTTTCTAATTGTCGTCTGGTATGATAGCACTTAACTGACGATCTGATTATATTCTCTGGACCAAATTCGCTTTCTCAGAGTTGTATAAAAAGCTATACAGTTGAAATTACTCAAAATCCTACTGATTATTTCTTAGCAAAGCTGCATCGCTGCCTCTCAAGAGATCAAAGCCGGCTTGCGACGCCAATTCGGGTGCCGCCCTGTTTGGTCCCCTTTATTTTCAAAATAGCGCAAGAAACCGCGAACTAAAGTATAGCTGGTCTAACAAGAAACGGCAAGAAAAGCCAGACGAGAGCTAGACACTCGCAATGTTTCTCTATGGCTCGACGGACATCGAAGCAAATGGGCGTTTTTTTCTTTTTAGTTTTTCGAAGTAAGAGGGGAAAAAAGAGAAAATGAGAAAAGAGGATTAAGGGGAAGGGCCTAATCGCAAGTTACTCGCTGTTCAAATACTAAATCCGAGCGTTTCAGTCACGTCTGAATTCATAGTTCATAACATTATTGCAGGCCGTTCAACGTAAGTTTAACTTTTAAAGCTAAGAATCTGTAAGTAGCCTTTCTTAGGTAAGTGCAACGTTTCATTATTCAGGTTTGCTGCACCTCGAGATTACTGCTTGCGATGCAGGCTATTCGCAATTTTGTTGCAAAAATTAGGAAATTTGCACGCATATCAAACACCTTTTAGTGTGACCGGGTAGACCGACCCATTGCGTGGTAGTCATCATTATTCAGAATGTCTGATCTCGTAATTTATCGACAATTTCAGGCCGTGATGTGATACAAAAGAGCATGTGGCATTGTTGTGGTGAAGTATCTTCCGGATACTAATCTTCTTCCATGCTATGGTTTATTTACAAAAAGAATTAGTTCACCGAAAATTTAGGTAGAGATATTGAAACCGTTTCGTTCGTTTCGTTTTATTTAAGTTTTGTTTCGCAAATAGCTTTTCTGTACTTAAAACCATGATATTAAAGCCAATTTGTACGTAGTTAAGCGCGAAGCTTCCAGTATATTTTAGAGTTTTCTAATGGAAGGGGCTTTCCTAAATACAAAAATTATGTTGAGCACTCGCTTAGCTACACGAGATGTACCGAGACTCTGTTAGGGGAAAGCTTCTTTATTGCAGCGACTTTCAGCTTCTACAACATCTCCACTGATTCTAATCAACTACTAGCTGCAATCAAGCTCCTTTTATACTGTGCTCTAAACATGTTTTCGAACCTCACTAAGGTAGACCAGATGGCGCCAAAAGAAGACAAAGTTGAAAGAATTCAGAAGAAGAACAGCTGAGGTCAAGGAACCATTTGGCGCAAAAAAGTAGATAAGGATTGGCCAATCCACTACGAGAAAACTTACGTGTTTGCGAAGAAATTGTCCTTGAACTCAATGTTTAGGATGTCTTAGCCAAGCTCACAGGAAATCGCAAACCTGTCTACAGCACACCCTTAGTTACGTATAGTAGACAAACAGGAAAACTTTTAGGAGGGAAGGCATTACACTTAGATCAACAATTACACTACCAAAATTATTTCGAGTCTAGGAAAAACAAGTGAGTCAATTTCATAAAATTAGCTTCACAACAATTAGTTAACCAGTTAATTTTGACTAGAAGAGCCCAGCAACTGGCTTATAAACAACCCGGCTTGTATGAAGCTTTTCAATAGCGAGAAATTTGTGCTCTTCTTTACTGAGAAGTCGCCGTCGCAGCACAACGTAGATACAACTGTGAACTTCAGTCTAACTTTCGCATGGAAAGAAAGCTAAGTTAAAAGTCTGACACCGGGGGCTAATTTTTAATATGTAGCAAAATCTTTTGTCTTAGATTTTTGTTAGAAATCTTTCGTTTTAGAATACGAAAAATTCAACCAAACGTTTCCAAACAACTTATACGGAAATCATGAATTTTGCATTGAATTCCCATACAGACATTACACGTCGTCCCTCTGTCGGCCCCCTGTTGCAAATGTAAATGTTTACATTTGCTTATTTCGTGATAGCGAGAAATAAATAATTACGTATAAGTTCTAGACCTTTTCCTGTAAAGTTCACTAACATGGCGTAGAGAGTGTTTTACGTCTTGGGTTATTTCTGAATTTTCTTTTGGATGTCTAATGTAAATTATTATTAACTAAATAGTGACTTTATAAAGAAAAGCGACACCGAGTGACTTTTGCTTTAACCTTTACATAATCAAGCGTGGATTAGACTAAATGTGGTGAGCTGTGATTGGCTCAAGAGGTTGTCAGGAAAATTTTTCGAGTTCGATTTTTAAAATCGAGGCACAGATCCCAAACTGAAATGTAGGCTGACAAGACGGAAGCACACAAACCAACTTCACTTTTCATTGAGTGATATTAGAACCTCGCAAATAAATTTTTTCAAGTTGTTTATGAACAAAATGCAGTCGTCCGTTAATATTCGGTTTGTTCTACTTTTTTTATGGTCACGATGGCCACCGTTTCCTCGAGGAACAAGGCTCCATCAAACGACGACGATAAAGCCATAAAATCACTGGAGACATCTCTAGCGAAAAAGCTTGATCAGATCATAGCATTAATGAACGCTTCTTCTCGTGGAAGACCCAACACTGGACCAGGTATATTCTACCACGGTCTAGCGCGAGTCAAGAGAAGCATGATCTCTTGTGCAAGTACATTTTAGAATGGAAGAAATAAGTGCGGGCACATGGGATGACCACGGATTTCTTCGCGGTCCTCGCGCGCTTGGGTGAAGAAACTAAAGGCCACGCGAGAAGTTGATTGCCCATGAATCTTTTATTATCGTTGACAGGATCGACTTTGCCTCGTGTAAGGAGATTAACAATAACCACAAGTAAGTTAAAAGTAAGCTAAAAATTGTGGAGCGCATAAACACATCTCAGAGGCAATGAATCAGTAAAGCGAAAAAACAGATGTAATTAAGTATCTCTTGCAATGAAAATTTTTTAGCTTAAATCAGGAAAACCAAAAACATGTACTTTTGCGCATTTTATAAAAAAAAAATCCTTGGGTAGCATAAGTTCTTTGCCATCCTTTACTCTTTTCGCCAATGCCTCTGATATGGCGAGGAACAAGCACACTGATGCACATGTAACAATGCCAAATCATTTGTCTTCTTTTTTTTTTTTTACCAGGGCTCAGGGAAACAGAGCCTATCTACTACAAATGCACTCTAGGAAGGTTCCTGTGTACTGTCACATGACAAGCCATGGCCTTGGAGCATGTGGAGGTGGTGGATGGACGCTGGTCATGAAAATTGATGGCAGTAAGGTATCT
>Ga0126336_10000962_pt1 | contig 13777 bp, 4 predicted proteins | sample SidCmetagenome_FD_92530 | JGI IMG/M metagenome (GOLD analysis project Ga0126336, IMG submission 92530) | Coral microbial communities from El Islote,Puerto Morelos, Mexico - Siderastrea C C metagenome | ecosystem: Host-associated > Invertebrates > Cnidaria > Coral | place: El Islote,Puerto...
AATAATCGTGATTTGGCCGCCTCGTATGCTTCCAGAGAATATCCTAATCCTTTAATTGTATTTGCAGCCTCACCAGCAAGACAAGCTTTCAAACGTAGCATCTTGAATTGCGGCGATAACGACGTCATGTCCACACAACTGGTAAAGGCCGCGTTCCAGCGCTGAAAATCCATTTTGTTTCCAGAGAATATCGGAATTCGGATTCTTTCTAATTGCCCATGTGTTTCATGATTTGCAGCGGTGGACCCAGGGTCAGAAACTCCGCCAGAACTCGGTCATTTCAGCTTTTCCAGTGGTGCGTTTTAACGGAGTACATGTGGTCGAAATCGGTGTGATGTTTTTCGCTTTTATCTGACTCCTTTGGCGACTTTTCCTGCAATTTTTCTCGATTGGGTTTGATCGATTTCTTCTGTTGTGATGGGAGCTTGCAAAACTCTTCGGCAACTTCTTTTTCTATTCCCAATTCTTCTTCGATTGCGTCTTCCAATTCCTGGTGTCGTTTGATCATCTCTTCGTTGACAGCTTGAAGTTCCTGATCTTGGCGTTCTAACTCTTCACGATTCTGTTGAATCTCCCATTCCAGCCGATCCCTTCGTAAACGTGCCTCCATTTCTGCTCTTTCTTTCTCTTTTTGTCTCTGTGATGCTTCGCTATCGGCGACTGAGCTGGCACGCGATTTGACTTTCGTAAGTGACGTCAGCAGCGAGCGAGCAGGCATGGTTTCACGATCGATTTGTTCGACCAGATTGTCCATTTCGTCGCTGACTTTCTCCACCATGGTTTCATCTTGTTTTTGGCGATAGGCATTCTCCAAGTGGGTCATAACCTCCAGAGTGTTTTCCTGCTGCTCTTGAATTTTTTCTAACAGCCCTTTTATGTCGAGTAATGAATCATCTTCAGTCAGGACGCTGGCGAGTTTGTTCAATAGACGGGTCATCTGCATTTTCGCATTTCTCTTCTCTTGTTTGCAATCCCGAATGCTGGTGCTGTATTCATGGTTAACTTCTTCGGTTGGTTCCAAATCTTTCCCGTCCTGGGACATTTCCACTTTCACATACGCGTGGCGTTCAGGATAGGAACGCCCCCAATTCCTCGATAATATTTTCTCGTAACTTTCGTCTGTAAATCCGGCGCTCGAAGGACCAAATGTTATGGTCCGTTGACAACTTCCAGTAACGATTAGACAAACACGACGATTAACTTTAAACGTTCCAAACTTTAATCCTCACGACTCGATTGCGACGATGTCACAAAACGATCTTGACACGATACTATTTTCTAATCAAAGTGTTCAAAGTACATAGTGTCTTAACTGACAGGTAATTAATATTTAGCGGATAACGGGTAAAGCAAACATGTCACGGTTACGTAAGGTCACTAAAAATCTCTTCAACATATTTCCATTTTGAGTGATATGTAAATAAGGGGACGGGTATTCTAAAGTTGCTCCAAAGTTTTTTACAGTTTTCAAAAGAGGATAGTTAAGGGTATGAGATATTAGAATTTCATGTAATAGAATTTCAGGCTTTTCTTCACAAATGCCGGCTGCAATGCAAGCTAATGGTTATGTTGTGTTTAACGGTGAGGATCTTTCTTTCATTAAAAGGTTATATAATGGTCTTTTTATATTTTCAAATTTTGTACACGTGCAATGTATAATTTAATTTTTAGAGTCACTTGTAAAAGCTAATACTTGCTGAACATTTAAGTCATCTTCCTGGTTGTCATGTCAGAGTACGCCCGTACATACTCTGGGGGAGGGGGAGGGGAGTCCTAAGACAACCCAACAGGGGTTGAAGAATGCCATCTTTTCTTGGCGGGAAATCGCATGACAACCATCGCTTTTGAAAAAGAGGTGTTTTGAAAAGCTTTCATAACTTGTTTACCAAAACGATTGTTTGAAAGTACTGAAGTTTTAAACTTGAGAAAAAACATCTAATATCCATCTAAATGGAAAGAAAAAGTTTAAAAGAACACTCAGTTGTCTTTTTGGTGGAAGGCGAAAAGCTCAAGTTACAAACTTGCCTTCTAGGATTTCATGTTTGTTTTCCCCCAGGATTTATTCACGGTGAATAGCTTGTCATGTTCTGAAACAACCGACTAAGTGAAGTTTTTAAAGGGTATAAGGTACGGGATTTTGAGTCTTGCGGTCAAAGAAATTACGTTTTGAAATGGAAATTTAATTTATGCCATTTGAAATGCGTCATTTACTTTTGACTTTAACAAATTATTAGAAAACATGGTCAGATTTTTGACAGACGTAGACTTGAATATTTTGCCATGCTCAGCCGATTTCATTGCGTGGACGGACCCACGATGCTGGAAGTGTGACACGAATTGCATTTAAGTATAAACTTAATGGTTTTCGAATAAACTTTTTAAAAAATGATTTCTCTGTCCATTATTTTTTGTTTGCTCAGTAATAACAGTAGGTTTAGTTCATTGGTTTATTAGTTAATTATTCAATTCAATTTTATAAGTGAAATAAAAAGGATTACACTATCCTGCAAAATTAATAGCAATAGCTAGTCTGGGCGGGTAGTGTTTACATTAGTATAGAACAAAAGAAGTCAAAGAAATTACAGAGGGCAAGTAAAGAAATTACAGAAAGGTCAAAGCGCAGTTGCAAGACAACAGCACAGGCATCAATTCAGTGAGATTTCGGAGAATAATAGCTTTGAATTTTGACTTCCTAAAATAGTACTGTGCATTTCTAAAAGCGCCCGAATTTTAAACAGACTTAAATGTTTCTAGGAGTTAAGTAGTTTTGTTGAGAATGCCAGTGACATGACTGGCTGAGCATAACTTTTGTAGAAGACTTTTTGTAGAAAGAGTGGTTGTGAAGCAGTGGATTTTTTCAGAGAAAAAACAAAGCTAGACCATTCTTTCAGAGAGGAAGAACTGCAGTTAAGAAAAGATCAAAAATAAACACAGTTAATGTTGCAGCAGCAATAGCAAACTAATCAAGCTGTACTCTTTCTCCTGGAGATGGTGCCTAAAGAGAAAAGTTAACTTTTCACACACATTTAAAATTTCGTTGTGGCTATTGTTAAGGAGAGTCTTTTTGGCAATGATTTAAGTATGTTGATGCCTATGAAGAACTTTTGCTTTTCAAACCTCACTTTCATGGTATGTGGGTACACCAAATGCAAGCATTTTGTTTTATAATTCAACTTGTCTTTGACCAGGTGAATGTAAGTTGATATCAAACAGTTCAGTAGACTTTTCTCTTGTGTAGAGGCTGGCTCCTAGTAGACAAATAAAAATTCAAGCTCCTGTTCATTTGTTCAGTCAGAACCTTATCGGGGAAAACTGTTGATTTGTCCTTACCAATATGAGCTAGCTCATGGTATCACCAAAAGAAATCTCTTAATGTTCACCATGTGCGGCTGAAAGATAATTGCAAGAATTGTTGGTAGTAGTGTCTAACCAACCATGCCACACCCAACAAAAAATCTGAGTTTTACACACATTTTCTACTCAACTACTTGGAACAACTTAGAGGTCAAACACCTGGGGCGAATCCAACGGATCCTTTGTAAGTTTTGAAAGTCCGGGTTGGGAGGCTGCAACCACTCCTCAACCCCACCCCTAGATATGCCTCTGAATACGGATGTGCCTAGCATGCCAAAATCTTCTGAAGATTAAAACAGTTACTACTAATCATGCTTTTACAGTTTGTTTCATTAAACGGTTCTTTCCATAAATTCCCCATGGCCAGCTAAGCAAAATGTTATTGTAAGGTAGGGAGATCGAGCTCAAAACATGACAAGGTTTTGTTGCCATATAAGCAAGTTAGACCATTTTGCAGCAGTGCAAAAACAATGTACATCTTTCCGATGCAGCTCGTCCATATTTTAAGATTCTTTTTGAAATCCGTGAAATTGAAATAGTCTATCATATCTCCAAAGAGCCACTCCACTGAAACCCTTACAGCACTCATTGAAGTGTTGAACGCTTCCACCGAAGGGGTAGTAGGATGGGGGTTCCGGAATAGCCCCTGAAGATGCACCCTGAGAGGGTATGCAGAATTTCCAAATAAACACATTGGTAAGCCTGTTGTTGAAAAGGCGTAAGCCTCCAGGTCCTGAAGAATCCCTGAATCAGCCAACCTGCCTGCGTCATGCCTCTTACCCTCTCGAGAACAAAAAAAAATGGCAATAGTTCAAATGCAATGATTTACCTTTTTTCATCACTAAGTTAGCTATAACTTGCATGATTGCATTTGTAAATCAGTGATACACATCCTGTTATGTAAGTAGTTTCTTCAAACCTTATGATTACCAGTTAGCTCCCCTGCTATATATTAAGCCACCCTCTTTCTTGAGGCCTAAAACTAGCTACCCCTGGGCTTAATAGCACTTTTGCGGTATTTAAAGGAACGTACCTGCTGGGCCAAACATGTTTGCGATAAGCACATTGGGTATAGTAACCAACTGGAACTTGAAAGCATGGACTCACTTGTACCCATTGTATACAATTCACTGCTGCTCCCATGGTTTGGAGATCGGTCGCACAGTACCATCAGCAAAGCCAAAGTAGTGGTCTAGGGCTGCTCCTTTCCCTGAGATGGCAGCAGCATACTGCTCAAGCAATCTAGGACTGAGTGATTCGGTGGCCATGGGTGTCGTAGTTAAAATCCATCACACGGTTTGTGATCATACATAGCTCTGGTACGGGCCTTCCAAAACATGCAATCATGTTGCTGTAATTACAAGGGTGAGGCAGGCGTCGTAACAGCATGTATAATCCGTTCATTCCATCACCTACGGTTATTTGCTGGCATTTAAATGTGGCTGGAATCCCCAAAGCTTCTGAAAGCATGGGAAGATCTTTCTTTTCTACACGAGATTCTGCTTTACACTCAGCTTCTTCTGTGTCTTCCAGGGTGAATCAGTCATAAATGTCCCACGGAAAAAATGGATTCTTTGACTGATAATTTTCCCATAAAATGAAAAATTCTTCATCAGACAAAATATTGTCAGCATAGCAAATAAGTATCAATTCTCTTATTTCTTTGTACGATGACATTTTTGTCTTGCGAAAGTAAAGTTATGGCCTTCTGAGGGAAAGCAGTGCTTATCATTTGAATTTTGGTGGGAAGTGACGGTGACCTTAGTCCCAGTTTACCTTTGCCAGTGCTGTTGCCGACGTCCTGAAAACGTCTGTTGCTTGAGTTCTCCATTAACCGTGGGGAAAGCAAAATCTGTAGAAATGTATGTTCAGGAATGTGGCAGGGCTGGCAGAGATGGGTTGCCAAGCACCTGTGTTCTTTTATGCAATGGTCTCCTATCGACGCATAATGGAAAGGACATGAAAGAGTATCTCAGCAGAATGTCGCCGAAAATGGTTGATGAGCCATTTTGGTTGTAGTAACAAACTGCAAAGTTGGTAGTCATGCACATTCTTGTTGTCACATTTGTGCTGCAGCTTTGTGTGTGGATCCAAGGTATGCCCTGAACTGTGTAGTTCTTGCAGAGACTCAGACATGCCTCCAGAGATAGTACTGGTCATTCAGACAGAGAAGGTGATAATACTGTCACATAGACAAGTACAGTTTCCAGCAAGGATAAAAGACTGTTTCAAAGTAAATTACTGAAACTGCATATGAATTTTTGAAAAGCATGTGGAAGTACAGACAATGGTCTCTTGCCCTAACGTTTTACTTGAACTTCATTTCACATCAAACAAATTGTTCGCGATTGTCATGTTTTGTTAGCCTAAGGGATGTAATGGATGTTGTGGAGATCAGGAGAAAACATGCCATTGCAGTAATGCATGTAATTGCTGAAGTTTTTGGTGACATCAACACAAGCGATCTTCCTGCTGTTGATATAAGTGGTGCAGAACAATGCCGGGATGAGTCTGTTAGGCCTGACTGGGCACAAGTGTGGGATGACTCGTCACTTCTATTGATGCTTGACACTCGGGATCTAGAAGGAGTTAGTTTCCTGTCAGACACCTCCGAAGAATTTAATGATTCAAGAAACCCAAGTAGTTTTGTTGAGAATGCCAGTGACATGACTGGTTGAGCATAACTTTCGTAGAAGATTTTTTAGATTATTGTAAATTTCAATTATTTGGATTGGGAGAACTTTGAAATACCAATCTTTTCAAATGTGTGGCTAAATGTATATGTAGCAAAATATCAACCAATAAGGGCAGTTCAGGTTCCTTCTCTTTCAATTTTACACCAGATTTGTTAGGAGTTGTTTTGATGATGACGGCAGAGCCAGGGGGCTGAGGGGTCTTTATCCTCCCCTCCACTTTTAATGAAAACTGTTTGGCTTACTAAGAGAAGAGTCTCTCTATCCCCACCACTATAGCCAACCTCCCAACTTGGAGAAATGTTCAGCCGTCAATGTCGTATGTTGAAATAAATGCATCGACTACGAAAAACGCTTTGATAAATTAATTATAATTCAATGCCCAATTGTTATTTCGATTTTAGTCGTGCTCACCATTTGCTTCATTGGTTGCAGTTATGTATACAGGGCTGTCACTAAGGGCCGGGGGCCGGGGATTTCCCCTAGCTACTACGGGTCATAGGAACCCAAAGAGTTTCCTAGCTGTTTGTTTCTCTGCATACTAATATTATATTCCCGGCAACTTGAGGGGAAATATTAGAGACAGCCCAGGGGGTGAAGCCATTTGCCAGAGAGCAGTTCTATTATCTCCTCCCTCCACACTGCACTGGTCTCCACCAACCCCTTGCTGCCATTCATCATCCTCCCCATCAAATGGGACATATGGATGCAGCTCCTGGGGAACCCTTAGTAAACCATCTGCATAGTTTTTATTCTCGTAGACCATACCCAAGAAGATCTGTTAATTAATGCATCATTTTTCTTTTTAGCCTGTATTCCAGACACTCTACACTGCTAATGGTTGAGAGGGTGGGTGGGCTAGCTGCGACGCTGGCTTTTTAAAAATAATTGTTCAACTTTGTGTCATGCAATGCAAGAAGGCAATAATGTCCCCAAGAGATCTGAAAGCAACTGTGGCACCTTATAAGTCTGATTTTCCCTCCCAGAAAGAAGAGCAACTATAGGGGTGATATTTCCCCTCGCCATCATTGCTCCGTGCTAAAAAAAATTCTAGGTACTACCCTTACGTGCAGTCAAGGAGGGCCGTAAAAAAATGAGAAATTGAGTATCTATTGTGTAGCTGATCACACCTTCACTTGTGGTGTTTTATGTTCGAAGCCTCCTATTCCTCTGGACTTAAAATTTGTCGCTTTTTAAATCCTACACCACTCCCACCCCCTTGGAATTTCTTTTTACCCCATAATGGGTATTGTGAGACGCTGTCATCACACATTATTGTCAATACTTACTTATCAGATTTCTTTTTCATCTCACTGCTGTACTGGTGGGGAATGTGGTTGGTTAACAGATTGGCCAGATCTCTAAGACGTGGGATGTTGTTTACTATAATTCTCTCCAGAAGCATAACGTAGTCATGTCGCTGCTAAGCATTATCAAGTGCAAATGGGAGACAATTTCCATTCTCCATTTCAAGCAACCCATACCATGGTGTTTCAGTCCTTAACCCCGCACCAGACACCCTATTCTAGTGGGGGTTTGATGGTCTTCTGTCATCCAGTAGACCTCCTGGCTATAATCCAGGTTGTCAAAGACAGGCTTGCGTCCACAATCTGGGGTGGGGCACTTGGTCTTGGTTGATTTCTCTAAGCGCTGTTCATTATTTTCTGTGGATGCATGTTCACGCACAGTGGGCAAAACACTGGCTTTGCTTGGCAACTTCTCCATGGACTGGCTTGTCATGGTCCTTGCCAAACTCATCCAGCTTTTTGTACAGGTTGGTATGGTTAGTTGTGATCTTCAGAGTGCTGAGTCTTGCTAATGAAGCCTGTGAAACACAATGCGTGTTATCATTTAGATAACTTTTTACACAAACTATTACAAACTATCAATATTATTTCACACAAACTATTATTTGTTTTACACTCAATACACATGGTAATTTAAATATGAGTAAGAACTGGACAGAAAATATACCTGTAAGTAGATAAATATTTAAACCAGGACATAACTATTGTTTTTAATACCCATTAGTGTCATGCAAGACTTGAAACAGTGGTGGGTTTTGGACATGCTTGACGCAAGTACCACCAGTCATGATTTATGGTTTAAATTGATGATTGCGAAATCTTCGATTTATAATAACCGGCTGCAATGCAGGCTACAATTTCATAACAGCCTGTTTGAATGATATAAGAAATTAGTAATCAGGAACTGCACTGCAATCGTGTATCGTGATCGGTTTCAGAGGCACATAGCAGCAGCCATCCCAATGGCACCAAACCTAGCAGCCAGAGTTGTAGTTTGAGCTCTGCTTCTTCCATTGACATTGGCAGCTGATAACACGGAGTGTAACATTGGGGCCCTGTTCTCTAGCTCTGAAGCGAGTTTATCCATGGAAAACGCCAGCATGTCTTCCTTGCTGGTTTTTTGCAAGCAGCTGGGATCTTTTGTGTGCACTCCATCCTCAGAGACCCAGGGGCAGATAGTGGGGCGAGGGAAAGTCGGAATGGGTAAAGAAAAGTCAAGGGCAAAACGAGAAGCTCCTGGGGAAAATGTTTCTCCAGGGTAGTTCCTAATGGTCAAGCCCATTCTGGCTCCTGATTGGGCCAAGAAAACTTTTGCATTTTTTTGGCCAATCAGTGAGCAGCAGATCTGCGAGGCCTTTTCATGTTTTCTAACATGGAGTGGTACACGAAGACTGGTTGCCTACCATGTTTGTCTCGCCCGTTCTACAAGATTTTACTCCAGAAGAAAAGTTTCAGTAGCAAAGCCCAAAACGTAGGGGATTTCGCTTTGCATGTTAACAGAAACCAGCCACAAAGGCTCTAGTCTTTTCAGAGGTTTCGTAACAGTAGCGTAATTTAAACGTCTTGATTTTTTTTCTAGATTGCTTTTTTCTGTCAGAGGGGTTAGTTGCCTCTTTTATTGAATTTTTTGCCTTTCTACAAACTGGGCTAGACAAGTATGCCGAGCAGCTGACGGCCACACGTGCAGCACGTCTTTACTTTGTGCGCCAAATTCAAAAACAAAACGCAAGGAGCAGTCCTGCTTCGTGTTGTTGATTTGATTTCTTTTACAGTATGAGTTTTCTTGAAGTCACAAATCCCATTGTTGACCATTGTCATGTGTGAAATTTTGTTATTTTGAACATAAGAAGAAGAAAAACCTCAGTTGCAAGTTTCTAACTGTTCGAAGATGTGTGCAATCGAAAAGTTCTAGAAGACAACAGCCTACCACGTGTGGTGTGTGACACCTGCAGATATCGCGTTCAAAGGATGTGGAAAGAGAGAAAAAACATGTCAATTGGGGAACCCGCCAGCTGTGCATCTGTTAACTACTTTAAGTGGACGCACCCTTTGTCTTCTCTGACTTCAAGCCAAACAGACCAACAAACGGCGTCAAAAATTGAAAGAAAAAAGGGTCTTTGAATCCCATTTGAGAATGTCGCAATTGCCCCAAAACCATCATCTCCAGAGATTTCAGTTGCGAGTGCGTGCTTCAAAACAAGCAAAAACAACTTGTGATGCAAGAAGTAGGACTCCCAAGTGGAAATGCTTACCAAGTACAAGTAAGGGAACATCTGTCAAGGTAGTTATAAAGCTCAAGACAAGTATATTTCGCTAAGTCATAGGACACAAGGGCACTTTTTTTTGTGCATTCCATTTAATAACAATAACAGTGACTACTGTGATATACTTCATTCTACAAAGAGTTCCAACACATTTTTAGTGAGGTGAACTGAAGTGGTCTTGTATTCAAAAGTACTGTTTTACTGTTGCTGCCTGTTACCTGAGCCTTAAGTCCTTATTAACCCTTAAGCACAGGACACTTATCTTATGTAAAACGCAGTTAAGCACACTACACAAAAATGTCACATCTTGTAATCTATTTGAAGAGTTTTAAAGTGACACTGGCTATTAATTTCTATACAATTTCCAGGAAACCAGCTCAAAGTCACAAATGGTTGATACTTCAGTTATCCTTTAAATCTACAAATCCTGATTGGATAATCATTCTCAAGTATTCAAATTAAAGGTTTTTATATTCCTGTATCGTGCACCAATCTCGTGCAGGCTTCAGGGTCAGCAGGAGGTCATCGGGAGAGACTCTGGGGTACTGGAATTCTTACTGCAGAAATCCTGCAATAACCACCTGTTAGTTTTGGTACTGTGAACAGGCAATCAAAAATGATATTTTGCATTATGACGAGGAGGAGAAGGAGGAGGAGAAGAAAGAGACGATGGCAAGTCGTATCTGTCGGGAAAGCAGAGCTCAGCACTAGATTTATACTTCTGGATGATTCTACAGGTAGAAAGGTTAGTAAAATAAAAAACTTGCTGTGAATATGCTCTTTCTTCACTGGAAATGGAAAATCGTTTCAGTTTAGATGGTTTATTGATTTATGATATGTCATTCCTAGGGCTACAGGAAATTAAGGTGATTCCATTCAGTTGCATTACCCATCCTTTCTGCGTATCATTTTTTGTGTGACTGGAACTTGATAGGTTTTCTATGAAAGCTGAGCTGTTCTAAGAAATTAATGCTCGTTTTCTCCTAAACGAGCTCGGTAACCCCATTTTTAATCATAAATTCAAATGGCACACGGTCGAATACGTAAAGTTAAAAATTGCGCTTTGATATATTTTATGTAAATGATGAAAAGAACATGTCTTTAGGTATAGCAGGGTATGTATGCATGCGCCAAGTTCTTTAATTTTTTAATCATATCTGCTGTTCACCTAAATTAGCATACAATGCAAGATAAATGTCTACTTAATTTAACTGCTCCAATATTTCAATTCAAGCAAGAACTTTTTAAAGCAATTATAGTTTCTATTTCTGATTACTAGGGTTTCTCAGGAAAATCTTGTTTCAAAGAGTTGCTTTTAATGGCTATGCATGTTGTTAAACCTCGACTTCTGGTCACAGGTGATGATGATGATGATGTTGATAATGATCATGTGACTTCTATAATTATCCCTATAAGTTAAGATTTTCAGGTGGACATCTCAGACTATCGAAACAGATAATAGTTTATTCCAAAATACCACTAAAAGGCCAAGTTTCAATCAGTTTTATGATTCAGCCTCGTTTTCATGTTAGGCCGCAGAGGGCACTTTTTCAATGCCCTGTGGAAACCGTCTGCACACATTACAGAAGTGCCAACAACATTTAACGTGTTCCTTAGGCCCCCCTCAACACTTCTGCACCAGTCGCATGAAATCATCATGAAATTCCCACGGGAATACTATTGCTCCCAGACTAAAATTGAAAATGGCATTTCCGCCAACTAGGAAAGAGGGGAGACTCCCGAATAAATTTGAGGGGGTGCTTAAACTCCCTTTTGAGGTAAATATCCAGTTGACGATAATCACAGAAGTTCTCTCATTTATCCAAAATAGTGCTACCTATCTGCTGGAGAGGTGATACGTTGTCACGTGTTGCTCTTCTGAAGAAAAAGGAGACAACAACTTCTGCCGTTGTTGCTCAGTGGAGTCTGCTGGATTTGTAGACTTCCTTGCTAGGCTGTGGAGAAACTCAACAAAATATTCCTCAACTACCCTTGCATCAGGAGCCTGGTCAGACTGGGGTAGACCTTGGCCAAAGCCTGGCCTGAAAACTGAGGTGAGCCCAGCCACAAGCCAGGCTTTGGCCGGGCTGGCAAAAAGGGATTTAAAAAATGGGGAAGCCGTGGTCAGGCAGCCAGCCTGGCCTGGCCTGGCCTGGCTGGCCATGGCAGACCGGGACCAAAGCTGGGCTTGAAAACCTTGTTGAGCCAGGTCACGGGCCAGACTGGCTGGGCATAAAACACCAAGGCCAGCCTGGCCAGTGACAAAAGTAAGACAACTGTGGCTGCCAAGATCAGCTGAATTAATTTATTCAGTACTCAGACAAATAAAAGTAACCAGGAAATTAATTACTGGCAGGTTAGTAAGTTGCCAGGCAAATTGCCCAGATATTACTATTAATAAAATTGAATGCCATTTCAAAAATACTATCAGAATAACATTTAATACAATGATTTATTATGCATTATTGCACGTCAAACATTGAAAGTTTTCATTCAGTTGCAGTATTTACAACAATTTTATAACAGGCCAGCACCTTCTTATTAATGGTTACATGCAATGTATAATACAATAATGATATAATAAATAGAATCTCTTTCAGAAAGGCATAGTGCCCAAGAATAAAAGAACAATAAACTCAAAAAAATTGGTTTGACTTTTTCTTTTCTGATATACATGTATTTGCTATTCTCATACTTCTAGAGCAAGAAATTAAGTTTTAATTTCTAGGCAGCTATGAAAAGTGTCTTTGAATGTATTGAATGTTTGTCCCCATTTGACCAAACATATAAAAGGCAAACATGGAGAGCATTAGAATTTAAACACAAACACCCCATACATTTAAACTCCATTCAGTTAAAAAACAAGGTTTTACATTGTCTAGCAAACCAATACAATCAGTGATTGGTTCAACTGACTAAAACAACTGACAATTTATGTTAGTTACTGCACAAAGAACTGCTGACACCATAAACTTATATGTGTTATGGAAATACAGAGCTATAAGCTTTTAAGCTTATATTCATCTGAATGTCCAGGGCAATCAAATGTCAACTATTTAGATTGCATTGAAAAACTTGGCCACTATTTTAAATGTCTTAAATGAACATTTGAACATTGTGTTCTGTAATTATGAGTCAAATAATGCAAAATGTTTAAGCAACTTAGCTTGTTAAGAACCAGCATTGGTGACTTGATATTGCTCTGCTGTTTGAGTGTCAGTCTCCCTAAGCTGAAGTCAGTGAAAAAATGTGTTGAATACAGTCAATATCTACGACAAAACATAAATGAATGGTCAAAACCAGCTTATCTGAATGATGCTGCATTTAAAACATGCTTAAAGAGCTATATTCTTTGAAATTATAAGCTTACTAATATAACAGTCCACAAGCTGTAAGCTCAAGTTTCATAATTTTTTACCCCAGACATTTCACATTTTAGGAGATCCTTTGAGCATTTAAACAAGGCCTCAAATCCTCTGTCATTCTTAGTTACTTTACAAAAATTTACACAAGCCTGGTAGAAACAAAGTATCCAGATTTAAGCTCAAGCTTTAATAAAGGACGTCAGTCTGCCTGCTTCAGACCCTCAAGCATTTGCAAACATTTAAGCTGCTTAACTCAGAAGCACATGGACGATTTTTACTTAAAATAATCATTAATTTTGAATCCAATCTTTCAAAATTATGATTTGCCTTGAACTTACCTCAGCCTAAAGGGTAGCTGGTCCACGTTGTGCTGCTCTGATTCTTCATTTCAAGCTCAAAAGAGGCAAACATTTCAAGCCACGAACTGAAAAAAAAAATTGCGCCGAAACCGGAAAAAAACGGTCACTATCTGAGCCCGCAGTGGTCTAGCTGCTGACCGAAACAACCCAATTTGTTTCCAGCAGGAGGGAGTGATGAACTTAGGCCTGGGCACTAGTGCCGGTATTGGCGAACGAAAATCTGAGGTGTCGGGAAAGTTAACAAATGGCTTTCTTGCAAATGTTTACAGTCCAGTTTCTCAACAAGAACAGATCAAAACAATGAAAGAACAATATGAAGCATTATTAGGGTCATTATTCCATTGCAAATCCTGTTCTGATGCTTTATTGAATTATGTTCTGGCATTCTGCATTACATTTTCGGTTCTCAAATTAATATCCTGCAAGCTGCTAAAT
>Ga0126336_10000963_pt1 | contig 13775 bp, 4 predicted proteins | sample SidCmetagenome_FD_92530 | JGI IMG/M metagenome (GOLD analysis project Ga0126336, IMG submission 92530) | Coral microbial communities from El Islote,Puerto Morelos, Mexico - Siderastrea C C metagenome | ecosystem: Host-associated > Invertebrates > Cnidaria > Coral | place: El Islote,Puerto...
AACTAGTTAGTTTGTTTTCAGCTAAAATACCGCAGATAAAAATTTGTTTTGCGCCAATTCTTTTGCAGGTTGCATTTTCGTTCTTAAAATCGGGCCCGACACGCAAAAATCTGTGAAGCAGTCGCAGATTGTTCTGAATCGGCCAACTTGTTGGATTGGAGTCGCCGCCACATTGGATCGCCATTCACACGCACCGTCTCGCTCCCCGATTTGTCGTGGCCAACAAATCGGCCAGACAAATCGCGGCGTGTAAATTAGCCTTTAAACAACTTTCACTTACATTAAGCTGACTTTAGTTCTTGGCCCAAGCGGTTTGGCACCTTCCCAGAAACAATCCAAGGGTGTTATGATAAGGCATGGCATAAGCTGGTTGAGGATCTGCACATGAAGAAGATAGATACAATTAAGAGGCCTGTTCTTCTAGTAATAGCACTAATAAAATTTAATGTTATTGAAGATGCGATTTCATTTTAATATAGCTCTAAAAATATTTTAGAAAAATATTCAGATCCCTGGTCTATATTCATTTAGTCAGACAGACTGATGTCAAAACATTAATTGTAATGTTTAATACCAGATTAGGTCACCATTTTTTTCATAGCACAGGGCTTAGATGCAACAGACAGTAACAAACCAGTGAAAATTTAGGAGATGTTAATTTGACAGTTTCCCAACCATCTACAACCCATATCTCAATAGTTGATGGCTCTACATGTATTGAGTTTGAAATCCATATAGGCATTTAGTAAATTATGACTAGTAATCTTTTTTGTCACTTTATATCCATGAAACCTCTGGAGGAATGATTTTAAAAGGTCAACAGTTTTCTGTTTACTTTTAGAGAAAAGCCAATTTTAATACTTACAGTATCGAAAAAATTATCATCCAAAGGAGGAAGACTCAAGGTATGGCATATGTCCTTCAGTGTCCATGCTCTGCAAGTCACAAAACAATTTTCACTCAGCAGGAGTTTCAGTAAGTTTTACTGTAACAAGTTACCCCTGATCTGATATGGCCATCGCAATGTAATCACATCTTGTTAGTACTGTACAACCACACCAATGTTCCTTCAATCACCTTCTTTAAATGCAAAGTAAACCTTTTGTCTGGTCAAACGATCAATAAGGCTACTGGTTTTTGTGCCTACCACTGGTCTGATTACAGCCAATCCGTATCTGATGAGTGACCATTAATTGCTTTGAAGATTTGAAAGAAGGCTCCAAAATTATGGCAGGTCTGTTTTACAGGTCACATTTCACAGGTTACAAGTCAGGTTACTGTGCTACTGATACATGTATGTAGAAAAGCTAAACAGTGTCTCCTAGCCCTAAATCAGGCTTACACATCATCTAGTATGCCAGAGGAAAATGTCCAGTTACTTTATACTGTATCAGCAACACAGTGACCTGAAGGGTTATCCTGTTAAAATATTCACTTATTATTATTATCATTATTATTATTATTATTATTATTACTTGTGATCTGTAAAAAAGACCCGGCTCCAAACCTACATATCAGTTTGAATGAAGAATTATATGTTACATTGTACTAATTTCAATATAATATACTCAGGAAACTGACATAGAAATTTAGAATCTTGTAGCAATAGCTTTTCAATTCTCTCAGCAATTTTGAATCATTAATTCTGAAGTAACACATTAATTTTGGCAAGCAAATCTTCAAAATATTGGTCATGTGTAACAGTTCACCACTGTTTCCGAACAGTAATAAATTAGGTCAACTTACTGGTCAAACAATTCCACAGAAACACTTGTGGCAACTGTGAGAGCCTCCAAGTGCTGCTTCATTGCTTCTACAGAAAGAATATTTGTTCCTTCTGTGTTAGGTGTTTGTATGAGAAGCTCGTTTGTCCCACCATAGCCCTCTCCGAGAGCTTTCTTGGTATAGGAGAGTTCCTTTTCCAGTCGTCCACCAACTACAAATAAATAGATTTCATTGAGCTTAAAAGAAATTTACACCTTTGTAGTTACAAAGTTATAGTTATGACAAAGTCATTCTTGGACAACAGGTGAGCCACTTGGTAACAATTGGTTTATGTAGCAAGACACAGCTAATACACCCTCCACCATTCCTTATCTTGTTGCCTAGCAGGAGCACCACAGGGCACCCAAGGAAGCACCTGACATGTGCACCCTGCTAAGAGTAGTTAAGAAACCAAACTTGTTACACTCTGGGCTTACAACTTCTGAGCTTTTGGCCTCTTTTTACTCACACTCACACATGCAGTGCCTAATGTTCACAAACTTTGCATGCAGTTTTAATTTTTATGTGTTCTTATAATAAACGATCTGATATCGTTTCTGGGTAGTCTATTGTTTAAGTGTTTTGTTTTTGTCCCTGTGTACCAGTTCACAAGGACAGAGGCCAACACCAGTTCAGAGAGAGCTTATTTTGAGGTGAAAATGTCACAGGAAACAAGGACTTGGGTAACACTGAGAAGTTGGCTTCTCCGACTTGAGTTGGAATGCAAAAAAAAAAGGTTTGCTCAGTTTGAACTAGATAAGAATGCAAAACAGGAAGTGAAAGCATAAACAATTTCTGGGTCTGTTTACATGAACAGAGAGAACTATTAACAACAATGCTGAAACAGGAATTGTGTATACACCTAACTGAAAAAACGTTGTTGTGTGAAAAGCATATACTATGAACGATATGACCCGATGGTTTTCTGGGGAGCGGGAAAACTTGCTTCCATTCTCAGGTACCACGGGAAATAACATTAATGTTGTATACCCAAATCCACTCCAAAACCTTCTTGGAAACAAAAATATCTTGAATATCAATATACGACAATACATAGAACGGGACAAGCAATCTTGTCATTGCTGTCTTCCCAGAATTCCATTGTGTCGCATCGTTCATGGTTTGTGCTTTGCACTGACAACGTTTTATCAATCAGGTGAATAACAAACCATATTATGCAACAGAAGCATTATGTAACAGAAAAATAGTGTTGGACATGTCTTCAGCAAAAAAAGGACATGAATAACTAGATGATGTTAACTTTCAGTATTTTGAATAAGTAAATAAATTGCTTTGAACAACTTGCCCGAGTCACATTTTCGCTTAACCAACTGCAGCTTAGAGCCATGCCTTATGTAAGGTCTTAACTTTCATTGCTATTAGATTTATTGCCTTCTTTGCCTGAAGTGTCAATATAATTGTTTTTCAACTGCAAAAAGAAACCCACATGTAGATTGACCTGTAGATAAATCTTTAACTTCTTAATTGCTTAATTCTTAGTTCTGGTTTCATCCAAGACTAAAGAGAACACATCTGGTGGCCTAACCTTACTGTAGGGACCCAACACGATGAATTAAGTTCAAAACAACCCTGGTAAGAGAAATGTTGATAAGCAAAACTAAGGATGGGATTGCTGTATGACACAATATTACTTTAGGAAACAGACTACGTGTGATTTACAGCACCTTCCCCCCGAAAGCCATTTAATTAGCCTACACAGGCTACCGTTAAATGTGATTCCAACTTTTGATTCTGTAGATAAAATCTCCAAATGTTCCCATTCAAAAAAAAGGTCCAGTGTCCTGTTTATTATGCTATACAATGTGGTCCAAACTTATAAGTTTGTAAATGAAAACGTCAAGTGTGACCATTCAAATGAAAGCTTCTGAGCGATACTTTCCCATGTGCTATTTGTTATGGATATGCTCAATAGTGTGGTTCTAACTTATAAGTTTGAGGACGAAATCCTCAAGTCTGACCAGAGGGGACCTTTTCTGCAGTACTCTTTTTTTTGTTTTTACACTGTACAAGATGATTAAACTTTCTAGACTGGGTGTAATATTCACGTGAAAGCATTGAACACAGCTTTCTCATGATGCTGTTTGTTTGAACTCAATATTTACAAAACACTTGTTTTTTCTTGGACTGCCTTGAGAGTAGAAGGGTTTATATTTAAACAACATCTCCACAGACAAACACAGAATTAGTATTCTTTACCTTCTATCCATAGATTCTCCGCATTTGTTTCCAGTTTAGCTCTCGTCAACCCAAACGTACAAATAATTAAGGGAATAAAACCAAACATTATGACCTTCCCGCAATGTCGTTGAGCGACCCGTCCAAATTTTCTAAGGACAGTCTGAATAGCGGAACGCACAACCAAAGCTTTTCGGTTTCCCCTGGCATGGCCCTGAAAAAAAAAAAGAAGAAAAATGTTTTTATTAATCAATACTTAAAGAAAACAGCAAGATTTTGTGTTCCGAGTTTCGCCTGGCCTAGTGCCGTTTGCTCAGGACAACTGGCATGGTCCTGAGAAAAACACTTAGAATTGAAGTAAGCAATTTTTTGCATAGTTTTGACTACCTGGTGCCATTTGTTTTGGACAAACTGGCATGGCCCTGAGGAAAAAACATTTCGTATTTATCAACACTGCAATAAGCAAAAATATTTTGCCAGCGTTTGGACTTTTTGGTGCCATTTGCTCAGAACTACGTGATTATTTTTACTTCTAAAGATCAGCGAGATAAGGATTTCCACGCGTTCAACATGCGATGTGTTCATTTCATTCGCGAAAATTGCGACATTTCATAAACATAGAAATTTCACGAAATTTCCTTCATGCCCTGCGCTTTTGCCGCAAGCGTTCAATTTGTGAAAGGAAAAAACAGCACGTGCTACTTAGACCACCCAACTTTGACAAGGATGCCAAAGCCTTGAAAAACATAACAAGCATTAGAATGTACAGGATGAGGGGCGAGGTCTATTATAAAGACCTGTCGAGCCTTGAGATCATGGCATCGTGAAATCCCGTGCGTGATGTTAGCTTAGAAAATCTACTTTAACCCTTTTATAGTTAGAATCCCAAGACGGCAAATTAACAAGGATTTGAGAGCGTAGCAATGTCCAAAATTCGCAACAGATTTTAGCTAAGTTGATGCAGTGAACACCAATCGAGAATTTGATCTTTTGTTGTTCAACGTCAAAAATCAACAGCAAAGCAAAGCCGACAAAAGCGGGGAAATTGTTCCGGCGCCTATCCAAAAACAAAATAAAACACACAAGACTTTAGCTTAAATATTACATTAAACGATCAAGGGACTAAAAAGAAGGAAATCGCGATGAGCCATTGTTGTCTATTTCTGGCAATCGAGCGGTTGGTGGGCTTTCGGTTTCACATCGGACGGCTAAAAAAATTTTTGACCGCAAAAGTGTTGCATTATGTCCAAGATAAACTACCTTTCAAGGTGTCATGTTAAAATTGTGTCCAACGTAATTTGTTGCGGCCGTTCAAGCGTCCGCAACGACAAATTTCTCCTAAGTCGCATTACAACTCCAAGGTCAAAATGCCGTAAGAAGTCGGCTGCGACCTCCCTAGTCGCAAAATGCGAAGCAAGTGGCATTTGAGGATTTGAAAGGTAAAAATAATATGTCGCACTACCCCTACGGGTGGCTATTTTGCGCGATTTAGCGAAAAGGGTTTCAAAAATAAAGCAATTTGCAACTTTGGAAATCACCTAAAGTACCAGTTTGCCTTTGACAAGCATTCCTTCGAAAGCAAAACCTGGTCAATTCAGCTTGACGCGAAATCTCCATAAAGTAATGTAAACAATACTGTAGACCAAGAGAACAACACTTGACCATAAAACTGCGATTCCACCACAATATGGAATCTAACTGCCCCTCTAAATAGCGCTGGATTATTAATTTCTATTTACCTGGTCGATCTCTCGAAGTCCATCTTTTGCCCAAGTAAAGTTTTTCGTCGGGAAAACACTCATTTCGAAGGTTCAAGCGAAGCCAGTCAACCACGCGGGTTCTAACTATAACACAGCGATCGTCCTCAAAGCGCGCTCGCTCAATCTTCACGGCACGCAAAACCGCTGTGGAATTCTACATTGAGTAGTGTGTTGATCGTGATAAAGACACCACGAGTCGAAAACGTAGCGTTCTCAAGCCATAATCCATGCTAATAGTCATTCAGTTGTTCACCAATGTACATTCCCCCAGCTCAGCAAGTGAAAGTCGATCTTCTCTTGTCATTCCTGTGTGTGAAAACTAATCCCTTGCACAGTTACCGTTGTTCAACGTCACCCTTGCGCGTTTCTGATTGGTCAACTGTGTCTATCGTTACGAGAGCTTGTTCCATTAGGCATTTTGAGACCACACACACGGAGGAGTATGCACAACATTACAGCTATCTTTTATCTCTAGCCGTCCGAAAGACCAACAACATCGATCGCCACTAAAAGGTTTGTAATAAAGAGCTCCGGCTAAAGTTGACTCTCAAAATAAATCGCGTTCAAGCAGGAAAATCGCGAACTTTTAAAAGTGCAAAGATGAAGAAAAAGGGACCGTATCGTAATACTAATAGAGACATCCACTGGAATGTTTTCATTCCACAAATTTTCGCTCTCGAGGAGAGGTTTTCCTAGTTCACACTAATTTATCTCCAAGGCTAAATCTGGGGCGGAGATTTTAAGATTTAAATAGTGTTGGCTAAACAAAGTAAATAAAAGACCAAGAAACAAGAATGTAACAAATGTCCCTTTTTTTTCCTCCAGCTCGTGCCTCTTAGTCACGTGACACCCTGCAATTACAGTTTTATGCCCCAAACATAACTATTTCCGGCCACTATCAATTAGCGTCAGATTTTTTTTGTAGGCTGACTTGACAGCGAGATAATCGTTTCGAGATGGTTTTGTATTGTTCCTAAACACCTTTTATGCGTCCGAGCGGCATGTGAGCATGCAATTCTCGCTCCTAAGGTTTTAACAGTCCATTACCACCAATTTCCGCCCTGGAAAACAACGTTTTTGTCTGCGCTCGGCTTTGCGTTGTTCCTGTTCAGAGAAGGTGAAAATTGAGCCTTGCTAGGGTTGAAACAATTCACTGTTTTGTGGCGTAAGAACTTCCTCGCGTTATCAGTTAAGCCTTTCCCTGGGTCACGGCGAAAAGCAGCCATTTATACCACTCAAATAACATTCACAGACTTCGTGGCGTCAAGTTCCCCTCCATTTACAGCTTGTTGAAATTTTGCAGAAGTTCTGTGTTGTCTGTGTTAATATTTTGATTGGACGCGGTCTGTGGATTGTAAATAGATTTACGGAAAAGACCTACAGAATTGCTGTTTGAAGCACGATATTTGTAATACATATGCGAACTGAAGGGAGTTTATGTACACTGTCTACACAATTCAAAACCGCCATACCTACTTCTTTGCCACTTCATCAATAGCCAATTAGTCTACAACCTCATGGAACGCACAATTGTCGAGGAGTCAAACGCGCGCGTGGGGAAGGGAGATTTGGGGAAGGGAGGTGACTGAAAAAAAAACTAAGCAAGGCGAAAGTTTCGTGAAGATTACTAACACAGGCCCTTTCAAAATCTTTTTAGGATCTTTTTGAAGTCCAGTTCGAAGGCAAAATGTCCCTGGGAGGTACCCCCGGAAAATTTGGGTGGGGGTGCGCGGCGCAGTTCTAGATACCCTTACCCTATTTCAGAGCAAAATATGTGATTTGCTCTGCCCCATTTCAGACCTGATCCAAAATTCGATACCCTTTTCAGACCTGCAAATGCCCGATGGTAATCAAAACGTACTTTTAAAGATAAGTACGATAAAAAAGCAATGCTGATTCAACGGTAGGGAAACTGTATATTTACCAATATTTCAAAAGGCACAGCCTTTCTTCTTCAGGGTCTTACAGAGAATGACTCTCCTTATTTTTTGCTGGTTAGATCCTTTACCACAGGATCCGGTACTTTTATTTTGTTACGGTGGTCCATGCAAAGTTTACTGTTTTAAAGATAAGATGATAAGAGAAAAGTAGCTTCTTCTAAAAACTATACCCACTTCCAGACCAGACCTTAACCTCGCCCTATTTCAGATCACAATGGTCAAATTCTATACCCTATTTCAGACCAAAACGGCTCGAAAACCATACCCTTTGGCTGTTTGGCATGGCACAGCACATACCTATCTAGCTTATGTAAGGGAGTAACCCCCTTCCCCCAGCCCCCTCCCCCGTCGGAAGAAATGTCTACTTGTTGCTCGAAAAAACTTGGAATTAAAAATCGATATTCAGTTTATTCCTGCGCAAACGATTTCACACACGCGAAAGAGGACGAAAGGGTACAAGTACATGACAAGTCTTAACATCTGTCCACCAGGCAGAAATCAAAACTGAATCGATGCAAACGATGCAATCCTTTTATATCGTCCAGTTTTGCGCATCAATGCTCCTTTTTCACACGGTATTTTTCATTTTTCGTTTCTCTGTAGTTCAAAATCGTTTTTTGTAGCGGGTTTTAGACATGGTTGACAATACGGAAAAAGATGGCGGCTGTACATTTCACTGCAAACCTAACATAGCCAATAGTCACATAAAAAGCCATATTTTTGTATAGATTTGTCTCCGTGCTGGCAACATTGTGTATGCTAAGTTTGAAGTTTTTGGAACTTTTCTTTGCGTTTATATGAGCTTTTTTAGGGTCTTTGTGCGCTAAGAGTTATGGGTAAATGTACCAGTCGCCATCTTTTTCGGTACGGTGGATTGTGTGAACCACTGCGAGAGGGCGACTCCTAACATAACGTGCGTAAAAGAAATGGGAAGAGGAGAACTTTAACTTCCCGTCTCCCCTATCTTTTACTTCCGGTTCGCTTCCTCTTCCTTGGCAGCTCACCAAGAAAAGAGGGCGGGAACTGTTCGCTGGCACCATTCAGTCAACTCATGTCGCCCTTTATGATTCACCCTACTGTCCGATTATCTGCGCATGCCTAAGTCTTCTCTGACGAACAAAAGCACCCGCAGGCTACAATGTAACTATTGACGCAATATCCGCAACTTTCTATTTCCATACAAATTTTCTTACGTCCCTGCCCGGGGGTAGGAGGGGGGGGGAGTTCATATGATTTCGAACGTTAAGATGGTTTGGGAGCTTATTTAAATCATTAACTTAGAGAAAACTTGAATCACTTTCTTTGAAAACTTATACCGGTAGTATATCTTTTCTGCATGTCTAGATCGAGAAATGGTTTGTCATGCTGACTTCAACGTTATTTACCATACCCTGTTTGAAACTCAACTACGCGTTTGCTTTTTAATATTGCAACACCAAGATGTTCAAGATTTCCTAGAATTGAAATTAACTGAAACTTGATTTTCCATTGACCCGATCCGATACAGATCAAAGCTCGACCTTTTGACTGCACATGTCTAATTAAATAGCAATTTTGTTTTCTGCTTCGTACCATCCCAACCTTAGCGCCTTTTAATTCTCTCACTTCTATATGGAGAGGGGATTACTAGAGAAGGGACAATTTATTTAATACGACAAAAGCTGGCTTCGTAACTGTTAGGGGGGAGAGGGGGCGTTACTAGTAAGTAGAACCTTTTCGGTATTTCTCCTCTGTCCTGACATGACTTCTTTTAAAATTACAAATGTTGTCCTCGCCCCCTCCCCCCTTATCTAGGTTCTCGTATCTCTGTCTCGGGTTTAGTCAGTTGCGAGTTGTTCAGCGCAGGAATATCACTTTCAAGAGTTCGTGCAATCGGACACTGGAAAATCCGCCGTCAGATCTTTCCCTGGGATAACCTGCCAAGCCGATCTATTTTTAGAACAGACATGAACTTAATTACGCGGTTAAAAATTTGTTAAATTTAAAGAGCTGCTTACTTTATCTGAAAACATCAGGCTGCGACAATTGCGTGGTTAGTTCCTTCTTTTCGTTGAGACGGTAATCTTAGCTATATTCGTAAACGAGTGTTTTAGCTCGCTGAAAAATGCATATTTCGCATTCATGTCATCTTTCAAGGTCAACTTGTCTCACAATACTATTTGTTTTTTTGCTTGTAAACAAATTTTTTTAGGACAGTGCCATGGCTTTAAGTCATTTTGAACAACAGTCAAGATAACTTCAAAACAAAGAGAAGAGCATAGTACAGCTTTAAAATTAAAGTACTGATAAAGATACACGAACGGCTCGTTCACTCGGACTCAGCGGTTCTAAGTTTTGAGTCCGTGGACGAAATCTTAAAATGTCACTTCAGAACTGTAGGTTGATTCGGACACCAAAAAGGCACGCTAAAGTGTCCGTAGAAAGCGAACACTTGGAATTCGACGGAATTGACGCCACAAACACACCTCTTATTGACGCAAAGTCTAAAGCATATAATTTTACAAGCAGCATCTGGAACATACTTTTATGTCGCTTACTCGCGTTCTCTACAGGAGATTAAATGCATATAACTGAAGAAGCTTCACGCTTGGTCAACTGTTAAAAAGACTCGCACTAAAATTAAATAAATGTTCGTTTGTCTCAAATGTGCATAGACCACGTAATCTATTTTAAAATTGCCTTTAAATTTCACTGATGAACTTTGCCTTGCAATGATATTTTCAGTTTGCGGTTCAGCCAGACAAGGAAAAATATTCACCTCCACAGATAACCAGTGACCAACCAGTGTTCGTAAAACGAGGCCGCGGGCTCTGGCCTTGACTAAAGAAGGAGAAAATTAAAGAGCTTTCCGTCGGGACGCAAAAAGCTAATAAGTGGGTGTCCGTAAAGTGGAGTTCCACGGTATAAAACCTACTGAGCAGTACTTCTCCGTGGTACTGCATGTATTATGTCGTACAAGATGGTTCTAACTTTTCAGTCTGTGGATAAAGTATTACACTGAGTCCTCCCAAATTGGACGTCAAGTGAAAGCTTCCGAGCTACGCTTTCTTGAGCTGATGATTGTTTGTCGGTGCTTTGCAAGTTCAACTTTGAACCTTGTCACCACTTTTGGAGACGGAAGGTTTAAGACAACGTCATAATGTCCATAATGCTAAGCATGTTACAAACTGACTATGGTGTTTGTTTGTCGGTGCTTTGCAAGTTCAATTTTGAACCTTGTCACCACTTTTGGAGACGGAAGGTTTAAGACAGCGTCATAATACCAAGCATGTTACAAAACGAAGATACCTTCAATTAACTACTTTTCATTTTTATCACCAGTTGGTCTTTTGAGGAATGTGTTATTCCATTGTCCACACTGACATGCAAAGCACGAAAGTTTCCTGATCAATCCCAGTGTTTGACAAACCTCGGTTTACATGCTATACTTTTAATCCCTCTCAATGCACGAATCCTAAGTGAAAGCTATTAAGCAGTACTTTCCTGTGGTGCTGTTAATTATTATGCTGCACAAGGTGGTTCTAACTTTTGGATCTGTGGATGAAATCCTAAAGTATGACCATCCAAATGAAAGCTATTGAGTAGTACTTTCATGTAGTGCTGTTTATTATAATGTACAAGGTGGTTGAACCTTAGCTATGCTAAACTGGATGCTCCTGTATAAATATAGATTTAAATAAATAAACCTCTACGTTTGTGGATCAAATCCTATGTTGTGACAAATTAATACATTTGAAAGCTTAGCTGCATATCTGCGACGCAATGCTTCCTTGTTTTCAATGTTTTGCAAGACAGAATTTACATGATTTTCCCCCTGTGTTAGGTTTTGAACTTTAGCACCACTCGTGGAAGTTAAGTAATCAATGCCAAAAATGTTACAAATTGACTACATGCAGTACACTACTTTTATCATAGACTTTAAGGAACGTGTTTTATCGTCAACTCTTATATGTAAAGAATGATTAATTTGATATTACAGTTCTCATAGATATAAGTAAGTAAAGAGATAGGTTTACGAAACAACTCAAACAGAATCAAAACTTTTGTGTCTGCTGTGACATCCTATAGATAGTGATAACTCAGTGTCAAATTATGGTTCCTCGTGGTCTTATTCAGTTCTGATGGGTCTTACCATCACTTTTGTGAATGAAATGTGAAAATTTTTACCAGTTTTGAGGTTGAGGGTTAAGAGGTTATTAAGAGCAATCAATGCTAAAAATGTTACAAATTGCTTGCCTATTAGTAGAAACTCTTTCGTTTGTAATGATTTCAGACCGATTATATTTCAGTAACGCGTTGATTTTCGATGCATTTCAGTACAAAATGTGGCTGTAACTAGCTTCTCGTCCCCTCCCCTCTCCCCCTCCCATTTTCTTGCCCTCGACCCAATTTTCGCACTCTCAAAAGGCGGAAAATGCTTCAAATGTGCAGAAAAGCCAACGGAAACAAGCTGAAACGCTCACTACGCAGGCTATTACTCCAATTTAGTACTCCCTGCAGATAAAGCAGGTTCGGAAATCAAGAGCCGTTTATCCAGGCTACTTTCGCAGCGATTTCAAGTGCAATTTTTCATCAGCCGTGTAATCTTCCAGCGATTTTCGGTCCGATTTTAGATTTGTTTACGATTTTCTTGCAAAGAGAACAGACTGCACGTGATGTGCATGCGCACGTGATGTGCATAAAAGCTTAGTACTTAGACTCAGCTGATATCTCTTTCAGTTTAACCCTTAATTAAAGCCCCAATAGTGACAAGCATCTAATTTCTCCTTACAGTATTACTACTTGATCATACAGGTCGTGAGAATAAAGGAAATGATTGCCAAAGATGAAATGCCTTCATTTTTCGTCAAATTCTCCCAACTTGTAAGATGAGAAATATAAGGGGAATAGTGAGAAGAATACGCATGTTAATATTGGGGCTTTAAAGGGCTAAGGTGACAGCTGCTCATGAACAATTTTATCAGGCAAAATTTGGGGGGGGGAGGTCTAACGTTAAAAAGCTTTAAATCTTAGACGCTTGGGAGGCCATTCCCTTGAAACTTAACGTGGAGCTTGGACAATGGTGGAACTGCAAAACAGTTATTTTATTTGATAGATTATTATATTATTTTTATTATTATATTATTATTATATCGGGCTTGATTTTTAGTTTGGGGGTTTAGTTTGTGTTCGTTATAATCGACAATAATGTATCGGGATTTCGACATACCGAGGTTCCTTAGAATTATCTGATTCCTGCTCCATACTTTACTGTAACTTTAGCCGGGCTGAAGAACTATCGTTCGTTATGCCGGGGACTTCGTCAAATCGGGGGTTCCACTGTATTTTCCACTGTAATGTAGTTTAATTTATTTAACAACTTTCAATTTTAACGAATGCTTTAATATAAGCTGCAAATATACGATCCTCAGAAAGTTTCTGAGTTTGAAAAAAACAAAGTTGGGCCGTTGAGTTAACTTAAGTTGTCAGCTTCTTTTAAGGATTTAGCCGGAAAACAAATCTGGCCGAGGCTTCGTTGTTTGAGAAACTGGACTATAAGCCAATACATTTCGAAGACGTAATTTGATGATCTTTTCTTACCTCGCTCGCTTCAGAAGTTCATCATGGTTTGCCATAAAATCGCCTCCGCTCAGTTGTTGACAAAGCCCCCGGTTTTCACTGTTAACCGCTCTTTCGTAGTCAAACTCCATTTTTTCCTGCACGTTACTTTGTAAAATGCAATTAATTACTCCTCCTCAAAACGTGTTTAACATTGGTATAAGAATCCCAATGATTGACAATGAATTCAGCTCAAGAAGAAAAACCGGAGAACTCAAAGCTTGTTTTTTGAAATGGCTCCGTACTCTCCGTATTTTCGCGGGCTTTTGAATGAAAATGAACCTGATGCCAAGCTTAATGCCAAGCAACATGCGGGACACGTGTGCATTATAATTTCAAGCCGTGCACCCGATGGCGCGAATACAGCACCTATTTAAGGACGGTGCTTACGGACGGTGCCTCCTTTTGTTACTGCGCATACGTTCTGCGCATCTTGGGATATTCGGGTTTCTTAAGGAATTTGCCCCCTAATACAACAATATTTTTGCGCGGTTTGTGACTATGTGGAAAAAGCAGA
>Ga0126336_10000964_pt1 | contig 13773 bp, 11 predicted proteins | sample SidCmetagenome_FD_92530 | JGI IMG/M metagenome (GOLD analysis project Ga0126336, IMG submission 92530) | Coral microbial communities from El Islote,Puerto Morelos, Mexico - Siderastrea C C metagenome | ecosystem: Host-associated > Invertebrates > Cnidaria > Coral | place: El Islote,Puerto...
AAAAAAAAAAAAAAAAGAAAAAAAAAAAAAAAATATTTCTTCCACAACAGAAGCAAAAAAAAAAAGAAGAAGGGTGGGGTGGAAGAGGGGGGTGGGGGGTCGGGGGGGGGGGGGGGGGGGGGGGGGGGGGGGGGGGGGGAGGGGCTAGACAGAAGTGGGTCATTCATTTGCAAAGGATCTGTATTCAAAAGCCCCACCGGGGCAAAAATAATTGTCAATTACAGTCACCTAGTTTGTTCTCTTTCAGGCACTTGATGTTCAGTAAGATTCCCAAGGGCGTTTCACATAAAAAAATATCCTACCTCTGCCTGTCCCAGCTCCCCAGCTTACATGTATCGTTGATTGGTACATTTCTCAGAGTTTATTAATTATTTTTTTTGACAAGGTTAACGTATGTTAGATGCGCTACCAGTATTCCTCTCCTGTTAAAGGTGAGTAAAGACGAAGGAAGCAGTCAAAATGCTGCTGAATACAATAGAAAAAGTCACAATAATAAAATCAGAAACGATCCATTGCACGGAATTGAAGACCGCATGTTCCAAACTCATTTTATCTTGTGAAATAAAATTTTATCCGTAAGCATTATATTTCCCAAAGTTATTATCTCCGTCTCTTTTTCTCCCATATAAGTTGTTTCCTTCTAGCTCGGATCACATTCTCCATTCGCGGGTTGTTATCCATGTACTCCTGGAACTTGTTCAGATGAAACTGCCCATTTTCCCTCAAGAATACTCCTTCTTCTCCCTTCGTACATGTGTCTTCGTCGACAACTTCGATCGGTTTCACTTCGATAAGGTGTTTAATCGCTTGCAACTGGCCATTTAACGTAGCCGTGTTCTTGACAATCACAGTCTTGTGAAGCCTGTTTAATCCCAGGAATTTGACTGTTCTCTTTTCCCACCAGGGCTGTCCGATGGCGCTTTTAATCAAAGTGACTGCGTGAAGTTTGTGCAGAACCGACTTTACTTTGGACGCCATGTTGAAAATTGCTCCAATGTACTGGTGACGAGACTCGATCCCAGGCGTGTCTCTCCCTGATCGTTTTTTGCCGAGTACAAGTTTGCGATGCCCCGTGGTACTGCTACTGAGTTTTTTCCTCAGATTGACACCTTGATTGACAAAGACTTGACTGACAACCGTTTTTCAGAAACTGAGTAATATATGCAGTTTTCATTTCCTTTAAATTTTGTAAATATATTTGACCATATTTTGTGACTAAATTTTAATAGCAGGTTTTCCCCGTGAGTACAGCGCTTTTCATTTCTGATCTCCTGGTCGTGTCACCCTGCAGCCTGGCACCTATCTTAAAATCAAGCTCTGAGCAAGCTTTCGCACACACACCGTAGATATTTTTAGTTTTATTTTTAGTTTCCTTTATCATCAGAGGCACCTAACGACGAAATTTTAGCAAAATACTTGAAATGTCATCAGTTTCTTTATTGTAAGAGCCAAGACATGGACCTTAAGAGTGGGGAATCCAGGACAAAACCAAAATGACGTGTTGAAAACACACATATTGCCTATGTTTATAGCAGAACATGACGAGAAAAACGTACTACATGCAGTAGAAAATGAGAACAAACTCGGTGCTGCTGTAATCTACGTAGTTGTCACTTCTAACTGTCTAATACGCGTTCACTTGATTTTACAAAGATCATCTGTACTAAAGGTACCGTCGGCCGATAACTTGACCGATAAAAATCCGACAAATCGGTGGACAGCCAGTCAAATATCTACCGAGCTTGATCGGCTGAATGTATCGGTCGATGTGTCGGTCGAGTCGTGCCAGCCGACGGCACCTATAGAACGCATGATCCGCCAACACAATCATTGTTTAGCGTTTGCTGTACGCTGAATTGTATGAACTGGAATATTCAATGATTATACTTTGTTATTTGATTCAGTTAATTATTTTAGACCAATCACAATGCATTAAGTTAATATCACAGCTTATTTCACTAGTGCGGATCTTAGCCCCCAAAAGCGCGCATGAACGACTGAACCTTTTTAAGGCTACGTTATGGAGAAGAAATAAAGTCGCTCAACTTATAGATTTCTTCATCAACCTTTATTTTAAGAAGCTTGAGAAGAAATATTAATTCAGGGCTCAGAACTACAAATTACATTTCAATGGGCGTGATCAACACTGAATAAGTTAAGAAACAATATTCACAAAATAAATAAATTACTGTCTTGCAAAACATTTCATTCAATCGACTCATCACTGCTTATTGCATCATTTCTGGTGTATGCAGCACTCATCCATGACCATGTTGGCAATTTACTTCTGTCTCTTGCTGACTGCTGCCGAACTGAAAGCACAGGGTACGTAAAATGAATGAGACAGTCATGTCATAAATAGCTATCGGAGAAAAAGAAATTAAATGGTAAAAAATGTGCTGGAGCTAAATTCGCTACAGGTGTTAAGAATTCCTTGTAACAGTAAACGTCGGAAGCACATTCAGTCGATCATTTAAACGGTCATTGTGGTAAATGAATCACGCCTATACTATGGCGAAGACATCTGGCAATGGAAGGATTTTAAAATACAAACCATCTGTAATTTGACTAAACTTGACACTCAAGTTACTTGATGTTAGCAGTGCACAGATCTTTTCGTACAGCATCACATGATAAACAGCACCGCATCATACTGCGCAGTAGCTTTCAATTGAATGGTCACCACTTCAGGAATTCATCCACGAACTCAAGAGATAGACCTACCCTGTCGGAGAGCATAATAAACAACAAAACAGAAAAATACTGCTTAGTACAGCTTTAAATTGAATGATCACGCTTTAAGATTTCATCCACGAAATCGAACTCAAAAGTTCGTTCCACCTTATACAGCTTAATAAACAATACGACGGAGAAACACTGCTCAGTAGCTTTCATTTGAATGGTCACGCCTAAGGAATCATCCACAGACTCAAAAGTTAGGGCCACCTAGTACAGCATAACAAACAGCACCAGAGGAAAGTACTGCCCAGTGGCTTTCATTTGAACGGTCACACTGTAGGATTTCATCCACAGACTAAAGAGTAAGAACCACCTTATACAGCCTCATAAACAATACGACAGAAAAATATTGCTCAGTACAGCTCTCAATTGAATGGTCAAACTTAAGGATTTATCCACAGACTTAAACGTTCGAAGCACCCTGACAACATAATAAACAGCACCACAGGAAAGTACTGCTCAGTGCCTTTAATTTGAATGGTCACACTTAAGGATTTATCCACAAACGTTCGAGCCACCTTGTACAGAAGGATAATCAATTCGACAGAAAAACACTGCTCAGCAGCTTTTATTTGAATGATCGCGCTTTAGGATTTTATCTACAGACTCAAAAGTTCGAACCACCTTGTACAGCGTAATAAACAATACGACGGAGAAACCCTGCTCGGTAGCTTTCATTTGAATGTTTACACCTTAGGTTTTTATCCACGGCCTTAAAATAAAGCACATAACAAGTACCATAGGAAGGTACGTATTCCTTGGCAGCTCTAATGTGATTAGTCATTGCTGGGATTTCTTCCACAGTACCACAGGGAAGTTTTTAAGGTTTTCATGCAAGGAATCAAAAGCTAAAACACGTTACATAACTCTTCAGGTTTGACTGGAACTCTCGGCGAAATTTTAACTGGTTGCATCCTTAGCTTGCTCTTTTAAATCTGAATTTTCCCAGACATTTTCTATCTGATAGCAGGTGTGAGTCTTCGAAACTGAATGTTATATTAGCTGTAAGAGGCAATGTTGAATCACCTGTTTTTAGGGCAAATAAATGAATAATAAATCCATCAATAGATTAGAGTGAAATACTAAGTGAGTCACGTAAACTCACAACCGGTCATTTAGCAAGATGGGATCATTACTCTCTATATGTTAAACATAGGCAACGCAAAAAATATTTGTACCGCTGAAAAACATTCATTCAACCAGTAATTTCGGAGCCACTTTAGCGTTTATTGTATAAACGTTGAATTGTTTGAACTGGAATATTCAATGATTGTACACTTTGTTATTTGATGGTTTCAATTGATATGATAGACCAATCAAAATGCATCAAGCGAATATCAGTGGAATATCACTGCTTATGAAAAGGAAATAAGCCCCAATAAACGACCTTACATTTGTGTAAGGCTACGTTATGGATCGGAAAGAAATAAAGTCGCTCAACTAATAAATTTCTTCACCAATCTTTATTTTTAGAAGATTGAGAAGAAAAAAATGAATGTATAGAGGAAAAGGCTTGGAATGGCGTTCTAGTTGGTTTCCCCCCGTGTCATTTGAGTCAGTTACAAGGAGACTATGTGAAAGCTAAATACAATTTGATCTTTTTTGGATCTCTGAGTTAAACTGTATTTCAGCAACAAAAAAATTTTATGAAAAAGGAATCTCCCCCCCCCCAAATTTGCAAGCTACTTTCCACTTTTCCGAAATTCCTTTGAATTGTATGAACTAGAATATTCAATGATTATTCTTTTTTGGTTTGATTTATGTAATTATTATACACCAATTAAAATGCATGAAGCGAGTATCACAGCTTTTTTTTAATTTAACGGGTACGATCTAAATAAATTTCATTGTTAATTAACGAAGAGAAACATATTGGTGAAATATAAAAATACAAATTAACTCGCCTTAATGTTTTACAAAAAATCATTCATTTATAATTATTCATTTATTTGTTATTTATTTATATACGCCTGGGAGAGTTGCTACATGTCTGTGTGTGTAGGGAGGGGGGGGAAGGGGAGTGGCTGAGTGGGTGGGGAGAGTACTTTAAAATTGTTAACATGTAGAACAGTCAGTAAACGTCTCCCTGCAGCTCGCCAATGCTGTTCATGTATTGATACCGGCACGTGGATTTTATTAAGAGAACCAGTCCCTCGAAGTCAAAATGTCAATACTTAAAAGTGTTTAATTTAAGTTTTTATAATTAGTTCTTAAAACAAGTTCTATATCTTGTAGGCTTTCTAGATCCAGTAGCCCTGTTTCCTCTCAATGCTGAGTTTGGTACAAAGGAAATCCACAACCGAGTTGCCGAAGGGGTCCGTGGTGAGGTACGTTCGGCTCCAGGACCTGACGGAGCAGCTGGCGGCTCTTTCGAATTTCTCGGAACTTCAAACAGCTTCATCCAATGGCCTAACGTCGCCGGGGGACCGTTGGATGTACGTTACTCAATAACCATGCTATGCTGGGTGTACTTTGATGGTCAAGACGGACCTCTCTTCAACTACAGGAACACGGGACTCTGGATTTGGGGGGTACACTTATGGGCGAATGGAGGGCACCTATTTGCTCGCTTTACAAGACGTGATTATTCATTTACATTAGGCTTGGTAGGCACTGCTCTAGCAGGTGGGTGGAAGTTTGTTGGCGCATCCTACGATGGCGGTACTGGTGTAGCCAAGTTGTGGTTCAATGGAACCGTGGTTCAGACGTTGTATATTGGAGCAAGACTGGACCTAGCGACACAGGATTCCGTTATAATGGGAGCGAAGATCGGCGATTGGAGGTACTTCAAAGGCAGGATCGCTCAGATGCAAGTGTACAACGGCGCTTTGAGCCAGGAGCAAATAAAGGCGATACAACAAGAGACTCAAGTTTCAGGTGAGAATGCTGTTACTTTAGGTGGATAACTGAGCTCGGTTTAAGTTGTATTGGGAAATTATGGTTGATCAACAGTATCTTCCCTCTAGATTGGCAGACTCGTACCTAGTCCCTTTTTTGAGTCTGAGAGAGGAAGAGAAGATTGGATTTTATTGAGGCGCGGGGTACATCTCTTCCTCCAGACTCATAAATAACGAATGGGTACGAGTCTGCTTGATTGCTTAAAGGATGAAATTTTCTCATGATATAAGTTTTCTAAATCTGTTAATCATTGACCTGAAGCACAATGTACTGTAATAACTGTCTAAGACCAAACTAGTTCAACAGTCGATCGAAATAGGACTTAAAATCGTTATTGATTTACTTGGTTCTCTTTGCGCCATGTAGTTATTTATAACGAAAAAACGAGATCTCGTGATGTGACAAATTCGTGAGAAGAGTACCTGACATGAAAAAGAAAGTTACTGAATTAGATGAAACGATCTTGTTAATTTTAATAAACGTGCTGGTAAAACAAACTGCAAAACCCTCCTTAATTTTTACAAAAGTTTCCTTGTTTATTTATTTGTTTATTTAATATTTTAAATCCCCTCTAACATGATTGTTAGGTCCCATAAAATGCGGTCTTTATTATCTCCTGTATATTTGAAATGATACATTTATTTTAACACCTGTAGAAGGTTTAAAAAGAAACTTAATCTTCTGAAATTTCAAGAAAAAATATTATTATAGTGGCAGCTGGAAAATGTGCTCTACTTTATCCATTTGGAACTTATCTCTAAGCTTGTCATATCCTCAAGGATACGCACAAAAAAACTTATCATTGTCGTTGTATTTCTTCTCATATTCTGTTTCACTACAGAGTTTGCATTACATTGACCTGCAATTTTAAAGAAATATTGTTTTGAAATTCATTTTTCAATATGGATACATATAAGGTTTTTAACAAACACAATACGGTAGATTACATTTGAAAAGAGAAAAGGAGGGGGGAAAGACAAGTTAAAATTAAACTATACGATTTGCTAAGGTTACAAGGGCCTTGAAGAAGCCAAAATAAGCCTGGGAGGACTGCTAGATGTTTTTGAGTGTGTATGGGGGAAGGCAGAGGGGGAGGAGGGGAGGGGGGACTGGAGGGAAGTGGCTGAATGGGTGGGAGCGTTTAGCTACCCTGCAATTTGAAACTGTTTACTTGTAGAGAAGTAAAAGTCCCCCTGCCGTTCGCCAATGTTGTTCATATATTGATACCGGTAAGAGGATTTTAAGACTACATGCCAGTCCCTCGAATTTACAATTTTAAAAAAATGTTTTCTCACCAAGTTCTCTATCCTGTAGGCTTTCTAGATCCAGTAGCCCTGTTTCCTCTCAATGCCGAGTATGGTACCAAGGAAATCAACAACCGAGTTGCCCAAGGGGTCCTTGGTAATGTACGTTTGGCTCCAGGACCTGACGGAGCAGCTAACGGCTCTTACGAATTTCTCGGAATTTCAAACAGCTACATCGAATTTCCTAACAGCGCTGGGCGACCGTTGGATGTTCGTTACTCAATGACCATGCTATGCTGGGTGTACTATGATGGTCAAGGCGGACCTCTCTTCAACTACAGGACCAGTGGAAGCTGGGGGGTACACCTATGGGTGTTGGAAGGGCACCTATTTGTCCGCTTCACGAAACGTGATTACTCACTTACACAGGGCTTGAAAATTACGGCATGGGTGGTAGGTGGGTGGAAGTTTGTTGGCGCATCCTACGGTCGCGGTACTGGTGAAGCCAAGTTGTGGGTCAATGGAGTCATGGTTCAGACGCTGAATATTGGAGCAGGACTGGACCTAGCGACACAGGACCCCATCAGAATGGGAGCGAAGATCGGGGATGGGAAGTACTTCAAAGGCAGGATCGCTCAGATGCAAGTGTACAACGCCGCTTTGAGTCAGAAGCAAATAAAGGCGATAATGCAGAAAACGCAAGTTCCAGGTGAGAATGCTGTTATCTCAAATAGTTTAAAGCCTGGTTTAAGTTCTATGGCGAAATTATAGTGGATCGTCAATATCTTGCCGCTAGATTGCCTAAAGGATGTAAATCTTGATATATTCTTTTGCATAACGTTCACAAGGTTTGAAATTGATCACCAGGCAAGTTAAGTAATCAAAATGTTGAAATTATTATGTTGAGTAGTGATATGGTGACGAATTGTATTAATTTGTACACGGATGAATAAATCAGCTTTTCCGATGGAGAATAACATATTTAATCTCCTTCGTTTGGAATGATCGTTTTCAGTACTTAAAAAAATTTATTATTGAATTTTGTACCGAAATATAGCCCTGTTCTTTTACGAGAACAACGAAGACTTCACGACAGAAAAACTGAACATTTCAAGGCCCTCACTGTAGTTGACCATACACAAGAGAGCCACTCCTTTATCCTCTCTTGCTATACATCAGCCATTGCCAATTATATAAAACAACTAGTCACAACATTAATTGGGATCATTTAAACGTTTTATCGTCCGGAAAAACGGACTTTCATTGTAAAATAAAAGAGACTTTGCTCATTTAAGAAATACAGCCATCTTTAAATGTTAACGTTCAGGAGCAGCGAGAAGCTGTTGCTTTGTAGCTACAGCTTCTCAGGACAGGCCGTCAGAACTATTAAATTAATGTTAAGATCGTTTTTCTTAATCTCGGTTCCAGATCCCATTGTAAACTATATATACAGTTTTCAAACACTGTAACAGTTAATTTTGAAAATGTATGTTGCTTAGCATACGAAACGTCAAGTTTATTATCATAATGCGTTTCTTTACCATGTTTATCACCGCTGTTTGTGTTTCATTCTTAACCCATTTTAAGTTTTCCGTTAATCATTGACCTGAAGCACAGTAACCGGTGCGAAAACCGTGTAATACCAAACTAGTTCGACACCTATTCGAAATAAATCGTAAAATAGTGACTGACCTACTTAGCCCTCTTCGCGCCTTTGGTGCACAACGCCCCACGCCTCAGATGTGGCTAAGGAAAACCAAGGCAGCAGTCAACGCTACCTCACCAAACGTTTGAGGGCAATTAAATCCTCCCCTCTCCCAACCCCCTAGCCAGTTGGAACTACACTTAACTCTGAGCAACCCAGGAGCTAACTTATATCCTGTCAAGTTTGTTAGAGAGTGCTATTGAGTGCAGTAGAGTGCTATTGGGGACGGGTGAGTTCCAACTTCGCCCCCAGGGTCTTCTCGGAATTCACCGTCATTTTGAAAGCCGAGAAGCCCCTGGGGACGAATCAGGGTGCGTCCCAGATTTGCAACTGTACTGCAGGTCATTCTTCATTTTTCCACTGTACGACACAGTAAAAAGCCATTCGTACTAACTAGCGTCGTTTTCTTATACTTGTCTTCACAGCGTGATCCAGATGGAAGTAAAAGTTATGAAGGCTTATAAGAGTAAATCGATGTCGAACTGTGTCAGTTAAATAAATTTGGCCTTTGAAACCCTAACTCAGTGTCTCTGCTTTATTAGCAGTAGTTATAAACCCAAGGCCCTCCACCGTCAAGACAAGTCAGCTATCGATTATAAAATTGTCGATAACAAAAAGCAACTGTGTGAAGTAAGTTATCGACACTTACCAAAACAGTTTGATTATCAAGCTAAAGTTATCAATCATTTTGGCCTCTAGTCGGGTCACTAATACTCATTGTTGACTTGTTCCAGTTATGGAATAAACATAGCTGTCGGCAAGACTACGTCTCTAGTCTTTCGAGGCCCTGAAGTTTCCGTCAGTTCAGGAATCCAAGCCGTGACACGTAAAATACAGCACATCCCAAACCGGAAATGGTATTCTTCTTACGCAACTTAGTTCACAGGGCTTTTCCAGTAACGAAGTTTTTGTCACCTATTAAGTTACACTGATATTAATTTGCGGATTCTTAAATATTTTTTCAAATTTGGCTAGACTACGAGCAGTGTCTCTTTCCGCTCAGGGTAGTCGAGGAAAACGAACAAGCGAGCGAGCGCGAAATCGCCTGCCGCGTTGAATCGTGACGTGCGTGTCGAGCCGCTAGAGTAGTGAACCGGAAAGAGAACCGTAGTCTAAAATTTGGCTTTCTTCGTAAAAATTCTATTCCCTGGATTTATTTTTCAGCCAGTCGATATGGTGCCATAATCCATTCAATGCTTTAAGTTGATTTGAAAAAAATTTCAGCGTTTTCATTTAATTTCGAAACTTAACAAGGTTGAGAGGGGTTGCCCCCCATACTGGAAACCTTTCGATTCTTAAAGCACTACCAACTTATTTTAAATATTCATTTGGAATAATGTCTACCTTCTATATCGAATTTCGCAGTGATCTCCGTGAAACCCGTCAGCAGAAACACACCAGAAGGTCTTTCGAACACCCCATCTCCCTGATAGATTGTGTGGACTTGTAATCAGCATGTGCCTCCGTTTTGGCAAACCAACTGCGCACGTTCTCTGGAATTACAGTCTATTCAGAAAGTCAGCACCAAAAATTCGGTTAGTGAAAACAAAGAACAAAGGAAACTTTAGGCCAAAAACCTGAGGAAAAATGAAGTAGAAAATTAAAAGAGTAATTTGAGACTTTGAAAGTTTCAAAGACTTTAATTTGATGGAATTGAGGTTTTTGAGGTTTTTGTTTAGTTTACATAGTTTCAGAAACTAAAAAGGAAAGGCAACTTTGATGCCAAAACCTGAAGAGTTTACATGGAAAGCTTCCTACAGACTTTCATTAGGTTAACTGTAATTTTTTAAAAATTCTTGTTTGACCTGTACACTCTTCCAGATGCTTTAACCTTTCCTGCTAAAAGAAGTTACGAGTCTGATCCACTGATTTTAGTTACTTCTTTCTCCGCCCATAGCCTGCGAACGGCGGAGAGAAACGATAGCCGAAAATACGTCTGCGTTCGCGGGCTACTCCGCCCACAGCACCTTGTAAAAGAAAAAGAAAAGAAAAAAAAAGGACATTTAAGAATGTTGATATGAACTAGAAGTAACTTCTTCCTGACCTGCAGAAAAAAAAAATGATATACACAAAGATAAATTTGGAATTTTGACTGTTTCAAGAGAAACAGAAAACAGCAAATTCCTCCCAAACAGCAAATTCTATCAAATAATTCGCTTTTTTTGTTATCTACAAGCTGTTTCAATTGATGTATGGTTAAACGCCAAACTGAAAAGAAAAAGGCACAACGATGACATCCCAGGGACGATATTGTCTTACCGGATCAAAAACTACCACGTGCATGCAGAGAATTCAAATATGGCGTCTTCACCCGGCTCCGAATCCGAATTGGACGAGCCAACCTTGAAGGAAGTATACCGCATTCTGGTGTCTATTCAAGGTACAGTAGCTACCTTGCAAGCCGAAAACGGTAAGATGTTGGCGGACATTATTATACTAAAATCTGCCGTCGTAACGAAAAACACTGTAACAAGCTGAAAGAAGATTTGAATAATCAGAGCAAATATGTTGCAAGCCTGCCAGAGTATCAAAAAAGGAAAAGACCCAAAAAGAAGAGCTGGAAGATCTTCAAGTAAGCTTCGACGGACTGGAACAGTACACCAGAAAAAAAGGTCCCTGGAATTACGTTATACATGGTATTCTGGAGGACCTCGATCTACCGATGAATGAAATCGTCTCTAAAGTTGCAAGGGCTATTGGAGACGAGCTAGATTGTGATGATATCGAAATCGCCCACAGGCTTAATAGAAAGAAAGGAATCAAACCAACAATAGCCGAATTCGTTAGTCACAAAGACAAATCAAGGCCAGGACCAAGGTTATATAAGGCTCGCGTTCAACTAAAAGATTCAACAGTTCCATCTGAGTTCCCTAATTAGGAGGGCCCTTCTACAACCGATCCTCCGATGCGTATATTTATCAACAAGACCCTTACCCAATACCGAAATGAAATGAAGTCTCTCGCTCTTCAAAATTAAAGAATATTGACCAAAAGATCACAAGCGCATGGTCTCTTAACGGCACGATTTTCGCAGGACGTCGCCGCCTGGACAACCTCGGAGAATGTATTCCAACTAGAAGACATCAAGGAACTTTAGTCGGATCGAACTCAGCTCATCAGAACACTGTCAAGCGAAAATTTCCATCAACTCTGATCTGTATTGGAAAGGGAGGGTAGGTCAATAGCATGCTTTTCGCTTACTGTAAGCAATTATTCCCTTTAACTTCGAAGGTGTGTGTCTATAAGTACAGTGTGTGCTGCAAAGCAAGAAAATTTCATTAAAAAAGGGAATTTCATTGCGTTCGACGAAGGAGAACGCATTACTAATCGTGTGTTGGGTTTCCTGTGTCTTACAGGCAGAAAAATTCCACTTTTCTGTAATGGGTCGGTCGGTGGGTCGGTCGTCGACGCCAGTTTAGCGCCTCCGAAGATTTTTGCAGGGGCTGCACGCTCGGCCAGAAACTGGTACGGACTTCGACCTCACTTTCATGACGCTCAGGTCCCAAACGGTCAATCACAGGAGTGCAAGCGAATATAGCTTCTGGTTGAGATGTTTTGTTTATTTTCTTCGAGTATTTTGGAAAAGTTTTCGAGATTACAGACAAGGCACAGTTTGAAGTTCATTTATAAACACAAGCAGCGCACCTAGGACGTATTGGCAGTCGAGCAAAGATCGATTATTAGTATGAACTTGGACTGCTATGCCTGTTGCTGAATTTGAAGAGAACAGTTTGGGAGTGATTTCTGCCGAGGACCACTAAGACCTTCACAAGACTTTTCAGAGCCAGTAACTAACTTTTCTGATAAGGTTTTCAAGTTGGTTAACAAGACACAGTTTGAAGTGCTCTTACAAACACAAGTGGCGGAGGTAGGATGCGCTACTTCTACAGGAAGGCTAAATATAACTTTAAACGCAGGAGAAAAGTGGACACTGTTTTATTGCGAGACATGCAACAGCCTAGCTGTGTTATTTTTGACACGATCAACGTGAATTTGTCTACTAGGGCATCAGAATGCTCCTTGATATCAATTCATCGTTGTTGTGTAGTGGAGAGGGGGGAGGGGCAGGGGGAGGCTCTGACCCGAGGTCCACCCCCTTAGCCTCTTATACACCATTTTTGAGAGAAAAGGTACCCCTTTCGTATACCTTCCATTGAAAAATGGTACCCCTTTCACATACCTAATTAAGAACACTGCGTCCCTTTTCTTAACCCTTGGGATGCAGTTAATGAACGATGTTAGGGGAGAACAGTATTACCGGAACAGATGTTAACCAACAAACAATAAAATTACTGATTTACTCGAAATATTTTAATTAAAGGCCCTTTTAAATAGCTAAATGATAGATTTCCCTACCCTTTCATATACTTCAGCTCGTGAAATCCCTACCCTTTAATATACCTGAATCCTGAAATAGGTACCCCTTTCGGGCGGAACCTCCCCGTATAGGTCATTATAAGCAGTACCCCCTCCCCCTCCTGGGGTTACCTTGGTAGTCATTTTTAAGACATGTCACTGGAAAATTCGTTGATGTAAAGTTTGCACAAGCCACAGCAATTTTATGTATTGACTAATTGAGATGCCTACCTTACTAGCAAATACTATTGCAAACTGTATTTGCACTTGTAGATGAGAAAATTTTGTCACATTTTTTTATGTTGCAAAAAGTTGTTAATTAAACTGTCATGCCAGTTTCATTTGTCATGGGAATTTTCTATTGTAAATATTTCATCAAAGATTTCTGGAAAATTAGTTTCAGGCTCTTTGTTAGTACATTTTTGGGGCTTTTGTGCTGTCTAACCAAGTGATTTAGTTGGCTTGGGTGCTTGCTGTTCCACTGAAGGAAAGACATTGCTAGCACGTATTCGAGGACCTTTCTTGTCAGCAGAAAATTTGTTCACCATGGTCAAATCATTTCACAGCAATTCTCAGTCAAAACAATATGCGAACCCGAGCTCGTTTAACAAAGACTCATGCAAAAGACTCCTGCTTTCATTTAGGGGAAAACAAAGTACTCAAAGGCTTTCATCTCCTTGGTGACAACTTGGGAACCAGAAGCGTTGGCTGTCTGATGGAATGCAACCAGTCGAACGCACTTTCTTAATCTTCGATTGCTACTAGTTTAATAGAATTGAGGTTGAACGCAAGGGTAAAAAGCTGCAGAAAAGGAATAATCTAGCCGGGAAC
>Ga0126336_10000965_pt1 | contig 13770 bp, 6 predicted proteins | sample SidCmetagenome_FD_92530 | JGI IMG/M metagenome (GOLD analysis project Ga0126336, IMG submission 92530) | Coral microbial communities from El Islote,Puerto Morelos, Mexico - Siderastrea C C metagenome | ecosystem: Host-associated > Invertebrates > Cnidaria > Coral | place: El Islote,Puerto...
AAAAACAAGCACGGTGACCCCTATTTTTTATTGCATTTTTGAAATGTTCCAAACGTAATTACCAACTGGACCAAGTTTTAGAAAATTTTAAATATTCCTTCTATTTCGATGGAATCACCTTAAAACCGCGTATCCCTAGAGAAAAACACTACCAAAGATCAATTTTTATTTTCTTTTTATTTGACACAAAACAAGTAACTTCAGGATAGGCAAGTTCTTTGCTGGACATTTTTTATCATTTTAATTATTAGTAATTGTGCTTCCAACATTTATCAACAATGAAAAAAGGCTGAAAGTTGTGGAGTTTGCAATTGTCACTGCTTATTAGTCCTATAGCTCTATTAGATAAACATAATAGATATACCGTGAAAGCTTTGTAAAACAACTAATTTGTCACGCACGAACAACATTTCTCTTTCAACTTGGGAGACACACCGCTTAAAAGTGAAACAGAAATAAGTGTTATAACAACATACTAGAATATTCCTGCCTTGACAAGATGAAAAAATTTTCTGGCTTTGCGATGCAAATTATACAACCCAACCTCAGTTCTGTATTGCATTTAAGATTCCATGTCAGGAATAATGGCCTACCTTCTACAGATCAAGAAACTGTTTTCTCCTTCATGTGTTCAACTTCAATTAAATCTCTCACAAGAATCGAAATCTCAGTTCTATTTCAATATACCAGCGTTTCTCAGTGCCACTTCAGTGTTATTTCAAGGCCTTCAGTTCCAGTAAATCCCGTCAAGTTGAGCAAGACTTTCTGACAGCTTTTTTGAGACAGGCAAGGTCGACATGGGTCCAGCCGAATCAGCCCACTGAAATTCTTGATAAGCAAATTCAGTGTCAACATTTGGCTATCACAAGAGCGTGTATGTCGTCTATCTCCATGTCTATGAGTTCTAATATCTGTTTGTTTGCGAATGAGTGGAAATATGTTCCACGGTGACGGACGCACAGCACAGTTATTGAAGACAGAAGTTCGTCAAACCTGTTTGCGGAGCAGGAAATTTGTTCAAGGTGGCGGATCACGTTTTCACATGAGTCAACGTCGGTCCCAGGCCCAGGGTCCGAGCCGCCGCCATCTTGGACTGGCAAACTCGTGCGAGATTGCACGTATCCCGACACCGGACAAACCGAGAGACAAACCGCTCTGACCAACTGCATTAAGGCTCTGATCACGTGATCATCACCTTTAAAATCGGTCCGCAGGCGGACTTCGAAGGAGCGTAAACTTTTGTGGCTTTAAATAAGTTCTAATAATATTATAGATATGGAGACGGTTTGAATTCAGTGTCGAAAGTAATGTTGTGTTTGCTTTGGTGTTGCTTTGATTTCTCAACAAAGCTCGTGCCACTCTCTCTGCCAATCAGACGTAAAAGCAAAACCAATCATAACTTCCTCACACACGTTTTCCCGCACATAACGCTAATTACTTGTATTTGCTTCGACTTCTGATTGTTTCATTTTGTGTTTTGTTCCTGTTGTGCTTGGTTAGAGCAATTACTTTGGTTTTGGTTTTGCGACACTCATTTGAAAACCGCTCTAAAGTTGTGTGATTGCGATTTAACTTAGAGAATACGATTGTTAACATGGTTTTCACGAGCGTCACGGCAAGTGTTGGCCATGTGCATGGTCGTGAACGTAACACCAATAATTCGATATGTAAACGTTTTACACGTGTTTTACCTGACAGTTCGAGTTATCAGGATTCTACTGTACATGAATATTTTGGAACTTTGACTTGTTACAAATATTAAGTATGTTACCTTAAAAATCTTATAAACACTGAGAAAAAAGCTTCCTTCAATGGCCAATCTTGACAAGTCCGGTTTGTGTGACTAGTACATTTCTATTTTCTCCTGTGACTAGTTCGTGAATAATAAATGTAAATGTGTGCACGCTTTTCCAGAAACGTCCTCGCTTCTGCTCGCATTGCATACCTATGATTACGTCATGAAGCAAAATGTCAAAATAAAGAGCCCAAAAAAACAACAACAACAAAAAATAGGGCCAGACACACTATGTCATTGTTTAATGTTTGACGCTGGAGTCTGGTCCAAGGAATTTGACTACTAATACAAAGGTATTTTTGCGCGGTTTCTGACTATGTCGGAAAAGCAGATGTTAACAAGGGCTATCAGAATCCGAAAGAAATAAAATTGGGGGTAACCAAACAACTTATTTAGAGATAATTGAGCTTAAATTTGAAAGGAAAATGTCATACATACTTTGTATTTTAAAGCTTTTTCAGAGTTATGGTTGCTTAATTATCTCTGAAAATGCGTGGTTACCACATTTTTCGTTTTTAGATTCCAATAACCCTTGCCAAGATCTGCTTTTCAGGGCCGTAGCCAGAAAACAATTATGACTAAGGCAATGTCCATGGTTAAATCCCCTTCCTACGTATTTAGGGTATTTACGTATTAAATGAAAAAAAAATGACTGAGGCAAGTGCCTTGGTTTACCTCAAACTAGCTGCGGCCCTGCTTTCTTCCACGGAGTCATATCCTTTGCAAAAATACCTCTGTATTAGGATGCACCGTCCATAAGACAGTCACGGAATAACGTTGAAGTTGCAATTTATTCCATCAGCAACTTGTTTTGGGTGATTTTGCCTTGCGCTGCTGCATGGCACTAGTAATCACTATCCTAACAGACTGCAATTTACTTGAACGGTTTCCAGACAAGATGATCCGTTTAAGAATATTCACAATCAGCAACGAAATGGAACTTGTTATCGTCGAGACAACAGAATACCTCTGTCAGATTGGGATCAACGAAAGAAGTCCTATCAGTCCAATTTTTCGATTTAGGGAGAAGACGCGCGCCTTGTTGCTTTGATCTCAGTTACGACGAAAATGAGTGGAATAATAAACCTGAAATAAGTGGCTATACTGTGGTAAATATACTATAAATGCATTTAGTATATACCAAACCAATGGAAAGTGTTTTCCCCGCGCCCTGACTGGCTACTAAAACCAAAGACAGCGGATACTTTCCCGAATTCGAGTAACCAATAAGAGCGCACCAACAACACCATCCTCTGATTTGGTATATACTCGGCAAATATTCACAACAAATTAACCTCCGTTTCGGTAAATAATTCGTATCTGTTTTCACTTTAATTGACTTAAAACAGGTTGGAGGGAGATGAACAACCGCTTACTTGTCCTGTGGATCGAAACAACCTGCTACGAGACAAAGTAGGTCACTTGTGCTATTTTCGCCAAATCAAATTCTGAAATCGAATTTTCATTTTCCTTGAACGGAAACTGATCTGTGATTGGTTGTTCGAACACCGTTGTGTTTTTGCAGTGAATCAGCATTTTTGTTTTCCCTTTTCCATTGGTTTAACGAAATTTTAAACAATTCCTTCCAGCGCTTTTCCAGGTTTATATTCAACGCTGCAACGACAGCGTCTTTTGTTGTTAGTTTAAATTTTTGATCTTAGGTTCCTTTAAGTCAATAAGTATAAGTTTTGACCTTCCGCTACAAATCGATAAAATCTTTCTTAGTTTGCAAGTTAGACTTGCGGAACAAGCGACTTGTTTCACTTGCAGCGCCCCATTTCCGGAATTATAGCGTCACCAGTGGATTTTCCAACCGGTGACGCCATAATCACGGGCCAACAATCCGACTAATTTTTACGGCCGTCAATCGCTGGCTCTAGCACCTTCAGTGGAGCGCGCTAAAAAATGCTGTTTTCCTGGTTCGGCTCTTTGACGGACTTCTCATTCTTGTTGGAAAAAATAGAAAGGAAAGTTACTTCAAATTTAATTTCAGCGCTCGGTTGCTATGCACGCATGGTGTAAAGCAAGCTGTAAATAACGTGCTTTTGTGTTTCCCACAATAGAGCCCAGAAAACTTTTACAAAAATTGCAACGTAACACACGTCAAACACATGCGCCAGAAAAGAAATTTTCCCCAAAAATGATTTCCTGCAGCTGAAACAAGTCGATCGTATCGTAGACTTCACTGATATACATCGAAGGATTAGTATGGCACGCTATACACGACCGCACGTTTCATCCCTTATCTCCGGACGGAAATCATTGTTTTCGTCCTTGAGAAGAAATTTGGAGCAAGTCTATTGTAAGTATGCGTGGGGTCTTCCAGGGTAGAGAAAAAAGCGTGAATTTTTTTCCCGTTGATGAACCAAGAGCCAAGACCTTTCAAACAGGGGCTGGTGTCAATTTGTAGAGGAACAGTTTTGTCAATCTTGGGATCAATTAATGAAGAAAAATGTACTTGTTTTGGTTTAATTTTTATTCCTTTCATGTAGGATATTTTCCCTGACAAGGCGGCAGAGAGAAAAATCCTCTCCTTCTTTATCAAATGTCCAAGTAAAGGTTGCCAGTGGGCTGGCGAACTGAGATCAAAAGATGTAGGTCTTAATGCTACGTTATTTAGGAATTCTTCCGTTAATTTTTATTTTGAATATTAATTATATTTCTGAATACTCGGTTCTTCTTCGCACCCAGTTACCGTTTTCGTCTCGTTTTTACCGTCTACACCGAAACGCTGCCTCGGCCCAAGAAACGCTAAATGCATCGCGAAGGACGCAGAAGTTCGCTTAGTTTCAAAAGGGATCCCATTGACATTCTTAAGTCCACACTCCATTCTTCAAGAATGACGACTTCCTTCAGGAAGTCGTCCCACCCCCAATAGATCTACCGGGTCTTTTCCGTTCTCCTTACGGTATGTAACGCCGTGGAGCTCGCTGAGGCCCGTTTGACAAGTGCGACGAACACAAAGTACGAGTGTTTTAACGTCTTTGTCGGACTATTGTATAGAGACCATAGAGCGCAACGTTTCACTCCAAACAAACAATCAAATTCGATAACGGGAAAATTAACACAAGCATCAATTCGTCCGCCATTTTAGATTAACGGCCGAAGGCGTCTGTGATAGGGAACACGTGACTGTTGTGAAGTCAGCGTTTCGTAAAAGTTCCATTTTTCGCCGTTCATGTCCACACCATAACATCTGGCCGGCGTTTTAAATTTATCCACTCTGGAGATTGTTTTCAAAAAGGTCTGTTTACGGCGGCCGAACGCGCCGGTTTAGTGTGGACTGAAGGCCAAACCGGTGGAAAAACGATGCGTTTTCAAATTTACCCGGATTAGTGTGGTCGGGGCCTTAATAATAAGTTTGCAGTACTAACGGGAGATGGCTGTAAGGCGGGGGTGACACTTTTCTAGATGATTGACCTTACCATCTTGTCAAAATTTAAAATAATATCCTTCCTTTCCCTTCAATCGTTTTGGCTTTTTTATTGGCATTTTCATGGTTTTGACCAAGGGATTAGTTTCTGAATGAAAGTGAATGCGATGATCATCATGATCACTTCATATGGATTAGTTTCTATGGCAACTGTGGGTGTGTGTCGGCGTTGAAGTGAAACACTTCAATTTGATATCAAAATGATGGGACATAAAGTTTTACTGGCTACCATAAAGAGATTCAAAAACTGACGTTTGTCGATCCTTTCGTAAGAATAATTCACTCTGATGAAGGTCTAACGCTCACTTGCTTTCCATCTTCGTTGATATCAAGTAGCATTTTTTGACCAACCGTTTGTAGTATATTCTTACGATTGGGGCTTTCATGTGCCATGGGATTTTTGCAACGCCCCTTCACTCCTCTAGAGTTTCCACTTGAACGACTGGTTTTAAGTTGATGTAACAATTTTTTCCTTTCAATCTACGTTTTATCAGTTGTAAAGTACCCACTAATTAGTTAGCTTACACCAGTCCTCTCTTATATAGAATTATATTTTGATTTTCTGTTTTACTGTATCTTACCTTACTACTACTGCTATGCTTATTAACGTTCACAATGCTTGTTCGAAGGCTCTTATTTAGATATTTTGCTTTTTTCTTATTGCGTTGAAAGGACCATTTAGCTTCTTGCCCTTATAAAGTTGTTCCCTGTACAAACAAAAACTGTCACGTGAGACTGCTTAGGAAAACCCTGCAAGAACACGTGACCAACAGGTGTAAATGGAGGATTCTTCAGTGCAATCACTGTAATATGTTACATCCAGCGTGTAAAAAGGAGGTAAGATTCTTCGTCTGTTGTTATCCATGGTGCCATTATAAATCATGGGAAATTACGATACACATTCTTAATAGATTTAATTTATAAAAATGTTAAAAAAAAAAGGAAAAAAGGGGGATTAATTAAAATTGAGGAAACAAATGCGATTTTAAATTAAGATTTCAAGTACAAATTTAATTCATGAAGACTTAAACATTCCGCTATCAATTAAAGTGCTTTCGCGTGGGAGCAGTTTGTCTGTTGGTGTGTAAAATTGTTTTTCACAACTTTTAGCCTAGAGGATTGTTACTATCTTTATTTTCTTTAAAGGATCACCAAGTAGACTGTAAGAGATTCTCATTAAACTGCCCACAGAACTGCGGAGCCAGAGACATCGCCAGAGAGGAAGTAGGTGTTACTTGTCTGATAATCACACATCTCTCCATCATTCCATAGTTAATGTTGAGGATCGGATACCACGACCTATGACACCTATGACGGTTTCCACTTTGTTTTGTTTCTTTTCAGTACTCTTACAGGTTTGGTCGCCATTTTCCCTATTACTATTTTAATCACGAAAACCTGCATATATAGATTAAAGTATTTAGAACATACTGTGCTTACTTCACGTCCAATGTGATTTACATTTGTCTACTGGTTGTAAACAAATAAATCTAATTGTTTGATAACGTCTTCTTTACACAGATTCCATCTCATATTGAGAAGGATTGTCCGCTGACGATAATTGTCTGCCCGCATTCTCAGATCGGCTGTACAGCAGAGGTAAGAAGTAGAAACAATGCTAAAATGGCTAACAAAATGTATTTATTGCTTTTGCTAAGGTTTTCTAGAATAGCAGAATAGAATAGAATAGCATCCTCGTTCCGAACTGAGTAATTTTATAGAAGCAACCGATACTACTGATGTCATGCTATTGTACTTGTTAGAGTCTACTTTTGGAATAGTGGAACTACTACAAACAATGCGTAAACATGTGACTTCTTATCAACGTTCTAGGCCATTCAGTTAAGAACTCTGAATTAATTGCTGCGCATTAATTCCCTGAAAAAGAAAAAATGGTTCTCAATGGTGTTACACCTCTAAAATACTTGTTATTAAAGGTTGTAAAATATTGTTTCAAAGGCATAAGTGTGCACTCCAGTATATTCAAATAACTGGCGAATCTTGTTATATCGCTGTACACCGAGTTAACTGTACAGTCCATGTGAAAGCCATGTGTCCACGAAAGAAAGAGATACTGTTAGCCGTGAAGACTAATTGTTTGAGTTTTACGACGATCTTGATTTCTAGACCGCTAGCAGTGCCTTTCTGAATATTCGAGTCCACCAGCTTATCACGTGAGCTCACGCGAGTATGCGAAGGAGCGAAACAAGATCTTTGTGGAGAGAGCGTAAAGGCCGAGGGGAGACTAGGGAGTTCTCTCCCGGCTCTCTCGAGTGGGTGTGCATGACTTGACAAAGTGCATAAAATTGCGTAAAACATTTTTTTTATCGAACAATCGTGTTTATTTCACCTTTTACATAACTTGCACTACTTCGCTACTTTTACTGATACATACACTATTACTTGTGTTAATTAATAACATTTATTAACTACTTAGATATAACAGTGTACCTATTTGATGAGACGCTACAAAGGCAATTACTTTTAATGACATACAGTACAAATGGGCAACAAAAGTCAGCAACAAAGCTTATCTAACCTATAAAGGCGATACGATCCATTTTGGTTTCCTCGTCAATTTCAATGATTTGTATTCCAGTTGTTTTAAAAGTGAACTCTGTATGCCTAAGTAAACGACATCTTCAACTCGCCTCTCAATTAAATCGTATTAATTTTAGCGTGCTAAAGTAAGGGTTCCTACAAATAGGAAACTCTAAGGACCGTGTAACCATGACCTATAAGTAACTTTAGTACTGACTGATATTGGGGAGTAAGATATATATCAAATTTACCTACGGAATACTGCTTCACATTGTTTTAACATTGTTTTAACAATGAAGATGATCATAATAACCAGTGATTACTTTTCTTAGGTTCAGAGAAAAGAGATTGAATCTCATCTTCAATCTGCCACAAAAAGCCATCTTGACTTGGCTTGTGAGAAGTTGAACAACACACAGACTCAGTTAAGTACAACACAAGAAGAGTTTAAAGCGACCAAAAGGAAACTTCAACAAGAGTTGAAAGGGACCAAAAGAAAACTTCAAAAAGAATTGAAAGAGACCAAAAGAAAACTTGAGGAGAAGGTCAACAGTCTCGAAAAAAGACTGATGCATATCCCCAGGGTACCTCAAACGTGGAAGATCACTGACTTCAGTGAAGTCATGAAGCGATCCAAAAGCGGAGAAAAAACCGAAATAAAGAGTGCTCCCTTCTACGACCATGGATACAAATTTCGATTATCCTTGTATCCAAATGGTGAAACTGCTGGAGAAAACACTCACGTTTCGATATTCTTTACCATAATGAAAGGCGAGAACGATGCTATATTGTCCTGGCCTTTCTGTAAAAAACTAACGTTTACGTTGATTGATCAGCAAGAAGATCCGAATGACAGGAAAAACATCACTGACTTCTTTACAGCAGACGAGGAAAAATTTAAGGGGTCCTTTATGAGACCAGTGGAAGATGAGAACCTTGGCTTTGGCTTCCCTGCATTTGTATCCCACAACGAATTGAAAGAAAGGCGCTACATTGCGGATGACACTATTTTTATTCAAGTTCAGGTCTCCCAACCACAATAGGTGTTATTTCAAACGAAAATATCGGGAAATTAGAAAAGAATCTCTCAGGGTGCTTCTTCTTAATTGTAATATATAGGAAAATGAGAATGATCCCGTAAGGTAACTTTCTTGTAGCTTACGCTAACAGAGGGGAAGGTGAGTCAAAGCAATGCATACGGTGAATACAACCAAGATCTAGACTTAATTCAATCATCTGAGGAAGACATGGAGCATTCACTATTAGTTCACTACATACTTCCTTTTAATTTTTTTTTCAGAACGTCCTTAATCATAAGTTATCCCGAATGTAGCCCCCCCCCCCAAAAAAAAGACCCTATCCTCACCAACGAAATTGCTCGTCGTGGCAACTCGCGTAGAAAGACGGACTGTTTTGCGATCTATCTACAAAGGTGTGATTTGAAAGAGATGAAGCCCCACTTTGCGTCCACAATAACGGGTGCTTTAATTAGCCCTACATATGATCAAGACTGGGGTATATTCCATTTTGACTGTCTCTACCCATATTGTATAAATGTGTATAGGCGAAACGCTGGGAAGGCCTCACCAATGGGGATAGCCCTTTAATCCAATAACTACCCTCAGATTCGGCACCTGGCTTGTTCAACACCTTAGATTGCACATGGACGTTACCATCCTTTTCATGTCAAGTGATACATACTGTTTGCTGTAATGAAATGTCTTCTAAGCAATTGAGTTCCATTTTGTATTTGACTGTAGGCTATTTACTGTTTCTATAATGTGCTGGTAATCTGCTTCATTTCACGGTACTGACAGTCAAAAAAAAAAAACAGCAACAACAAGAACAAAATCAGTTCTTTACAAGCTTTCCAAGGGAACCTTAATGTACCATTAAGACGTTAGGTGTAAACATGTTAAAAGCTTACGACATTTCACTGGTTTGGCCTTCCTGTGACCTTTCCGGCAGAAGAAGGGTGAAAAGAAAAAATTAGCCACTTCCTTGCCTAATAACTTCCTAAAGCACATCTTGTGACGATTTTGTCTGGCGATATGGTCACAGAATTGGAGCATTTGTGAAAATTTTCTGACAAAAAAGCAACGTTCTGTCTTTGTTACGTCCACAAACACACAAAGAAACAAAGAATTGATGTGGCTAAAGTTTCCTGTAATAAATTTTTAAAAATAATTATATAATCATTGTTATTTCTATATGTTTTTCTGATTTTAGTGTAACTTGTTTTGTGTAATTTCACTTTTAACTATTTTCAAGATTTACTTTATTGTTGCTTAAAAAAAGTGTTAATCATTATTGTAATTTATGTGGTCGTCAAAACATTTCTTATATCTAAGGGGGTAAATAAAAGCGTTAGCGAAAATTTCAATGCCTTCAATTGCATTCACAATTTCGTCGCGGGAAGAAGATCGTTATCCGTTATTTAAGGGAAAAAAAATCAAAGATGGCATAAAGAGAACCCAAGCCGTGCACGAAGTTTCTCTTGGCCATTCTAGGGAAATACAGCAACTCCGTTTCCATGCCGAAAGAAAGATACTCCCGAGAATCTAAGTTATTTTATAATTAACAATTAGGCTACGAGGCCAAGTTTGCTATTTAGAAAGATGTTAATTTTTTAGAGACCCCGACGGAAATCGAACCCGCGACTGTCCTTTCACCGGTTGGCTGCTCTTACTACTGAGCTACGGGGAGACTTGTGGCGAGCTAAGCCATATTTGCTAGGTGCAGTTCACACACTTTCTACAGACTGCTAGTATGAGCAATGTGGAAAGTCTCTTGTATGGTGATAAAGATAAACACGAAATAGACTGGTTGCATGGAAGATGCAATGCTCCATATGCCACGAGCGTGGGACAAAGAAAAGATCTTTGTCTATCAGAGAACAAAAAACAATGATTAAACCAATCAGATTCTTTTCTATTCTATTCTGTTATATTCTATTCTATTCTATTCTTTTCTATTCTGTTCTATTATTTTAACAAATCACTGTGAACGTCTACTCAAAACAAATTGAAGTTCAACTTCCGTACACTTCAAAAATTGTTAGCCCATTCACTCCCAACCGTTTTCAGAAAAACCGCCATTTTAAGGCAATGACGCCATAATTTCGCTCCTGTCTGCTCAAAATCCCTACTTAAAGGTCTATAATTTCCTCTACAACATGGAAACTAAACTACTCTTCCATTTCTGAGGATGTTTGGCAAATTTGATTTTGAGCATGCGCACAATTCAAAAGAGAAAAGGAGACACCGTACTCGGTCGTCTTTCCGGGTCTTAGCGCCCAGTATTGTTGTTTTCTGTTCTCAATTCGATTTGTTTTTTGCGTTTGTAGGCCATTCGATGGTCTTTCTTCGGATTAGAAAACATTTTAACTAAACTTTCAGGGAAGAGGAAATTTTACACTAGATGTGTTAACCAGTGCCAAGGTCAAGTTTTGCATCAATCTTACAAGGAAACGTTTCCCTTTTTCTTTTTGTAACGCTGGGGCGCTTTCCATTCAACCAAAAATTCCGGAAATTCCAGTACAGAATTAAATGGAACGGAGTTTTTAAAAAAAATTCATTTCGGAAATTTTGGTCAACCTCTCGAGGTTTTCGCTTTTCCGGGAAATTTGGAAATTCTGGGAATTTTCTGTTCCATTGGGCATTCCATTTCGCTAGATGCTCAGTCCCAGTTTCTGCAGCCGTGATTGCTGAGTGAAAGATGGCGGGGGCTTCAGGTGATCTTTACCAATGCAGCGTGTGCTTCTTTACCAGCGATGATTTTGAGTTCTTTTTGAGGCATCTCTGTGTTGACGACAACGGCAACATTGCACTTCCAGATGCTCCCGTCAGTAAGTTGAAAACTGACCAGAACGACTTGAACAATAAGCTTTTAACACCTTGCACCGTAGTGTCAGGATTCCCGCCATTGTAAACATGTTGAAGCTTGCTATTTCAAATCTCAAACGTGGCTGATAAGGTTTCAGAATTTTGTATGATTTTTTATGATGTTAAAACAGAAGAAGTAGGGAGCAGATTAACGAATTTTAGGGAAATTGAGAAAAATAGAGAGTTGTAAAAGGAGGTTAAGGTTAAAAATTGAATTTTAAAGATGATAATTAATAGATGGATGCCAAAAATAGTCAGCTGACAACAAGGAGGGCTCCTATGTTACTAGTGGTGTTTTTACTCATTAGTTTTTAAGTCCTATTTTATACCTCTCTTACATCACACCCAACTTCATAAAATAAAAATGAAACTAGACTGCCCCCTTAAAAGTTGGCGATAGCCTTGGATTAAACTGTATTTCTGTGGTGTACTGGGAACTAGCCTACATCCGGGAACCACCTGTAAAACGGGTTGTTGATTAAAACATGGCGGTTGTGCTGTGATTGTTGACTTCGTGTCGTTTTATTTCGGCCACAAACACTACATTGGCGACGAGGATTTGCCTCAATGGCTGAGAAAGCTCTTCCAACGCTGGATCTATCGGGACCTTCATCACAAGTGGCAAATAACTGGAAGAAGTGGAAACGGGCATTCGAGTATTACGCTGAAGGAAAAGGCTTAGACAACACGAGGAAGAAAACTTCACAGCTTCTGCACTATACCGGAATGGGGTACAAAATATTTTCGAAGATCTTGTCGACCCCGATCCAGCGGGCAATCAAGAGCTCTATGTGGTCTGTATTAGGAAGCTTGATCATCATTTTCGCTCTGACGAAAATATTCCATTTGAGCGCCACGTGTTCCGGCAGTTGGCGCCGTCGGATGGCGAATCGGTTGATAAATTTGTTGTGCGTCTCCGTTGACAGGCAAGGCACTGTAATTTTGGTGATTCTCTCGATGACAACCTACGAGAGCAGTTAATTGAAAAACTGCCCGACATAGAATTGAAAAAGAAGCTGTTGGAAACCAGAAACATCACTTTAGCTCAAGTTTTGGAGAAAACGAGGGCTTCGGAAGCGGCGGGACAACGAGTGAAGCACATGGTGGGTGTATCGGACGTAAACGCAGTCGGACGAAAGGAGGATAAGACAAACGATCAGTCAGCGAAAACGTGCTTCAGTTGCAGGAAGGCAGGACATTTCTCACGGGATCCGTGCTGTCCAGTAAAAGGCAGGAAGTTTTCTAGCTGCTCGGTGTATGGCCATTTTGCAGTGTGCTGCAGAAACCTCGACCGAACTGCACCTGAGACGGGAAGAGGGCTTCGTCCAAACAACACCAGTGGCAATCGTAAGGCGTTCAGAAGACAGGCAAACCAATTGGAAGATTATGTGGCGGGTAGCAGTCAAGAAGAAGAAAACCCTGCCTTTGCGTTTACTGTGATGGAAAAAAATGAGGAGGGTGTTTGCAAGGTGTCGACCACACGTCCCGTGCCGACGATGAATGTGAGTATTGATGGAATTGTTCAGGAAGTTTTGATTGATTCAGGGTCTGTGCGCAATTTGATGGGGGAAGGTGGTTTTCAGAAATTGAAGAATGCGGGTTTCAAGGGGAACCTCGAACATTGTTCAAGGAAATTGTTTGCCTATGGTGGGAGAGAAATTGAGCTCGTTGGCCAGTTCAAAGTGGAAATTTCGGTGGGGAATGCTAAGGTAGTTTCCTGTTTTGTTGTAGTTAAGTGCGGACGTTGCATACTGGGGAATGCTACTGCCAAGGAGCTTGGTGTTCTCCACATCGGTCCAAAGGCCAGTCCCATTGGTGGCAGTTGTAATGAAGTCAAGAGTGACTTTGTCGATCATCTCAAAGCTCAATACCCTAAAGTGCTCACGGGAGTTGGCAAACTAAGAGACTTTGAGTTGAAACTGCATGTTGACCCCAATGTACCACCTGTGGCACAAAAGTTAAGGCGAGTTCCTTTTGCGCTTCGAGGAAAAATGAAAGCCAAGATCGATGAACTGTTAGAAGGGGATATCATTGAGAGAGTGGAAGGCCCTACCACATGGGCCAGTCCGGTTGTCGTAGCACCCAAGCCGTCAGGCGAGATAAGACTTTGTGTGGAC
>Ga0126336_10000966_pt1 | contig 13769 bp, 11 predicted proteins | sample SidCmetagenome_FD_92530 | JGI IMG/M metagenome (GOLD analysis project Ga0126336, IMG submission 92530) | Coral microbial communities from El Islote,Puerto Morelos, Mexico - Siderastrea C C metagenome | ecosystem: Host-associated > Invertebrates > Cnidaria > Coral | place: El Islote,Puerto...
AAAAAAAAAAAGGAAAGAAAGAAAGAAGGAAAGAAAGAAAGAAAGAAAGAAAGAAAAGAAAAAGAAAGAAAACCCCGCTGTCAAAATGCCAACTTATTTTGACACTTTGTTCTCAGCCAATGAAAACTCGCAAAAGATAAAAGAATGAAATTTAACCAATCAGGACCCAGCACGTATCCACAGCATGTAGCGGCGCGAAAGTTTCAGTAGAGAAGTGTAAACAGCCGGCAGAATATTATTGAACCTGAGCGTTTCGTTCAAGCTACTGATCAGCATTTTGTCCAAAAAAAGGGACAAATTGAAACAAATGAACACCTACAGGCCTGCAAACAAATACAAAGAGCATTTCAACAAATAAGATTCGGAAAATAGTACAGAAACACGAAGAAAAGTACGTCGACATGGCTCAAAGTGTTCAAAGCGGGGAGAGTCGATTGCTCGCGGAAAGATTACACTCCGGTGAACAAATTGCTGTTCTTTCCAAATTATTCGCCGAAGTTAGAAAAAGACAGGGAAGAATAAGAACCAGACAGTTTGGCTGTTATATGAGCCTCGCTGCAATACATTCAGTGGCATACATTCACTCTGCATGCAACTTCGTTTGATCTGGTGGCGTGACTCATCGATGTCTGATCCTAGCGGAAGGACGCTTCACAACACAAATCTACTTGGCTTGAGTTTTGATCACTTAGTGAGTTTTGTCAATGAATTAGTCTTATTAAGACATCTTAAGATGTGCATAACAGTTAATAGCTTTTTCTTGTTCTCTGCGCTGAGCAACGGTTGAATTGCCTGCGTGAATCGTTTTATTCTGACGGTCAACTGACTGTGTGACATCCATAACTGCTACTTGCTCGCAAGCGTTCCAGCCAGCGTTCCAGCATGTTAAGACAATATGTTGATAACATTTTTGTGCCTTGGTACTCAATTAAGACTGACGAGCACGTTAGATAGCCACAGTGAAATGTTCGATGACCACGCTTTACTTCGGTTAGACCAATCCAGAAGAGGTCGTCAGACTTCACTGAACATGAAACAGAAGAAATAAGAGACTTGGTAAAGGCGAAATTCACGTGACTGAAAACGTGCCCTTCAACAGGGCACCTCTTTAGCTCAGGTTTCTGACAATCACGTCTCGTTTGATTGCGAGAACACGCTACGTAGGAGGAGTTGGCAAATTCGACGTTTAGGTAATATTTGGAACTTCGAGTTGATATGAAGTGAGCTGGCTAGGAAAAACGACACAAACTGGTCCTTCACAGCCTGTTAGATCAATGACGAATGGGTCTACCGCCCGGCGGGGGTTGTCAAGAGGCGATGGCATTGCGATGGAACCTTCACTTGTGGCTGACGGAAAACCTTTGGTGTTCAATTCACAGGGCAAGCGAAGGGTGTTTGTAATTGTCTTAAGACTGCAACGAAAATGATCCCGAGAACATAACGCGTCTGTTCACCTGACGGCAGGCTATTGATTTGTCTATGAATTTTTTTAAAACAGTTACGGCAACTTTGAAGAGAGTGAGAATGTTTAGCAGTTCCATATAAGGTTACATGTACACTGAAGTTAACGCTATTTTCTCTAACACAACAGATACATAAACTGAAGATGTCCCAGGGAGGATACACCAATGAAAACGTAAGTACAACACGAATTTACACCTGTAGGAGCTATTCAGAACGTTATAAATTTAAAATGTTGTCTTTAAAATTGAAAGTTGTCGCGACTCAGTATTCTATATGAATAATCACACCGCCATACCCGTCAGATAGAAGTCCTTTGAGTTCTTTCAATAGACGTTGCAATAAGTAGGAAACAATGACAGCAACAAAATAATTTGTGCGTGTTCAATCAAATTGATGGTACCTTGTTTAAATGGTACACAGCACAAGTTCAGAAAAGCTGACCACCAGAACTTAAAGACAGCCCAAGAAGATTGAAAATTCCATGACAGACCTTTGTATTTTCTCCCACCAACTTATGTTTATGTTTTACAAGGTAGGTGTAACGTTTCAGTCTGTCGATGAAATCATTAAGCGAAGAAACTCGGTGAAATGGTGTTTGGGCAGTGCTCCGAAGTTAGGCCTGAATGAAATTTTCAAGTGTCATCATTCAAATAGAAGCGTTGTGCAGTCCTTTTATCCGTTCTGAAGCTGTATAGGATGGTTATGTTTTAGTTTGTAAATGAAATCCTTCGAAATCCTAAAGTGTGTCCAATCAAGTGATCTCTACTGATGCTGTTTGTTATTTTGACTGTATTCGATAAATTGTAAACTGTGACCATTCAAATGAAAGCTATTGATGCCGAGTACTTTCCTGTAGTGCTGTTCATACATCCGTTCGAGAATAACTACTTTCTTGGTATCTTGATGTTAAAGTTTTGAGTTTTTGGGCCTATGGATATCCATAAAGTGTGCTATTCAAATAAAAGCTTAATTGCATGAGCTGTACAAGGCAATTCTATCTTTTGAAGCTTTTTGTTTTTCAACATGAAAGCTTTCCAAAGAACTTTCCAGTGTCACTGCCTTTAGAAAAAGGTGCTGACGTTTTGCTGTTTATTATGCTGCAAAAGGTGGTGCTCTTTTGAGTCTGTGGATGAAATCCTAAAGTGTGACCAGTGAAGTGCTAGCTATTAAACGGTACTTTCTTTTGTTGCCGTTTCTAATGCTGTACAAGGTGGTTTTATGTAACTGTTAAGTCTGTGGATGAGAACTGTGAAATGTGATTATTCAAATAAAAGTAATTGAGACCTGAATTCCTGCGATAAAAAAGTAGTTTGTTATGCTTTACAGGATGGTTCTAGCTTTTGAGTCTGCAGATAAAATCCTTAAGTCTGACAGTGCAAGGAAGCTATTGAACATTACTTTCTTTTGTTATTGTTTAAAGTGCTGTACACGGTGACTAGAACTGTTAAGTCTGTGGATAAGAACTGTGAAATGTGATTATTCAAATGAAATTAATTGAGCTCTAAATCTCTGAGATAAAAATTAGTTTGCTATGCTGTGCAAGATGGTTGGAGCTTTTGAGTCTGTGGATGAAAATTCTAAACAGTGGCCACTCACTGACAAAACAATTCAGAGCAGCACTTTGCTACATGTTGTTTATTGTGCTGGTGGTTGTAAAGTTGTAATCCGTGGATGAACGTCTCGAGCAAGACCACTCAAACGCATGCTGCTGAGCGCTTGAAAAGATGGTTTCAAGTCTTCTCAATGGCGTGTCTTAAATATGCGACAAACTATGATGCAGTGCTTTTTTGTGCAGATACTATTTCTTATATATCTTGGACACGATGGGTATGATAGTGTCAGAGAGTACAGTATGGTTTGTTTATGTCTCTGGTTTTTTTTCCTTTTTGCACAATGCGTCTCTAGATGAAAAATCCTTTAGTGTTATCATTCAAATGGAATCTTCAGAAGTGCGTTTCTGTCGCACTGTTTGTCATGATGCAGAAGGTGGTTTTAACTCGTTATTTTGTCAATGAACATCCTCAAAGGTGACCACATTCATAACGATTTAACATTTCCACCAATCTTGTCTGTGATAATGTTTATCACCCTGAGCAAGGTGCTTCTGCCTTTTAAGTCTGTGGAAAAAATCTCAAGTGTGACCATTCAAAATGAAAGCATCAAATGACAGGTTATAAGCAATACTTTCTTGTGGCGCTGTTTATTATGCTGTACAGAGTGGCTCTAATATTTGTGTCCTTTTAAGGGCGACTTATTGAGTAATTTCCTATGGTGCAGTTTATACTAGTATGCTGTACAATGTGGTTCTAACTTTCGAGTCTTTGGATGAAATCCTAAAGTGTGACCGTTTAAATGAAAGCTACTGAGTAGTTCTTTCCTGTAATACTATTTAGAATGCGTGTGGTTCTAACTTTTAAATCTGTGAATGAAATCCAAAAGTGTAACCATTCAAATGAAAGCTATTGAGCAGTACTTTGCTGTGGTGCTGTTTATGATGCTTTACTAGGTGGTACTAACTTTGAGACCTGTTGAGTGCAATGTTTCATGTGGTCTGTTAATTAAGCGGAGGTTTAAATATTTCCTCCATAACTATGATGGTTCACATGAAGACTGTTAAGCAAGACTAACAAGAGGTGCTCTTGTTTTAGATGTTTTGGAAACTGTAATCTGGATTTATTTATGACCAAACCAAACTACATTGTATACATTACTTAATTTTAGTACACTGAACATTGACATTTATTATTATTACATATAGAGCTATTGCCTAGCAAAAATTCCAAAGCCCGAAGCTTAGACATTAGAAGCCCAGGGAATGAGATGTTACGTTCACCCGCCAAATAAAGAGCCTATGTGAGTTTCAGGGTGTCCTCGACTTAACCTGGCTCCTGTTATCCCCCCCCCCTCTCCTTGAACATACTTTTGTGAGATTTGTTTAAATTGAATGCGTAAAGTCTTCACGATATTATTGATTACATCCATGGATTAATTCATTTTATCATTATTTCATCAACAGCATGCAGTTACTGGGTAAGTCAAGCCTAAATTATTCCGGCAGTCAGTGTCAAACGTTGATTTTCCAGTGAATGCTGGGGTACCGTGATTTACAGTGGAACCCCACCTAGTGATTGTAGCCACTTTTTTGGCACAAAATGTTCAGACATTTTCTTACTCTGAAAATCCTGTTATTTCCACATTTTTATGGAATTTTTGTTGAGTACATACCAATTATATTACTGTCTTAAACTTGGACTAGAAATTACTAATTTGTGAGAGCAATAAGAGACAAATTAGTTTCAGTACATATTAAAAAAAAAGTAAATGACTGTCTAGTGTAGTATTACTATGCACATATTCATGTAGATAGGCTAACCTAAGAGTGGGGTCCCAAGGAGTTGCTGATTGTAACAGAAAAAAAGTGATCATCACTATTCAAGGCAACTTGCACTGATGTTTACCCATTTTGGAAGAATGGTAATACACAAGAAATTAAAACTTGGAAGAAAACAAAAATTAAAATAGTGTACATGTCAGCAGAGCTGGCTAAACTCTACGTTGGCCACTCCATAAACATATTGCTACCATTGCACACTCATGTACCACCTTAACCCAAGATACGGACAGTTTGCTACATTTACATCTAAAGGTATACTTTAAATGACCATATAAAGTGACTCGAGGATATATTTACTTATGATGTGTTTGTGATGCTCTGTGCCTGTACAGTCACATAATTAAAATACATAATTATGTAACACTGTGCCTGAGAGCTAAGTGCATGTAACCAAAGAACTCCCATTCACTCCAAGTACTTCATAAGGTCCCTTTTAAGGGACCTTATGGGTAAAAATGATTACCCATATAAGCTTGGCACATCATGGGACGAACAATATATATGTATATGTACATGTATACAGCCAATTTGTAGTACTTGGTTATTAGAACCTGCACGGTGACCAGCCAGGGAGACCTTTTAAAATTATACATCCTTTCCAAATGTTGTCAGAAGGCAGGAGGAGGCACTAAGGAGGCCGTTTATTTGAAGGGAGGGGGGGAGGGGCACTTAATTGGCACCTAATTGCAGTGTAGGCTCTTTAATCAAGGAGATAGTCAGGGTATTAAAATCACAGAACAGTTTGTTTCGGTGATATGATCTGCACTCACTTCCCGACTAATATATTTTATTATCCCTTTACAGACAGCATCCTTCCGGAGGAGAAAAACAGGTTAGAAACAGATTTCAATTAATTCTCAAAGAACTATAAGTTAAAAGTAATCTGGGCCTTTGTATTACATGTAAATTACAGCTGTCACTTTAGATTGATGCACAATATGAATTGGTCTCTTTTTCTCTCAATCATTGTAGTTCTACAAATAGGCCTCGATATCAACATCAATGTTCTCCCACCGTTACCCACTCTTTCTCAATGGTGCTAGTTGGGAGAATTTGATTAAAAATCAAGATAGTGTCTTTGGTGATCATTTCTTTTATTTTAAATGACATGAGTGTTTAATCAAGTGATACTGTAAGGAAAAATTAGATGCTTGTCACTACTGGGGTATAAAGTGTTAAGGAACACCAAAACTGTAATACTATGTGGATATAAATGCACATGTACTGCTGCACAGGAAATCAAATCAATCTACATGACTGTGTAGAAGATGTTAAAGGACTGAGCTACTGTGCAAATGCAGACAGATCAGTTACCAGATAAATGAAACTTCACTAACCAACTGATTATGTAAAGTCTCCAGTAAGTCAAGCTGAAATACAGTAAGTTTCCAAGATAGGTCAGAGAGATTGTCACCACTAGGAAATTTATTATTTTCCCTTTGAGACTTGCAGTATAATCTGGACGAGATAGAGCCCTTTACTAAAACATAATTATTGTTTCATCTACAAACTTAATTTTCTGTCAACATTGCTCCTCAATCGTGTATTAGTTACTTGCTTTTAACACTTCTAAAAGGCATCTATACAAGTTTATTATAAGTCATTCTTAGGTTACTCTCTAATCTCCTGGAAAGAGAACAGTGGGAACAACAATTGGTGTTTAAGTGTCATACAACACACTTTTTGTACTATGTGCAACCATAACACACAGAGGTCTAATTAAAGCCTGCAGTCAAAGTGACCTTTTGTTTAGTACAATATGGTAAAAATGAAAGTGAGAGCCTTTTTATTCCTTTCCACAGAAGGTCCAGCTGTCTATTTTTAAGAGGAACCCTGTTTGTTTGTGCACACAAAGAAACATAGAACCACTGCCAATTGAGTAGTAAGTTGATAGTTTGCAGTTTCAAATCCTCTCTTTTGGTTTTATTAATTGGCTGTCTATTTGTCTTGGATGAAAATGATACCTTAGAGATGAATAAAGCTTAGAACTCTGATCAGAGTTCTAAGTTTTATTTATCTCTAATAGATACAATGAGATAAATGAAGATGGTACAAAACACGTATTATGTTAATCAAGCATAAAATTATTGTGAGTGTAGGCCATTGATGTCCTTGATGTCTTTTGTAAAACATTATCTTTAGCCCTTTTGACCTTTTAAGTTAGAGAAGGGTGAGGCCCTCTAAGAACTACATTGCTGCATAAAGATTAATGGCAAAAACTATTTTGATTAAAAAAAATAATTATATTGTACATTTGATCATTTCCAAACAGAAAGGCACAAATATTATTACATTTTTACAAATACATATAGTGATGACTACATGTATTCTAAACATGAGGTAAGCACAATGTACATGCATATTCACTTGCCTACATGTATTTCGCTGCCAAAATTCTTGGCTGAACAACAGCGAACACGGTGTAAACTCCGATGTTAAATCCTCGGTTTGCTTGTATTAATTTATTTGCAGCAAAATTTTATTAGTTTTTAACTTGGTAAAATGGGTACATAATACTAGGATCACTGCATGAATTGAAATATAGTCTTCAAGTATGTCGGTCTGTATCCTCAAAGTTTTGCAAATGAGAATCTTTTAAGGAGGAGAAAATTGAAGAGTGCTTCGAAAGCAAATTGAAGTTGCCCAGAAAAAATAACAAATCAAGCAGCACAAAGATGGCTTTTCGTTAAAGCAACTGACTTAATTAGCATTAAAATAAACCTTTGAAATAACAGTCTACCACTTCACAGATTTTTCAGGCAAACTGTTGTTCCTGTGTAATGGCTGAAAACGAGATTGAGCAGTTCAATTAGCAACAGTCAACATGTATAAGTGTATTATAAGGAAAAGACTACTTATTTATTTTTGCATTTATTTCATGCACTTTTTAAAAGTTATACTTTTGTAAACTAATCTGATGTTCAATTTAACTCTTTTCTGTATCTCTTTGATGAATTACCAGTGACAAAGCTTAAAAATGGTTGCAATTTACTAACAGCAAATTAATTTTTGCTTGCAGTGGAACTTCAAACAAAAATAATTGTGGAACTTCTGAAGACTGCACTGTAAGTTTTACATACAGTTAACCTGCTTTAATATACCTTAACACTAACAACAAATGTCTTAATTACTTAAGATGGCAACTTAGCGTACATCTCATGATCAGATACAAAAAAGGAGTCTTCATCACAATATCATGTTTAGATATGACTGTCACAGGTGAATATATTATGCCCATTTAGCAGAACATTTTCACAAACTCTATTGGTTAAAAAACATCGAGACGTGTAATTTTTTTTTTAATGGCAGCTCAAATTTTAGAGGGTATTAACCCTTTAAACCTCAACATCATTATACAAATTCTCCTTACTGGTTTCCATAGTTTTTAGTGATTGCTAATTGGGAGAACTCTTTCAAACATCAAGACAATTCACCTTCCAATTGGTGATCATTAACGACAACAATTCTCACGACCTGTATGTATTATTATAATACAGTGATATGATGAGGAGAAATTTGATGCTGTTAAAAAACCATACTTAGTTTACTTTATTAAAGTACAAATGTGCCCAACCAAATTTAAACCCACCCCCTCTTCCCACTGCACAACCTTGCATCCTTGGCATAACACATAACAATCACTCATTGCATGGATAGCGAAGATGAAATGCAAGTCATTCTTTTCTCAACAACATGTAGGTTGGTGGTGATGAACTATGATGTGCCGAGAGGATGCCAATTTACACATCCGAGGGACACAGACAGGCTGAGATTACTATTATTTTGTACATTTTGCACAATTTAACTGTTGTGTTCTTGAAAGATGTTATTTTTATAAAACAGGATCTGCATAAATTTTTGTTCATGTTATTAAATAAATAAAGGTAAATATATGTGTAACAGTTCAAATACAGTAAATAAATATAATTATAACTGTAAAGTTATTATAAATTGAAATATTTTACAGTCCAGTATTGCTCACGAGGAACTTGAAAAATATTATCCATGTTTAAAAATGGCATTGTAAACTGAGGGCCATGTTTGTGCACAAAAAGTAAACAATAAAGTTATTTTTAGCAAAACTCTCTAGCAATTTAGTTAGTACACGCAAATCAAGGAATTTACCCAAAAAAAGGAAGCCAGATACCCAGACTTCGGAACGCAGAATCCGGAAATTCATCTGAAATTACAAAATTGTACAATTTCTGATTAAATAATGCAAAAAAGATAGTCTGACGCACTTTCTTATTTCATGGTGTGCTGCTGCTCTGAATCTTGTGATCCAAGTTATCTCAACATTATACGAAAATAGTGTCCTGTAAGTTGGTGTCAAACATCCTAGAATGCTACGAGACATGCCACAGTTATCATGCACACTTGAATGACAATTTGTTTCAAGATTCCCAAATTTAACTTTTTGTCATACCCAGATAAAAAGAGAGGCAAGATCTACCAATCCCACCTCGGATCCCAACTGGGAATGCTGGGACCCTTACTTGGATGGTTCCCGCCTTCCCACTTGAGAATAAAAAATAATCACACCAGGGTCAATCTAATAAAACAATTGCAATTAAGTGTAATTTACAAGTGCAGCTATTGTTTTTAACCTCTGAAATGATAGCTACACTTGTATATTACGCGTGTAAATAAATGTTTCATTAAATTGACCCCAGGATTCATAGATCCCACCTGGGAATCGAACACAGATCACATTCACAGTCTTTGGTGGGATTCAGCCATCCTACCTGGGATCTTAGCCAGGATTCAAACAATCCCACCCCAGGTCAAATGCATGTACCAAACCTAGAAAAATCCAGCTACAGTCCATGCAGGTATCTGCTCTTTGATAGTGCAACAGTTTGTATCTACAATTTGCTTTATTATATTACTATATTATTTACGTGGTCGTTCAACAAAAAGCATATGAAATTCTTGGTTTGGAAATATTTTCGTATTTTTGTTTTATCCATTTAGAGTGATTTTTGGCTGTTTCAATCCAAAAATTAGGTTTGTTGTTCAAGAAAAATTCTACATTTGGCCTGACAGCTCAAATCCTTGAAGCAGATAATAGAACTTTGGTGACAACAATCAAGAGAATGAAAGAGGACATGAAATCCTTTCTATTAACTCATGCTTTCATCTTGTGGTTGTCATAGCAACCACGAGATTTTGTAGACACTTGGTGCCATGTGGATGAGGAAGGTTGTTGTACAAGTAACATTGGGTTATGTCATAGACATGACTTGGACAAAAAAAGAACAGTGATTTTTTTGTGTTGAACTCTATATATCAAGTTTGAAATTATAATAATAATAAAGAAGGTTTATTAAATACATGTTGTCGCAAAAAGTGTGAATTAAAACATGTTTACAATTTTGAAGTAGAAAATAGAATAGGCGCAAAAATTTCACGCATTTTTGTGATGTCCACAATCTCACCATCAGTAAACCACTGTTTAAAAAGGAAACAATTAGTGTTCACTGGTTTGAGTCAAATTTGTTTGTTCTTGGAGGATCTCAGCCTCATCAAATATTTCCATGCAAAATTCAGGAGAATTAAAATTATTTTAAAATGGTAACTTGTTTGTGTGATTACTTCACCATCAGTAAAGAATAGCATGTAGAGGCTTGTGTTTCTGCAGGTTTGAGACAATTTTAGGCACAACAGTATTGAATATTTTTAGGCAATATTAAAAACAAATAGGCTTTGTTTGTATGATCATTTGGGGCTATTTAGAAAAACTGGAGACAGTTTCTTAATAAATTATATCGATTTAGCCAAGCCTAAAAGCAGAGCTCCACATTTTTTTTTTCGCATTAATAAATTTCTAAAACTACTCTCATTGAAGTTGCTAAAAAAAGACAACATTTATTTTACCCTCTGATAATTGGACCCCGTACTTTTCACGTCGGAACTACCCATGATGTCTGAGAAGCTAAGCTAACACGTCGTCTAAATCCACGTTAATTGTAATACTTATAAGACTGTTTATTGATCGCAGCTCGATCAATAAATATTTTCTGGGAAAATGTGTTCAGCCAGCCACAAAAACCATGGTTGTGGACAGACAATCCCATAAGGCACTTAAGCTCTGCAATATTTGGCGTCAGGACTGCTGCCAAATGCTGGAAACTTAAGCAATGTGCTGACCAAGTTCGCAGCAGAACACCATGACAAAGAGGAAGTTGAAGGCAAATTTTGTAACTTGAACTATTCGCCTTCCAACAAAAGGACAATTGAGCATTCCTTTGAGCTTTTTCTTTCCATTTTATATTAGATGTTTTTTCTCAAATATAAAACTTCAGTACTCTTGAACAACTGTTTTGCTATTAAAATAAGCCATCTCTTTTTCAAAAGCGACGATGGGCATGCGATTTCCCTCCACGAAAAATGCTGGTTGCCCAAAGCGCCACGGATTTCCCCTAAGAAAAGATGACATTCTCCTCCCCCCGTCAGGTTGCTTTGGGACCCCCCCTCCCCCAGAGTCTGTATGGGTGGGCATATGCTGATGTCAGAACCAAAATTTCTCAGATTGATAGGTTACCAAATTTGCTAATCAATAGCCTGCGAGCAAGCTCTCCGGGGCGATCTGGCAGTGGGGCGGGAAAAGGAAGGAGAGCTTGCAACTACGTCTCTGGAATTCAAATTCCACCTCCAGCGCAGCTGTGGCTCCCCGTTGTCTGAGGTGTCAGATGTTGGCCAATCAGCACAAACCAGAAATGAGATTCAATGTAACAAACTTGTTTAATTCACGTGAAAGGTCAGATTTCACGCGTTATGCAAATTTGATGCGCTTTTGAACTGAAACTAACTTCGGATTATGTTCGCTATTTCTTACAAATTCTTTTACGATTGTCATTGACTTTCAATATGAGCCTCTTTTACTATTTCAATTTTAATCGAAAGATAAAGTGCGCGAAAGAAAGGTTCGATTTCTTCCCACATCGCTCGAGCAATTTATTTTGAGACTCGCAGTATGCAAATTCAGTGCACTGTGAACTAAAAATAATCCCATGAAAAAAACTTGCTATTTTACTATTAATAATTCTCTTTCTAACATCATAACCTACGATTTCTAGTATAAGTTACATTCAAAAGTTTCGCTTTTGACGGCAGGTATGGCGAAGGCAATTTCAATTTTTGAAAAATTTTAGCTTTGTAGTTTACGTCGCATTCGGCGTTTACTTTTGTTGGCTGCGCGTGAAGATTGATGACGTCATTACCAAATTAAATCTCCACCAATCAGCATTTTGCATTGACTTTTTCGACGCAAGCTCTCCTTCCTTTTCCCGCCCCGCTGCCAGATCGCCCCTGAGAGCTTGCTCGCAGGCTAGCTAATCAATGGTGCTCCACTCTGCGGCCTTCGGCAACAAATGAGCTCCACTATTGTGCCTTTGACAGTGAGCTGTTTCATGGTGGAGCTCATGGCGCAACATGGGTAAACAAATCTGGTAACCTATCGATCCGAGAAATTTTGGTTATGACGTCAGCATAAGTCAGTCCATCCGTCCGTACAGACTCTAGGAGGGGGAGGGGAGGGGAGCCCTAAGGCAACCCAACAGGGGTGGAGAATGCCATCTTTTCTTGGCAGGAAATCACGCGGTGCTTTTGGGCAACCGGTGTTTTTCTTGGCGGCAAGTCACATGACCATCATCGCTTTTGAAAAAGAGGTTTCTAAAAAGCTTGAGTTTATTTAGCAAAACAATTGTTCTACAGTACTAAAGTTTTAAACTTGAGAAAAAACATCTAATATCTCTAAATGGAAAGAAAAAGTTCAAAAGAATGCTGGTGGAAGGCGAAAAGTTCAGCGAAAGCTGCCTTCAAATGACTTCATCTTTGTTCCACGGCAGAGAGCTTGTCTTGTCTGAACCAAGTGAAGTTTTGAAAGGGTTTAAGGTACATGATTATGAGAATTACGGTTAAAGACATTACGTTTTGAAGTGGAAATTTCGTTTATGTCATTAGAAATGTGTCATTTACTTTTTATTTATGTCGGTGTTGACTTAAAAAATTATTAGAAAACGTGCTCAGACATGAGAGAGCTGTAGCCTTGAATATTTTGCCATCATGATGCAGAAAGTGTAATGCGAATTTAAGTAAAGACTTATGGGCAGGGATCCATATTAGCTTTTTTTCAAACTTGTCAGCCGGGCAAGGATGTCAGAAAAGATACCTGCCCTGACATAATTTTACTTGCCTGTTCAAAATTGTGTAATAATCAAAATACAGTTAAAAACTGAAAGTCAACAACAAGTTAGAGGAAAAGCTGCATTTTATCTTCACTATGTTACTGCAGCGGTACCACCATGCTTAAAGCTGCCATCACTTTCAGTTTACAAATTCATCGATTTGCTACGTTTACTTAAATTACAAGTACTTCTTGATCAAACTTTCAATTTGATTCTTCTCATTGATTTGCCGTGTTTACTTAAATTACAAGTACTTCTTGATCAAACTTTCATTTTGGCATTTTTCAACGTCGCCGTCCATGTTACTTGCATCCTCTACACCACTGTCATTCTCATCTGTATCCTCTCCCTTGTCAATGACATCCAAGTATCCACCTGTCTGTTTTGCTGCCACAATGGTAAAAATGCGCACTTTCATTTCTCTTGTTTGTATTTAGAACTTTGCCCGGAAGACTCACCTTTTTTTTTCTGCGGTGGTGGCGACACTTTGTCAAAGTAGCGCCCCATTTTGCGAAACTCACATGCAACCAAAGAGCAAGAGTCTTCGTGTTTGCACTGCTGCAGTACGTCAGTGGTCCAGAACAACAAAATTAAGCCTACAAACATTTCATTTCTGAGAGTAAGATGTCGTATGGGCAACAAAACGAAGCTGTTTACAGAACATTAATCTTCTGTTTACTACAGTACGGAATCACTAAATGGCTGGTGGACATTCAAAACTC
>Ga0126336_10000967_pt1 | contig 13769 bp, 5 predicted proteins | sample SidCmetagenome_FD_92530 | JGI IMG/M metagenome (GOLD analysis project Ga0126336, IMG submission 92530) | Coral microbial communities from El Islote,Puerto Morelos, Mexico - Siderastrea C C metagenome | ecosystem: Host-associated > Invertebrates > Cnidaria > Coral | place: El Islote,Puerto...
GATCTTTTTTTTTTTTTTTTTTTTTTTTCCGAGGGTTGTTTTTTTTTTTTTTTTACTTTTTTTTTTTTCTTTTTTTGTTTTTTTTTTTTTTGTTTTTTTTTTTTACCTATCACACTATACTCCAAATATAAGTGTAGTAAACGGTGGATTCTGAAAGGCCCTGGTTGTTCTGTTTCGCACAGACTGGTTTGACATGAATAGGAAGACAAGATGTGGAGGGTATATAAAATGCTGTGTTGCACAGCACAGATTATGCAACTGGGTATTGCTCGAGAAAGGAAATGTAGTCCACGTGAGTTAGGGAAAATTTCTTTGACACCTTTGGATTCGAACTCACGAACCCCGGATTTTGACCAGGTGGTAGGTAATTTAATGGTAATTTTCGACAGCGAAAACGAAAACTACGAGTGGTCCCTGTTCCTGCTCAGGGATAGTCGAGCCACACACTGGTGATGAGGATCGGACTTTCCGATACAACATATAATAATGCTCCATTGAAATGTCTGATACGTCACCACCCAGTTGATGCCAGGAATGAAGGGTGTGGCCACCATCACAGATGATCTTACTGCCAAAAATTAATCCTAGTGTTGGAGAAGCTTGAGAAGAAGAATTTTACCCTAAACGCTGATCGAGAAGCGCGCCTTCCAAAGGATGAAGGTAGTCTCCATTTTCGTACCCAGTTCTTACTTGACCGTGGAAGATCTGGTACCAGGTTAAGTCCTCATGGGACTCCTCTTGACCAGACAGATAATTCCCGTTAGGGTTAAAAAACATTATGGTCTCCTGTATAGTCTCCTTACTATAAAAGGGTACATACGGACATTATGTATGGGGGACTATATGTTTGGTAACAGAAATTGACCAGGCATAGGATGGGACCAACCCAGGAAAAGGTCAGGGCTGTAGTTAAAGCAAGCCAACCACAGTCCCCATCCGAGGTCCGTAGCTTTCTGGGCTTAGTTGGATTCAGTACCAGTTTTACCCTAGTTTTCTCCTACTGCTGACCCCACGAGGAAGATTGCAAGAAAGAGAGATCCATTTATGTGGGGTGAGAAGCAGGAAAACGAATTCTGTACCTCATATAAGAAGGGGCCTTAAGAAGTTTTGGCTTGTTACAAAGACCATTAGTTGTGTTACAAGCACCACACAGATCGCAGCACAAGCAGAATCTGCAGCATACTACACCCTTTCCAGAAAGGAATATCTAGAAGATTGCAGCAGGATCCTGGATTTGTAACTAGTAGAGGGGGACATGGGGGGGGGGAAACCTGGGGGAAAATGGGAAAGGAAGTGTATGGGAGGCAGGAAAAGAGGGAACGGGAAGCAGGATTCTCCAAGGTGGCAGGAAGTGGGAGAAACAGGAAGAATTCGATGAAAAATGAGTAAAGATGCAAGAGCCAAATAATAAGGACAGGAACTTGGATTATTTAAAGGGTGTGGCAAGTGGGCAGTTTGGCCCCCTATCCATCCCCTTCCCCTTCCCTCCACCACAAAGTGAATTGTGGTTACAACAAGTGAACCCTGCACTGGCTATGCTAGCTGTTGCATTCCCACCAGAGATGCCAGAATTACCATTACCATAAGCTACAGAACCACCACACCTAGAAGTTCAAGTTCCACATACTATTTAACAAATAGATTCCATGTTGCCATGCATCTGTTCAGTAATAGATCACAGAAGACATCTAAGTGAGGTGATAAAGGAGTGTGTCACTGATGTTCTTCATCACAGACATCTTCTGTTATCTATTACTGAACAGTTGCATGGCAACATGGAATCTATTTGTGTTATATAATAAAGAAACAAAATCATGACATAATTTATGCCTATGTCCTCTAATAAGATTGCAAGTGAGAACATATCAAAGTGCATGCATAATTGCGTTTATTATATAACAGGACCTACTCCCTTTGTGGAGATCTGTAAAAATTACTAGATGCCCACAGTCTCTGAATGATTGTTTTGAACGTGACTCATTTACATTTAACCTAGTTGCTTACACACTAATGTGAAAACTAAGTAGGGAGTTGCATGCTACACATTTTTCTGTCACTGGTGTTTGTGCGAAAGATGAGAGGAAATATAGTGCACGGCAGCTGCATGTGCAGTCTCCTACACAGCCATTTTTAGTGTGACGACACTAAGAACGGCTGCGTAGGAGACTGCTGCATGTGTGACAGCACCTGGGACACTTAATTGGGTGAGAAAGTGGGAGAGTGTGAGGTTGACTTTGTGTCAGGTAGAATGACACAATTAACCCTTAAAGCCCCGACATCTTTATACAAATTCTCCTTACTGGTCTCCATACATTTCATTGACTACTAATTGGGAGAACTTGTTTTAAGCATCAAGACAATTCATCTCTGGTCATCATTTCCTCAATTCTCATGGCCTTTATGTGTTTTGGTGCACAGATATGATGAGGAGAAAATTGATGCTGATCACTCTTGGGGCTTAAAGGGCTAAGCTTTGTTGATGTACAAGCCTTCAGCAGAGACACATAGACACACGGCTTTCTAAAACGGAAAAATTTTGAAATGATACCACGTCTAGAGGCAGCAACGTTGAATGAAAGACAAATCAAATGGTATTAAATGTTTAATTGATTAATAAAAACATGTACAATTGTATCAAAATGACATTTTAACACCAAGCTGTATTTTGCACTTAAATTCTATATTGTGTATGTGTGTGTGGGGGGGGGGGAGATCAGGAAAAAACCTTTCAGGGGGGGCATGTGAAAATTTGAAGGGATGTGTGTGGGGAGGTATGCAGTTTGTTCACGACAGTAAGCCAAATCCCACCAGCCCTGCACCCCCTTCCCTCAACGCCAAAACCAATTAATAGTCTCTTCAAGTTATATTAAAGGCTTTGAAATGAATTAATAATTGTTATTAATTTTGAGAAGGTGTCTTAAAACAAACAGGAGCATCAGTTGGCCAGCTAAGTGATCAGCAATCCTAATGCATTTTTTAAAATAAATTAAATTCATTGCCTTAACTAAGGTTAGGAGCACTTAAGCTCCTGGCAATTTTTATGCCATGAACTTGTCATTCACATGTCCCATTACAAGGCCGCTATTGCGCAACATCTTTTCCTGATGGCGTAGATCTCTTTGGGAAATTCTCTGTTTCTGCTCTTCAATCATGTTAACATAATTGCCACTTATGACCCCTGTTCTTCCTGTGCGACCCATGCTGTGGAGGTATTCTTCCCTGGTTCTTGCCAGTTCTTTTTCCTTTTCAACCTTTCTCAATTTGCATTTCTCCTCTTCATCTCGTCTCTTTTCTTCTTCCAATTGCTGGAAAGAAAATTGACTGTTCACAATTCCAACACCACAAATATTTATTGAATAGCTGTTCATGACATAATATGAACATAACAAATACAAATTTATCTTGATAGGAGTTATTGTGCTGACTGTTCTGTAATGTAGGTTTGTTTATGCAGCTGCATGCTGAATAAGGTGGCACTAACTTTTAGACTGTGTATACGTGAAATCTTGAAGTGTGTCATTCACTTCCGTGGCAACATGACTGGGATGATGATAAATGATTTGGGTGACTGGAATGACTGTGATTGCTTGGATAGAACTTATTTAAAATAAGCTCTATCAAGACTATCAGGGCTATTGTGGATGATCTGATACCATTAAATGGAAATGACTCTCAGAGAAAAGGGAAGATCAAGGCAATAAAAGTCAATCTTAGAAAAAAGAAAAACTGTCTGCTATGGAATCAAAGCTCTTGTTCTCTTCTAACTCTTCTATGACACAAAATTGCAAGATTTAAACCATGAGGTTCGCTCTTTGATAAACATCATGAACAACCCATTTCGTTGGTCATGTCTTCGTCCAACTTATTTTTTCCGGAAGTTCACTAACAACCACGCATACTCGCTGTTTCAGATGATATGGAAAACAGCCTTCAAACTCAAAAATTAACGTAGTAATAAATTATTGTTACTGCTTAATTAAAGATACATCATTTTTAGCCTCCTGCTTTTTTTCAGTTGCAATGAACAAAATACAAATTGATTTTTTCAAAAAAAAAAAAGAACATTTTCATAAAATAATGCTAGTTATCAGGCTTTCAAATATGGAAGTATTATTGTCAATCTTGCATGTTTTGAATTCTTACGTTTCTTACATAACGCATTAGAAGAAATTAAGCATTGTTGTTGTTTTGTTTGGCACTGAAATGGCTTTTCTGTGACCTTTAGTGGCTTTCGGTCGTTTTTGAGAGAAGACTTGCAAGAGTATTTGTCTGCAATTCCAAACTTGTGTCTTCTTGAGTTCGCGTTTCATTAAACAAAGCACTCGACATTCCTCCGGTACTGAAAGTGTTCGTGATCGTGACATTGGCTCCAGATCAGATACTCGAGTTTCAAGATCGCGATCGACTATTAAAATTCGGACAGTTAATTAACACTGAGTCTTCTTGTTTCTCTAGGGCATGTTTTAAGATCAGAAAAAATGCCAAAACCAGTGAAGTACCACTTAATTTTAACTTTAAACACAATACAAAATGATTTCAACATCGGTCGTTCGTCACGAATGACCATAAAGGCGCAAAAATTCCAACCTGTATCAACGCAATCCTTGCCAAGGCTGCGTGTTTCCTATCGATGATTCTTTGTTTCCTTAAGGCTTCCATGTGGTATGCTGCCATTTTAGTGCCTTCAGTGAATAAATACGCCCGGTTTCTTTGCCGTTTAGGGCGGAAAACATACAATTACGATGGCTCCCGAAGGATTTGTTGCTAAATTGGTATCCATGGAACGATTGCATTGAGCACTGACCGCAAGGCCCTGTGGGACATAGCGGGTTTTCCCTTTCAGGATCGGCACAAACCACACCCGCACCCAGACAAAATTTTGAGACGAATATGAAGAGCTGAGAGCAAAAACGTCTTCTGTAGAATTGTAGGCCATTTTCGTTTTTTGTTCCAGGCGCCTGAATAACACTGATAAGTCGCTGGTTAAGAACACACGCGCTGACTGCATAATTATGATGCACTTAAGACTTAGCTCTGGGAAAGCAATCTCTTGAGCAGATTATGTAAGAAGTACTTACGAATAAAGCGACGGCTAATGCCCTACTTCTTACTACACACGAGCGAGAAAAGCGAACCGCACGCGCAGTTCCCGCGCGACCGCAATATTTGCACGCCCATTTACGGTACAAGAAATCACACGAAAGATCGATATGGCTTCGTCAATTTGTGCACAGGTTGAGAGATTCAGGCTAGCTTATGCCAGCAGAGCTTCGCTCCCAATTCTTTCATGTTTTTCAGCAGCGTGCGTTTCGAAAATTGCATTCTCTGTGTTACCCTTAATAAAGTTCACTTTCCCTCGCTGAAATCTAGACGATAAAAAGCCATTCCAGTTCAAATATGTAAACAAAAGCACGTTTAAGAAGTTTAATTTTGATTTTCACTGTGTTCGTGGTGTTTGTTTGTTAACGTTATCTTTTATTCAACTTGTTGAGTTAGCACACTGCCTCACTGTCCCTGTTTCGAAAATCTGCAATTGCTGCAGGAACAAAAACGTTCACTGGTATTTGTCTTAAGCAAGCGATTTACTCCAGTCTGGCCAATGTAAGTAAAGTTTTTATGTTGCTTAGGTTGAAACAATTGGAAACCGATACTAGCTGCCTGAAATTTTCGTCTCTTTTTCTCACCTTTCTGAAGATCTTCTTGTTTCCTCTCTATGACTCGCTGCTTTCTCTGAGCTTCTAAATGATAAGCTATGTGTGTAGCCATTTTGCTTCCGATTTTCTTAGCTACTTTCTTTTGACTGCGAGAGAAAATGCACGTTCCACCTTTATTCCGACTGAACGCCAGGCACAGCAGTTGAATTTGTAAGTTTAAGAGTTAAGCTTTACTAGCTCCCATGGGAATCACCGTCTAGAGAAAAGAACGCCTCACAGTGCTAATGTAATAGATTAAGAGATTCACTTTGGGGCGTAAATGAGATCTTTAGTTGACCGAAACTGATTTAATAAATAGAGCGTGCACGACTGAGCCTTAGCCTGGTTCAAGCAGGCCTTTGTACTAATGCAGACCACTAAGTCATTCAAATCATGAAGTCCAGATTTCTAACGCCTGCGAGAAGTTATTGAGTGGCAAAAGACCGAGCCCATATCGCAATGGTCGCGCGCGAGCTCGCGTAAGCAGCGAAAGGTCATTTGATTTTGTGTGCGTAATTCATACAAACAAAGTCGTTATCGCGCAAAAGATTAAGGCCTTAACGTACCGTTTTCAGGTTGTGCTTAACTGTACAATCACTTTGTTTAATTAACTCTTTTGATATTTGTTTATACTGCACTAGACCACCTCAAACAAAGCAATGGGCTCCCAAGAGGTACAACTCTTGAGGTATTAAATTAGCAAGAAGACAATTGGGTGCAAACAGTGTGTTAAGTAGATATGGTCGTCACGTGTAATCCCGCATATTAGGAGTTTTCTTTTCAATCCTTTCGTCTAGCACAAAAGGATTTCCATTCCAACTCTTTTGGTGGCGTTGCAAAGACGAAGGGTTTTGACTTGAAAATGTCCCAAATGGCTTATCACCAAGAAGCCCAAAGAAGGCAAAGAGTTATTGAGAGAAAACAACTTGCTTTGGAGCGGCTCAAACTGCAGCAGCTTGCGCGGATGGTCAGTAAGATTAAATCCATTTTAATATTATATACAATGAGAATAAGTTGTTATTTACTTTAACACGATACTAGCAAAATTAAACAAAACAGAGATCGAGAAACTCGGATGCAAGACCATCTTTCGAAACAGAGGCTTTTTGGCGATAGTGAAGTTTGACGAAGAATCTGTACTGTTTGCTGGACACATTTCAAAGGCAAAACAATTACAAAAGAAAAGAGTGATTACTTATGTTTACCCAATCTTGTATTGAAATAGCACACATCATGAAGAAGCAGATTTGATCACCATAAACAAAATGCTTCCACATCGGGTTAAATTCGTCAAACATTTTATAAAGGTTGACAGAGTGTTATTTGCCGCATTCTTGAAATCGTTACATATAGTCAAGATTTAACAGGAAGCCAAACAAGCAATAGTTGGTACCTAGGACAACGCCGTGGAAATTATCGAGGAAATTATGTACTAACTGTGTAATTAGTACAGTAAATAAAGGACTTCTGTCTACAGTAAAAGGTACATTTATAGAAACAAAGATACTGAACTGAAGCAAAACTTGAAGAGTAGGAGTATGTGTTCTCCGCAGATTGCGCAAGATAGAAGAGAAAACTGTTTAAGATTGATCCAAAAAGACTACTATTTGAAATTGATTATAACTGAATTGACTCCAACAAAATGGATGAGTTAAAGCGATGATTCAAAAACAGGGTGGGATATAAAACTGCATAAAAAGACACTTTTGTCACTATAAGATCTTTTGATTAGTTAAAAGCATGGAAAGTGCTTTGGTCCCTCAAAAGCCAAATATGGCCAAATTATTGGTCAACTCGATAGACAAGCAAGTCGGAATTTCAACTCAGTGAATTGGTGGGGTGTTATATTTCTGTTATATGAAGTAACCTTAGTAAAATTTTTTTCTTAACCGTCACAGGAAAAACACCAGAAACTAAAGAGCAAAAGTACAGCGGATGATAACGAGAAAATAGGAACGAGAGCAGGAACACGCGCGAACACGCGTTCAGACACACGCGCCGCCATCGCAACGCGTGCAGGACGCGGGCGTGACGCCTTCTGGGTTCCGGATATTTGTCAAACCACAACTGGTAGCACATACTACCGGGACCTTATCCCGCCAAAACCAGCACCCCTACACCAGTGGCGGGATTTAAAGAATCGCATCAGACATGACTACAACTTGGTGCCACTACCATACAAGGGAGAAGACATCGTTAAAAGATGACGTAATTTTTGAACGTTGCACGAAGGCAATGCGAAGTTTGTTCTAGTGTAAATATTATCAGTTTGTAATAAAATGGAGTTCGAGGAAACAAGAAACGACAGTGTCAATAGAGAGCGTCCCATAACATATGCAGTGGAGCAAATCACTTTAATTTCGTACCCAGACCTCACTTGTGCGTACTTTCATGTGAGCGTGACCGAGGGAGATTTGGGTACGAGATTAACATCATTTTCCCAATCTTGAAACATTTGGCCCAAAATTTGCGTTGCAAACTTTACTTTTCTTGTTAGGAATGAGCATTTCAGTGGCTCTGCACATGCCTGACGTATGTTTCCAATTTTCTGCCATTCTTTGTAGAACAATTATACAATGGGCGAAATGACCAAATTAAGAGTATAATGGGGAACTTGAACGGGACAGTGACGTTTTCGTGTTGGAGTTTAAGGTTTAGGCCAAGTTCAGCAATATTAAAGTTAAACATGTCAAGGCATTTTACTCATAAAATATACTATCTACTCTGGCAAAGTCGAAGCTTCCGTCTACTTTGTTAGTTTCAAAAGCACAGGTTAATAACTTCTGCTCAATGGAATAAAAGATATTTGTTTCACATTGTGTCTTTTCATATTACAATGAAAATGCGAATCTAATATGAAAATACAACAGTCAATCGTGCAACTGGCATTCGATACACAGCGCATGCACTCTTATTTCAATCCAGCAGCCGCGGAAAACTAGTAAAATTTTCCATAAATCGATAAATCCTCGTAAATGCACCCGAAGAATTCCGATTCAAATGAGCCAATCAGAAGTAACACAAGTACCAAGTTACGTCACCTAGCAAAGTCCCGTACAAAAAAGCGGACTCAGTTAATTCTTCGAAAAGTTTAAACTCGTTATCCCGACTGCAAGAGCGATTTGTGTTTACATGTTGGAAAAGCGTTGGTCTGGGTGAGTTCACAATCTTTTCAAAATTCTGTACAGCGGATAAATTAGAATGCTAAGATTTGCTCCAGACCTCCTCGTTTCACGTTCATCTTCCACGACCTGGAATAAAAACGCACCATGAATCAAACAAGACCATTAACTTCAAGTACAAATATGACAACTCTTCGAAATTTATACATAACAAAAACAACAAACAAAAACAAACAAACAGCAACATGGTAAAGAACTACTCAGTAGCTTTTAACTGAATGGCTGAGACATTGGGGTTCTCTCAAAACTCAAAAGTTACATTCACCTCGTACATCAAAATAAACTAGAGGACAAAAAATTACTGTTCAGTGGCTTTCATTCGAATGAAATACATTTTATGAATTTATCCACAGACTCAAAAGGCAGAACTATCTTCTACAGCAGAATATGCAGCACCACAGGAAAGTACTGCTCAGTAGCTTTCATTTGAATGATCACACTTTAGGATTTCATCCACAGACTCAAAACTTAGAACCACCTTGTACAGCATATTGAACAATACCACAAGAAATAACTGCTTAATAGCTTAATTGCAACAATTCTAGCTTCCATCGTCCATGATTTACCATTTTAAGATTTTTAGATACTTTATGTGCTTTCCATAGTTTTTTTGTGCTTTATGTGCTTTCATCTTAAAATTTGTACTGAATTGATATTGCAGGTCCACATCAGCCTCTGGCTGCCCTCTCTAACCTGCATTAACAAATAAAGTATGTCTGTCTATGTGTATGTCTCAAAAGTTAGAAACACCTTGTACAGGAGAATAAACATCACAATAGGAAATTACCGCTCAATACCTTTCATTTGAATGGTCACACATTAAGTATGATGCCATCAAGCTTGCAACGAATATTCAGTCTTCTCATTGTTTGTTTGTACTCGTCATAATATGGTATGTGACAAAAATCAACTACATTTTCAATATAAATACCTCTAAAACCCCCACCGCCTCTGAATCCTCCTCCACCTCTACCACCACCACCACCTCTGCCGCCACCACGGAATCCACCCCGTCCACCACCACGACCACCACCGCGGCCACCACCACGGCCACCACCTCGACCACCTCTACCTCCTCCTGAAATAACCAGAAAAAAAGTGTCATAAAAGATCTGAAAATATTCCTACAAATCTATGACACAAAACTCTCTCGGTCATAAGGTACCCATTCCCCCAACCATAGGTTATGATTTCTGTTTTCCATAGGGGGGGGGGGGCACAATAAGTCCTCTTCCCCATACTGTTTCTGATGTGTCAAGCTATTAAGCTATTAAGAAAAACAGTATTTCCTACTTAATTGTCCCAGAAAATTTTAGATCAATTGACTTGTCAATGCATTTTTTTGAGAGAGAATCCACTTAAAACCTTGTTGGATTACCAGACCTCCAAAGACTGGGAAGGTTAACTTTTCCTGTTTCTGACTTGTTCCTGAATATTGCAATGTTGCTTACCTACTTACATGCATAATCTGGCATGATAGCCTTATGACTATTGACTATATGCAGTAGCCACAAAAATAAAGAAAATATTAAGTAGAAAAATAAATCCTCCAGGGCTACCGATAACTATAAATTTTACAAAAAGGATAGTTTAAAGAATAAAGTGGATTAAGTGGTAGCACATACCTCTGCCTCTACCTCCAACACCCCCTGGGGGTCCTAGAAAGTACAAAAAATGATGAGATTGATGGCAATTATTGTAATTGTGGTGTTCAAAATCAGTCATCCTGTAAATGGTATTACAACTGTGCTTTGTTTATAGATGGCTACCAAGGTACGCGGGCATCTATATCCAAGGACTCAAGTAGTTGTCTAATGGGAAATGGTCAAAACTATTGTACTCAGACAGGACCCACCACTTTGGAAAACGACAGGTGGTCTCTTCATGTACCCCCCCTTCCCCCACCTTAAAAGATGGTGTCTTGTTTGTATAGCCTCCTCTATCAGGAGTAGAAACTAAGAAAAAGATTCAAACCTCCTTGTGTCATTTCTCCAGCAATGCAAGCTTCACGCACACCTAATATGAACGTCTCAACTCAAATTTTGAGGGCAATAAATTTCGTCCATTTGGCTAATCAGACACGTGGTATCTTGCATAGCCCCCCTACCCCTAAACAAGGTGGGTCCTCATCGAGTACACTTGTGATGACCACTCCCTATTTTGTCCCGATTTATATGCGTAAGAGAACTGTCTGAGAATGCTGCCTACATTGACACCTACTTCAAAAGTTATTGACACCCCTCACTACATGGCCACTTGTTAAAGAATAAAGATCCATAAATCTGACATGCAAAATTACCTTTCTGTCCGGGAGGTTTGGGAAGAAATCTGGCCAGAGGTAACAACTTCATTGGATCAATGAAGAACTAAGAGAGAATGACACAAGAAAAAATTTACTTGCAATGGCTACCTTTCTTTAACTTCGAACTTTCTCAACTACCAAAATAATTTGTTTTACCACCCTGGGTTCTTATTTTGCTTTAGACATAAACATCTGAACAATAACCAAGAGTAAAACATACGAGTAGTAACAATTCAAGTTCAGAGAAGACATTTTCATCCATAGGTTCAATACTGCTATCTTATAAGGGCACAGGGCACTTATACAGTTGAAAGGGGCTTGTTGAAAAGGGGGCCTGCTTATTTGAAGAAAGGCACTCAAGGGTTCCAATAAAAGCCGGTCACCGGCAGTTTACTGCCACTTATAAGGCCTCTTATCTCCGTCTGTTACGAGTTTATTTATGAGAGAGGAAAGGGACCTTTTCGTGGTCACAGCCGCCTATTCCACCTTCAGCAGCTACTCATGAAAAAAGTCACTGAAACCCCTGGGCATTACAGGGTTTTTCGAACCCCTTCTGAAGAGAAGATGGAAGTTGCATGTTTCCACAATTTCCAGTTGAAACTACACATCAAACAGTCACAAAATCACCTATAACAGAAAACTAACAAAATGTCATGGGAGCAGAAAAATGTCATGGGAGCAGGGCTCTTACTCTAAAAGTACCGTACAACAGAACGCTGCTATCTTGAGCCCTGGCTAGCTCGCATGTCCTTACATCTCAAACTGAAGCCCATTAATTACAATTAGTTGAATTGGTCAGTTAATTACTACTGGTTATCCTAAACTCCCATTACCTTGAACAATTTTTGGTTTCCCTTAAATAGTTTTAAACATCATTCTTGGTTTCCCTTATGGTTTTAAGATAGCAGGAGACTACTGTAAACTTAACTGACTTAAAACAGACAAGACTTTTTAAGATCGCCTGAAACATCAAGCATACACAGTCACAAAAGGAGCTAAGGCTAACTGCCCTTAATGACAGCTCTGCTTAACCGTAAGGAATCTGGAGATTTCTTAGCACTGGCATGATTATACAATAGGTTTGTAAACAGACTTCATTAAGTATCTTATGTAGCAAATTATAAACATTCATGAAAAGTTATGTTACCTTTTGTTCTTTTTTAAATGATCCTGCTTTCATGTCTGTGTTTACCTTTACTGAAAAGTACTGTATAAAGTCAAGAGAAATGACTTTCACTGCTGGTTTAAAGCTAAAACTATTCACGTAGGCAGATACTTGAGTTCAAACAGATACCACAGCATTGCTGTTAGCCACCTTCTTATGAAAGAATGATCTCATCTATCAGGAAGTATTGACACATCTTAACCCTTTCAATCCCAGTTATGGAGACATAAGGTTATTCTAACTTCGGAGTCTGTGGATGAAATCCTATGGTGTGACCATTCAAATGAAACCTTGTCAGCAGTGCTTTCACGTGGTACTATTTACATTTAAGTATTTTACAAAAAGAAATTTGGGATTCACATCTTGAATTTTGATTTAAGACGCTCTTGGGAGTGAAAGGGTTAAGAGATGTTTCATGTTATCAATCTCATATCCAGAGTCCTCAGGCTTTTTGGTCAAAGGGCAGTTTCCAGGAGAGACCCAGGGGTACTGAAAGTTTTTACCACAGAAATCCTGCGGTAACTGGTTCACAGTTTGCTGAAGTAAACAACCGGTCAAAAAATCACATTTTTCCCGCTATGCCAGCGTGTCTTTCAGTGTTCATCTGCTGACCAAAAAGCCTGAGGACTCTGGGTGTGAGACTGCACACTATGGGAACAGATGATGAGTTATGACCTGATGGACAACAAGACTTCCAAATGATCTTAAACTTATACCTTATTTTCTACTTAAATGACAAAGATATTGAGGTTCCAATGTATTTATAAAGAAACAAGAAATTCTGAAGAATTTACAGGCAGTGGAAAGTCTCTCCCCCCCCCCCCCTCCCCTTTTAGTAGTTTGTGGTTTCTGGTGACCTGTTATGGACAATTTGCACTTCCGGTATGTAAGGAATTAAATGTATGTGTATTACAGGTGACAGATTTCTACGGTATTTGACAGATTAATTTTGGAAACTGATAATATCAATAGCAACTTGAGATCTTTGTTTGTTTGCCTTTGTAATGGGACTGGAAAACTCTGTAGCTTTACCTGGAGAAATAAATCATTCTTAAACCGTGATATCGTGAAAAACTGCCCCTAGGCATTCACGACAAATGTTTCAGCCTTCAGGCAAGGGCTCCATGTGGATCTTAAAGGGAAGGAAGGGTTCACAGTTTAGCGCTTGCTCATGAATTTAAATGCTGTTTTTTTGCCTGTGCACCGCTGTAGCAAGTACGCAAGCAATATTATTTCATAACATTGTTAAAGAACCAATCAGAAGCAAGTAGATTGATCGGGTGTGAAATTTTCTCACCAAAGTTTCGCAGGCACTTGACCAAAGCGTGTGCAAATAGCGGTAAATTCATCAACCGTGGAATAAAACCTTCGGGTCAACAATAAATTCAACGTTGGCAGTGTTGGTGTAATCCACTAATATTTCCTGC
>Ga0126336_10000968_pt1 | contig 13768 bp, 9 predicted proteins | sample SidCmetagenome_FD_92530 | JGI IMG/M metagenome (GOLD analysis project Ga0126336, IMG submission 92530) | Coral microbial communities from El Islote,Puerto Morelos, Mexico - Siderastrea C C metagenome | ecosystem: Host-associated > Invertebrates > Cnidaria > Coral | place: El Islote,Puerto...
GGTTGCTGCTGGGGGGAAATTGTGATGGCCGAAAAAAAGGGTTTTTTTTTAAAATTGGGGAACAATTTTTTTCCCTCCCCCCCCCCCCCCCCCCCAAAAAAAAACGTGCTTTCGCTTGGTCCGTGTTTTCGAGGTGCCTGTTACCATGCGACAAATTGTAGTAACTTGTAGTGAGTGTCCAATGGCCTTACACTCTTAGAGGAATAATTTTATACGGTTGAGTTAAAAACATATTAATTGTATTGTATTTACAGATTTTCATCACACAAAATCATATCCTTTTCAAAATCTCAGCATCGGGTTTATTTTTAAAATATTATTAGAATTTCGCAAATCTCAGCCTCCATATTGTTGTCAAATACATTCTTATCAAAAAAAAAAATGTATTAAAGTGGGGCTGGAATCTCGAACCCTCACGGAAAGCGGAAGTTGACGATAGCTCGAGTTATCTCTTTACTAAAATGAGGGAAGCAAGCAAAACTGACTTTTGCCAGAGTCAGTTGTTGGTTAAACAATGCGTTTTGCTCCCAAAGGCGACTAGAGCTATTATTTGGCCTATTGCAAAAAAGCACTCTCGGAGACTTCTATTTCTCTCGTTCTCATAGTTTGATTTTGCAAACTTTAAAATTGTTACTTCAAATAAGCAAGAAGAACTCTTTACAAAAAGAGGAAAGAAATCTTGGTTCCATTTACTCCTGGTTAAGTGTAAATCATGGAAGAATGGCTTCAAAAGAAAACCGGCGTTTTAGCTTCCATGGCGTTGTCCAAACACAACACAGCCTCTGGAAATAAGATTGCAACGAGGGGTGGTGCTTCTGGGAACCGCACCCCTCATATGTAGTCCGCTCTTAGCATTGAAAAATTTCAAAGTGGTTTGGCTAAAAAACGCAAGGTTCTCTCAAAGGTACACTTTCATTTTACATATTCAGTCAATTCCTAAAGGAGGAGCCTGCCCAAATAAAAGCCGGGATTGGTCAGCGGCCTGCACTGTCAGTTTGCTCAGTGATAATAGTGATCGGCGTTTGAGGATAAAAGTGTAGACAAACAGCGCTACCTCACTTGAGAGATATCATGCAAAGTCTAACACTAAATTTGACCGCACATAACCAATTTTCATTTCGTGCACAAACTACTAGCGCCACTGTTATCCCGAGCAATGTGTTTCATGTTGTTACATTACCAGAATTACTCTTTCCTGACTAAAAATCCCTAAGACACTACGATTAAAGAAATATTATGCCAGCATCATTTTCTGGTTAGGTGTCAACGACCATGATGTAAATGGAGAAGACGTAAATGATTTAACGCAGGAGAGGTTGCAGAGGGGGGGGGGGAGGGGTTTTGGGTGGCTAGCCACCCCCCTCTGTAGGGTTGTTTAAGCTTGAAAAATCCTAGATTCGCAAACGGGAACTTCTAAAGTCCACAGAGAGCCTACAATGACGCCAGTGCAAATGACCACCAAGCATTATTTGGACTGTGTAAAACGTTCGTTAAGGCTGTCTTCTTTTGTGGGTACATCCTACAAGCGGAAGCAAGAGGCGAAGGCTCAACGCGTCAAAAGCATGTTATGACTTTAAAATCAGTTTAAATTGACACTAATTAATCAAGCTGACCAAAAATAGTTTTCATTCTACCCTCGATATTGCGTTAAGCTGTAATTTTCCCTGCCTATCACAATGAGCTAGCCCAGCCTAAAACATTTTGTTAATATGAAGAACATACAGTAAGAAAGTGATCTGCGGGAGTTTCAGACATCCTATAGTGACACTACATCCACAGACCAAATTGCCATTTTAATAGTGCAAGCATTACTAGCGCCAGTCCCATTCTGAACAAATGTGTTAACTTTGTGTTTCACAAGATTTTGAAATGCATAAGAAAATGTGCCAGAATTACTTTTTCTTGACTTTTATTGCTAAGACGCGGAGGAGTGGCCACCGCCATTTCTTTTTTGGTCAGGTGTCAGCGACCATGTAAATTGTAAGGTGTAAATGATTAAACGGGAACTTAACCGACGAAGAGCCCAATATGGCATCACTGAGTTTAAATGGACATAAAGCATTATTCAGACTGAGTAAAGCTTTCCAACGTATAAAAAACGTTTTGAAACCAGTTAAAATTGATACTAGTTAATCACGCACTATGGTCATGTTTATTCTACCTCCGATACTGTGTTAAGCTGCAATTTTCCTGTCTATCATAATGAGATAGCCTGGTCTAAAACCACCTGTGTGAAGAAAGTAAACTGCGGGTGTTTCAGACATTCTTCCGTGACACTTCCGGTGACCAGCTCACAATACCATAGGTCACGCAACTCTTATTTATAGCTTCTGCATTGTCTAGCAAACAAATAATTTTAAACAAACTCCTGGTAAATTGTATTGATTTCCGAAAGTTCGCTTTTGATTGAAAGAGGCATGCAGTTCCTTTTAGCACAGGTTAACGACGATCTCGATTGTAATTTCTCAAACTCGCCGTCGCCAAACAAACATATACTTACAAGTATCGGAAAACTGAGAAGGAGAAGCAAGAGGAAAAAAGCCAAAAGATAAGAAATGCTCTCTAGCGAAATTCTACCAACACATTTTCATATTTCTGTCTCTAAATTATTTTTGTGGTGTTCCTTTTGGCTCTCGTAAGTATCGGTGACTAGCGGTGTCACGCAATTGTTTACAATGCGAAAGCCATATTTTCGACAAAGTAGGGGTTGAACTCAAGGCCCTGCGGGTCACTTAAAACGATTTCCCCAAGGATTTCTTTTCATATTCTAATAAAGCAGTATATAAATAATCCGCAGAAAGTCAATTTATGAATTCGAAGTTATCGCCCATAGTCAAAATTTGCTATATTTTACAGCTAAAATTTAGTCGCAAAAAACTCTCAATTATAGCGTGTTTTTGTAAATCTGTTTCGGGCATAAAAGTAACTTACATTTTACAAATTTCTTTGTTAATCAGTACAAGAAGACTTAGGAAAACGACACATGTTATTTAAGGTTTCGTATCTAGTCCTGGTTTGATATGCGAACCGATCAACTTTTGGGAAAATTGCGTCTCACCGGAAGTGCCGGAGCTGAACTCGGGCAAAAAAGTTTTCCTCGAATTTTCTCGAAAGGAAGCCGCATTTGGAAAAACTAACCTTAGCCCGTTTATAAGTTTCTCACTAGGGCCTATCTATGAGCATAGCATGAGCGAAATCGATTTTTCCACATGTGCCACCAAAAATCGATATTGGTCGATATTTGTGGGAAGTAGCTCTTAAGTATTCAAAGGATTAAATTAAAGCTAAAGCATGCAGCTAAAAATTAAGTTTGCAAGTTATATTTCAGGTGCTTTATAAAAACAAAATAAGGTACTCACGTCCGGCGATAGAAGGTATTTCTGCCAAGAGAAAAGCTGTAAAAGATTTTAAAAAAATAGTCAGAAAAATATTTTCAACAAATTGAGCTACCACATAAAGTCGTCCCACAAAACATTATCACTGTTGTAAATTATACATACGTATAATCAAGCAACCAACCATAACAGAAAGCTCATTTATCTGTTTAGGTTAGAAATTTATCTAATATGTGGTTAAGCGTTGCCCAAGGCGTAGAGGAATAATGCGTACTGATTCCTACTGAAAAAAGATTGTGAAATTCTCCAGTAATGTTTGACACGTTGTGTATTATGCGAGTTTACATCCCACCTTGAATGTGTTGACTCATTACGCATAAATCATGGTGAGTGTGAACTAATTCTGCTTGCATTGGCTGTAACATTTTTGTGTTCATACACCCAACCTGTATCTCCAACAAGACGGTTTCCGGGAGAATGGAGAACATTGATGTCATGTCTTCTCCTTAACGATGACCGTAAACGTAGTGAAACAACATTAAATTTATTATAATAAAGATGGAATATTCAGTTCGTCATTAGTGCGGGAGTAATCTTAAAAATTTGTGGAGTTGACAAACAAACAAACAAACAAAACATTTTAACAGTAGCAGTTTAATTTCTATAAAGAGGATGGAGATGTATTGACCCAATTGCCTGTTTTCATAGCTCCGTGCTTTTGCTTTTTTTTTTCTCAAATGCATATGCATCACTCTCGTCAATTTCATCATTTGCAAACAAAGACATGGTTAGATAAGTACCCGGAGTTTAAATTTTAGTATTCCAGTGGATGTCAAAATATGGTCATATATACCTTGAAAACATTCTCTCTTTGTTCTTATCTTGATAGCATGCAACACAAACTGTAAGCTGTAACGATAGGACCAAACATATAGTCTTCTGTTCATGCGGACAAAAGTACTCAGCAAGAGGAAGAAGGATTAATCCACCAAGCTCAGAACAAGGAAACATTGCTCATTGCACTTACCTAGCACGGGTAAAGTGATTCCTCGCACAAACATCATGTTCAGAAGACCTTTCTGAGATGTAAAGGTTAACAATGGTGATGTAGCTGTGTTTTATACGCTTTCTCGGAAATAACCACACTCTTCAGCAACTGAATAAATGTCCGCGCCTGTCGATTTAGGATTTGTTTGTTGGTCCGTAAAAAATGTGTGGGAACAAAGAGCATAAGTCACGTGATATTTGAGTAAAAAAACACGCAGTTTTACTTAGTTGCATTTTGTGAGGTTAAAAAGTATTCACAAAGCTTCACAAAAGGCTAAGAACCAGACTCCTTAAAACTACTAAAACTTGAAGTTTAGGCCAAGAGAGGTCAAGGGTTTGCTAAAAGATGAGAACTTTCGAGAGTAAGCTGCCAGGCGATGGTAAGAATTTCACGAAGGTTTGTGTTTGCCAAATAAACACACATAAACACACATACCTGCAATTATATAATGAGTTCTCGTAGCTCAGTGGATAGAGCGCCCGCCCGGTGTTCGGGAGGTCATGGGTTCGATTCCTGTCGGGGACTCAGATATTTTTCTTTGTCCCACGCTCGTGTCATTGATGATTATTTCATCTTTCACAATTATATAATTACAACTCAAGCACATGAAAAAGATTCTTGTATCTTGCTTATGTCACACGAGTTTTTACGGTTGTGTAAACCATGCTCATATAAGCTTACCTCATCAGTAGAATGATCTAATTGAAAATGCGCGCTTTAGATAAATCCTAACGAGGTTTCAGCAGAACCCTTACTAAGGACACTTACACCCGGACAGTTCACGCGCCCCATAAAAGAGAAAAAATGATTTACACAAACTTCACCTCTGTAATGAAAGTTACACTTCCTCCAACAGACAATCTAGAAGGGGAAGCTTAGGGTGTATAAACGCTCTGGCAGCATCCGCTACTGCCCCTGTTCCTTAATTTACTCGAGCTAGCAGCTTAGTGCTAATGCTTTCAAATAAGTAGAATGAGTGACAAACATTTTGTGCTCTCTTTCGATTCCTTAGCTTTCATTTAACTGCAAACCTTCCTGTGTTGTTAATCATTCCCAGATAATTCACTACAGCACGACCTTTATTTCTCGTTGGTGACCTATGATCCAATGTCAAAGAGATTACCAAAGTAAATGAAGTTCATTTTGCACGCCTTGTAATCAGATGCAGATCCAGGAGTGGAGTTGACGGAGATACATCCTCCCCCGTGTTGACCACGCCCCCCTCTTTAATTGTGCATTAAACTTCTCTACAAAATCCAGTAATTTGCGATATGCTCTTTCAAAACTTACCGGGAAACTCTTCCACCAGAGTCCAGATTCCCCTTAAGGTCCATTGCGGATTTTATTTCATGCTGATTACGACTGTAATGTAGAGCTCTTATTCAGGCCACTGAAACGGAGTATCCTAACTCAACAAAGGTTTGTGCGAAAAACGATTACGATGTACAAAACTTTGCATGGTGAAACCCTTGTCTGCTTGTCATCGAGTATTGTTTAGCTTTGTTAGCTGGCCCACTTTGGTGCTGAGCCCTCAGTTGTTTAGAGAGGGGCGTCATACACAAGGTGATGAAACGTGATAAATTGTTTTTTTTTTCTGAAACCAAGTTGTATATGCATAGAAAAGCCCATTATACCCAAGTTGGCTAAACCTGGATGTGCTTTGGTTGTTTGGGGTGTTGACTATTCACTCATTTCTCTTCAAAAAAGGGGGGTGTGTTATTAGGGGGGGAAGGGCTTCTCAAATTGCGATACAGTGTTAACGAAGAGTGACTATGGCTACACGTTCATCTTGAGGTCGGAAATAGGTAACGGATAATACAAACGTGTGGAGTGGGATGGGATCCTGGTCCAAATTTGGCTGATGAGTTTGAGCTTTTCTCTAATGTCTCCATTCTTTTAATCTTTTCTCAAAAGGCCAAAAAAGTTGTTTAAACTTTGGAAATATCTCACTATTCGAACACTGGACAACCGAAGATGAATTTTATAATGCTGCATACCCACCTATTTATTAACTGTTTCGTTTTTTGAAACGTTTGCTACTTATTTTACACAAGCTGAATTTAAGATTAATGACTGCGAAGTTCTGAAAGTTTACATCCCTATATAAAAATAAATCCTGGACTAAATATCTCGTACATGATGATTATTCTTGTAAGATCCAACCGGAGTGCGAAGGATCACGATTTCAACTCCGTTCTTCGTGGACTCAGAATTTTTGTCGATTAGTCAGTTAGTCAGTCAGTCAGTCAGTCAGTCAGCCAGTCAGTCAGTCAGTCAGTCAGGCAGGCAGGCAGGCAGGCAGGCAGGCAGGCAGGCAGTCACTCAGTCAGGCAGGCAGTCAGTGGGTCGGTGGGTCGGGCAATCAGTCACTCAGTCAGTCAATCAGTCGGCTGGTCGGTTGATCAGTCGTCGGTCGGTCGATCGGTCGGTCGGTCGGTCGGTCGGTCGGTCAGTCACTCAGTCAGTCAGTCAGTCAGTCAGTCAGTGAACTGGGCACATTCAGTCAATCAATCAACTGATTAATCAAGTTATAACTTTGTTTAGGTGTTACAGCTTCTTGTGGGCTACACGTGGCCTGGGGACTCCAGCTTGCGCCGCGTACAAGTGTGGCCACTTTAATTTGATTAATTCGTTTCCTTTTGTGAGACGGATTATGCAATCACAGTTCCCAAAGTATTTCTAACTCACGAACTTAACGTCACTTACGCTCTTCAGTTAGTTTCCTGAAGCCAATTTCTTATCTTGATGGGCTATTCGATTTTAACCCTTAGAGGTACATTGTGGGGGGGAGGGGGGGGGGGTGGGTTCAAAGGGGATTTTTCTAGAATTTTTCCAAGATGATTTTTTTGTCTACAACTGCAGTTTTCAGTAGCTGTACGCACATCCCTTAGACACATTTTGAAAGAAGTTTGATGAGAATCGGTTTCTATAATTACGAGATATGACGTCATAAGTAGAGGATAGTCCAAATTGTAATAACATACTCATAAATATATACAAGACTAAAATATGTATACAAGACAAAAAAGTACAAAATTAATAAAACTGAACGGTTTAGACTTATTTCATATTCCTGTCTTGAGTCGAAAATAATCGGATTTACAAACCATCTGCAATAAATGTTTTTAAACAAAGAATGGCTTAATACTTATTTCAAAAGAATAAAATGTGAATAAAAATAAGTACTCATATTCTGGAAGTTTATTATCGCTTTTGCGGCTCCTTGGCTATTGACGAAGTGTCCTCTGTTGCATGACTTGTTTTAGCATTAGCCTTTGATTCATGCAAAATGTTCCTCACGATTCTATTTTCATAACAAAACGTAAACACAGACTCCCGATACAAGAATATAAATTACATACCCATGGCGAGTCCCTATGATGATTGGTATAGAGTAGCTGCAGTGTCAAGAGAATTCTTGACACCTTTATGAGGCCATAACGGATATTCACAAAAATGTTATTTTCTGCACTACTTACTACAGTCATCTCTGTATAAAAGATCAAGTATTTATATCTCTCCGGCCTGGTTAATAGCCGAGGAGCCGAGGAGGTCCACTGGCAAGGCTTGGCAAATTTATTCCATCCGATACGCGATGCTAGCCAGATCCAGCTGGCTCTAATACTTACTTGTTGTACAAAACAAAACAAAAAACGCAAAACAGAAAAACAAACACACAAACAAACACTCTGGCTTGCCCTAATACTTAGTTGTTGTACAAAACAAAAAACAAATAAATAAACAAACATTCACGGCACAATATCGTATATAAACGAGCAACAATATGGTAGTTCCCACACTATAAAGGAGAATTGGACCGCATTCACGCAATTTGCCGCGGGCACTAGTGTCTCTAAATTTACAAAGTGAGGTACGTATACTTGCAGTATATACTCTTACGCATGTACAGTGTAATGATATAAAACCCTGAACTTTTTACATCGCCTTTTGCTAAATGACAGATTGCTCTAAAAGCTTTTTTATACTGACTATTTAAAGGACTTAAATTGCGAGTTTTTGGTAATTTATGTTATTTTTGACATAAGAAAAGCCCTCGTAGTACCACATTCTTGCCTGTAGCACTCCAAACATTCAAATTAACTTAAAAAAGTAACCTTATTTTAAGATTCCCTAGAGCTTGAGGTCTTTTTGCATAAAATGAAATAAACCAAAAACCACTGACCTTCTGCATTTACTTAAAATGTTTACACTTTCGAAATGATCTTTGGTACATCAGTGTCTTTCTACTACAAAAAATCTTTTGTCAAAGTTCTTGCTGGTGTTGGTGTTGTTTTACAGTTGTAAAGCGGTCGGCATTTTAATGTTCTTCACAGTTGCGATGAGTCTCACTCCATTGCCATGTTGGTAATACCCTGCGAATGATCCGCCGCGGGTGGAGGAGGATCAGAGGAAGTGGCGACTGATGACTCGATGAAGGAAGGCTGAGCACCCTCTGCATCGGTGGGTAATGACTGCAAGGGAGGAGGTGGAGCCGGCACAGTTAAAGGCAGAGCTACCACTGGATTTAGGGATATCGAGTGCGAGGAAGAAGGTACAGCTTGATCAGGAGGCAGAGAAACCTCTGTGCTATGGGAAAGGGGCTGCAGGGAAACTTCATATGCACCCGATGTTTCAGCTGGTCCTGCAGAACGCGTTATCTTGGTGCACTTGATGACAGTCAAGATGATGGCAAAAAGAACAACTGCAACAACAATGGGCACCACGATGGCAACAGCTTTAACATTTTCTGTTGAAATGATGAAAAAGCGAAGAAAATTAGCTTAACGTTCTTGGTGTCTTTGTGTGCTCGCATATGGAACAGCTTTGGCTGTGCTTCTTCGAATGTACAAGTTAACTGTTCAAAAGAAAGAAAACTGCACTATACGATGGCAATAGCTTGGGCGGAAGTGAGGTTAGATGGTGAAATTCATTTCTATTATAATATCGTTTCCTGAAGCTTAAACCAAGGTCCTAAAATTTGGAATTCTCTGCAAATGTACATCACGGGTTTATCCAGTCTTCCCAGTTTGAAGAGGAAAAATAGATTTCTAATTGGACAGACATTGGATTAGTTATATAAGCTGTTTGAATAAATTCCTGAACCACGATAGTGACGACGTCGCTATAAGCCTTTTCGCCACAAAAATGTGAATTTATACTATTATCAGCTGAGTTGATAAGGTCAATTGGCAACTTTTAAGAAATTCAAAAGCTGACGTTTTCGAGCGTTAGTCGTTCGGGCGAATCTAAGAGCTGACCGAATGTTCACTGGCTTATATCTACTGCTGCTTATTAGTGTGTGCATTTTAGGGATTTCTCACGTTGCATGTTGCACTAATTTTGCATTTCTCAATATAAATACCTTTAATTAATTATTAATAATTCATTTTGGAGGTACCTTTCTTGGAGCTGACTGTTGCCTGAAAACTGTCGTGACTGTGTCTGCCATAATATTTCACGAACATTTGGTTTCCTTTGGAAGACACTTTTTTTAGATAGTTTCCACTGCAGAAGGTACCAACAAGCGGGTCGCTTGATGTGCCTCCATCTCTTACTTGTACGTATCCATTACAGCACGCATCAGCGCAGTTGTTGGTTATAGACATCTTGTCGAAAGTTAGCTGAAGGATGTAACCCTCTGTTGTGTCAATTTTCCATGTGCATGTCATTCCAGGTGAAGAGGTGTAGTAAAAGTTGTTGTAACTTGGGCTGGCAATAGATGTAGAGCTAGAGCTTCCCACAAAAATTCCTTGAAAAAAGGGATTCATATTAAGAACTAGGATAAGAATGGGGAATACGTGCTGAACGTAAGCTACGAATTGATGCCATGAAGAAAAAAAAATCTAAGGAGCCAAAGTACTCCTCCTGGTTGGGAGGCTAGTCGATCCACCATAAGCTGTCCACCCAATGTATTTTGGCCAGCAACTGGAGAGGATACAACTCGAGGGCAGCTTAAAAATGCAATGAGCCAATCATATGGTGAACCACCACGCCTCGACAAATATTGAGCACATCCGTTCAACATTAAAAAAAATGGACACCAAAAACATGGCATGTACTCACCTTCACATTTTTGTCCGTCCATGAGTCAGGGAAAACAGAACCTTCCCGAATTATATTTCTAATTGCTTTTCGCTAAAACAAATGAAGGTTAACCGCTTGTCACGTGGTCCAATTAAGGGTCATTATTTTTACCTATGTCTACAAATGTTTTATATTAATAGTCTTTAGACGCAAACTACAAAGATCCACGAGGACAACTTACTGTTATTGGAAAATGGTTTGCAGGCGCCATGTGACTGCACTGGAGTTGGAGTGAAGTAGGGGTATGGCGGGTATGGAGAGGCTGTTGTTGGTGTGTAGTAGGGATAAGTGGTGTACGGATAAGCTGTCGTTGCCAATGGAAAACTGCGTCCAATTTGGTAAAATGCCAGAAACCCTGAGTAAGTGCTCCAAGAATCTGAATGGAAGGTAATAGTTATGGGTCCATATTGTGATACTGGGGCAGGTATTTGAGACCCACAGATTTTTTGCCTATAAACAGAGTAGCTACCATATCGCACTTCCGCGTAGTCCCCTGAATAACAATATCCCCAGGACGGCCCTAAGTTAAACTGCACGAAGTTTACGTGAGTCATCTCCCAAGGTGGTGCTGTGATGTTCCAGGTGCACGTTTTGCTGTTTGGGTAATTCCAAGGAAACCCGGGACTGTAAATAACACCAGCGGAGGCTGCAGGATCGATTGACGGACAACCTGAAATTCAGACGAATGTGTATTTTTGATAACTAAGTAAGCCCAGCCCAAGGGCATAAAGGTGTATTACGTAGGACAAGACTGCAACTTTTTTGCTGAAATTAGGGAAAATGTCCTGCACACGCAGGAATAGAGGGTTCCTTTTCAGAGGTCACAGTCCAGACGTCACAAGTACAAAGAACTATGGTTCTGATACATAGACAAGCTAAACAGTGTCCTCTAGCCCTGAATCAGACTAAAGCATCATCTCGTATTCCTGAAGACGCGGCCTATTTTGTTTATATATTGGCACCACATTGACCTGCTTCAATTTGTGACCTGTAAGAAAGACCCGGCCATGAAGGAAAAACAAGCATCGTTAACAATCCGTGGTAATACTAAAAACATGTCGAATTATGATTTATTTGTACATTTTGCTGCTTTTTCGTCGGCGTTTTATACCTTTTTCACTTAAAAAAGGTGAAAAACACGCATTAATTGAAAAATGGGTTGAACTCATGCTGCTTATGATGTCGTATCTCTTACCTATAGTAACCGATTCTCACCAAACTTTGCTACTGAAAACGGCAAGTGCTGCTAAAAACCGATTGATAAAGCTCAATAAAAACATGAGCTCAACTAAAATGAACGTCTATGGCCATTATTTATGTCTGAGGAATTGCAAAGCCAATATGTATCTGTAATGCTAACAATATCTACAGCGAGAGGAGAGAAAATGATCCTTTCAAATTGTCAATCTAAGGACTTGCTTACAAGGAGCTAGGGTAACCCTAGAGTTGGAGTTACCCTAGCAGGCGGGAAGTTTTTTTTTCCTTATAAACGCTTCAGCTAGGGATAACTCGCCTACCCGGGACTACGTTACTCGCTGTTTAAGTCAAAATTTGAAATTGATGCAGGCAAAAGTGGATGAATCTGGATGCAAAGTACTTAATTAATTCTAGCACTAGGATTACCCAACCTTCTTCTAAACAGGCCCTAACCCTTCTCTACAGTTTTAACAAGATGTTACTTACCTGATAAAACGCTCAGCACCTTGTAATGAGCCACAAACCCTTTTCCTTGCACTCCCCAATCGGAATGAAATTGTAGGTACATGTATTGGCCTGAAGAATAAACCGGACGGGGAAAGCTACCATTACATGCTTTTGTCAACAGGCCGTCATACTCGTCCCGACCGTCGAATACTTGCGCATAATCGCAGCTGCAACAGTCTTCCAGATCAAGAAAAGTGAAGTAGATGAGTACTTTTCGACCCTGTGGTGCATGTAGTCGCCAACTGCAATCCTGTGAGCTCCCATAACTGGACGGATAATTAGGACTGTAGATCGATCCATTTGGTGTCTTTGCCAAGTCAATATACTTCGCATAACCTTGACACTCTGTTAAGCATATAAAAGTTAACATTCAATTACGCAACGAGGCAAGTGAGCAAGTTATGACATCAAGTATGGTTTACAATCAGTTGGTAATGGATGAGCAACTTTTAATTCGAATAGCTTTCAAGCAAAAATGACTTGTAAGTAGGGAAAATTAACGTTGCTATGTGAAAAAATCAACTTGAGTAAATGTAAATGTTCTCTTTTTGTTGGAACACTCTATAAGGAAACCTTGTTTACCCTCGCACAAGCAAACGATAGTATGAGCAAATGAACATATATGAAAGTAAATTGAGAAGGGAGTCTTTGTGGTGCGCATTTTTTCATTCATCATGACAGGACGGAGAAAGCGCGAACTGTAAGTACCTCCTGTTGTCCCTTACAAATTCTTAGAAAACTTTTCTAAGAATTTGTGAGGGGTTTTTCAAGCGTATCTAAAGCGCCTACCGCAAGGCGTCCTAATCTGCTGCTTCATGATTGAGATGTCACTGCATCAAATGTAAACCAGAACAGCGGAGACGTAAGGACCGACTTATACAGGTCATCAAGTCATAATAAAACGTGACTTGATTTTCCCATAGAGGGGTGTTACGCATCATTCACAAGTCATTACCAGACAATTTTGGTCAATCAAATAGGAAATCCGAACCAAAAACTCATTTGTAAAACAATTAACTGCGGCAAGGTGAGACCGCTCAAGGTGATAGCAATCGAAAAAAAAATTAAATTAAAATAATAAAAAAAAAACGCGGCGAAAAGCAAAATAATAACGCTTGTTCTGTTGGTTGGATGCGACTAGTATTTGACTGTTGCATTTGACAAGAAAACTCCACGATGGACTTTCGACTAGGAGCGCGACCAGGAGGACTTTTAACTTTTGTACATTGTTATTTGTCACCGGATGCCAGTAACGCAAAGGATCAGTGAAGTGTTTTCTTGCAGTTTCTGGTTTCATTTTCTTGAGAAACGATGCGATGTCACAAGTGGTTGTTTAGCGCTGATTTCAGTGGTTCTTTTTCCCTTCCAATACCGTCAATGCACACGTTTCCGAAGCCTAAAGGCCATGTGATTAGATTGACGTTACCCTGGAAGTCTGGGAATCGACATTTTGTTTTCGTTTGGTATCAAACACTGGGATAAATTCAAACTAGATTACAGTGAACAAGATTAGAAAAATCTTCCCTGATGTCCTTTACAAAAGTCTCGCGTAGTGGACTATGGTAAGTTGAATCTGTATGTAAGCCGTGCAAAATCA
>Ga0126336_10000969_pt1 | contig 13766 bp, 7 predicted proteins | sample SidCmetagenome_FD_92530 | JGI IMG/M metagenome (GOLD analysis project Ga0126336, IMG submission 92530) | Coral microbial communities from El Islote,Puerto Morelos, Mexico - Siderastrea C C metagenome | ecosystem: Host-associated > Invertebrates > Cnidaria > Coral | place: El Islote,Puerto...
GCTTATTTCAACATTCAGATGACATTCGACACGACTTCATTCAATGTTCAACATTTGTGGCTGAGCACCTAGTGTGGAACCGTCAGTATGTCATTGGCTTAAGCAAATTTGAATATTGTGGGCTTTTATTTATTGTTATTGTTGATATGAACGTATATTCTGTAATCGTTTACTTTAAACAGAGAAATTTAACTGAAGAGACCGCGACCATAAAATGACATATTTGTTGACATCTGTAAGTTGAACGAGATAACAAACGATCGCAATTATTTATCCCAAAAATTGATGAATATAGGAGAAAAAAATAAAATATCAGATCGTCGAAACTGTCATGCGTTCCCAATTGTGTACAATTATCTGGAACTAAAGGAGATTCACTTTCAGTTTTAAAAACTGAACCTCAGAAACTATTTATCCAACTAAATATACATGATATACCGTAAACTGCCGCTTATAAGCCCTGGGCTTATACAACTTCATAAGGGGTTTTGGGTGGGCCCTTTAAACGGAGGGGCTTATATCCGGGGGGGGCTTATAAGCGGAGTAAAAAAAACGTTTCGTAATGAGCCACAGCAGTGTTGATCGAAATACGTTTTTAATTTTCTAGTTTTTAATTAAGCATTGAAACGTCACAATAAATCGAATTCGTTTTAATTTTAAGAACAAAATCAAAACTGTAACAACACGAACGTAACCGGAACGGAACAAAACGGAAGCTCAGAGATTATCTTCGCAGTGTTCCGTGAGAGTGCTTAATATTTGGGAAACAAGGAAAACTAGAGGGGGGCTTATATCCGGGGGGGCTTATAACCGGATGTATATTTTTGTTTACAGGTAGATGGGCCTATAACCGGGGGGGCTTATAAGCGGGAGGGCTTATAAGTGGCAGTTTACGGTATGGATGAAATGTTTCCATCCCCGGAAAACCCGCACTGACGAGTTCATTCCAGCATGGGATGAAATCTTACTGCGTCCGATTTTAACCCCGGATAAAAACAATGTATCTCTAGTGATGGTTTCTTTCCAGGAAGAAATTGATTTAAAAGTGAAGTTTACTCTGTTAGCAATCGAACAGTAAACTGTGTAAGTGCTCTTTCATAAGCAACTTAATGCAGTGGAGCAAAAGGTGGCTCCATGATTATTTGGTTTTATTTTTTATGACAGTCATTAGAAAAAAGCATAAAACCATCGACCTTCAGTAACTATTTTTAAACCTCCAATATAGGCCAAATGAAACCTCAAGAGTCGGAAATAATTTACTCACATCAACCACCAAAGAGGCTCAGCTCTAGCCAAGTGTTTGTTGAATCACCACCTCGAAGATAATCACGCTATAAAATAAACAAACTAAATGAATACGCAAGCCAACAGATCACGAAAGCATTTCTAGTTTCGGAAAGATTGATTAAATTTATGTGAATCTGTGCGTTTATTAAATGTGTTTCACAGACTAAAGGTGCTCTTTGTGAGATCAGCAATTTTATTTCAGTATTGCCATAAAAAAATTAGCGTGCTGTTTCCGCCTCGCTGGTTTTTTTTTACTTTCTTTTCCTTTGTCCTTGAAGTACAGCCCTTTATAATTTTTTTGATGGCGATAAATGCGTGGGTAGTTTTTTAGCGTTTATAATACTATGAGAGTAAGTATTTCATTCATGTAATAATCGTTTTGTTCTTTTGTTCTTTGTTTAATTTGTAATTATTTCAGTGATTACCACTGAAAATGTGATTTGAGTCGTCAATATAGGAGGAGAAAACTCATGCAATCTTTGTGCTGAACAAACGAACCGAATTTTCTTTCAACTTGTCGGACATCTCAGAATGGGATATAACCGTCAGAGACGTTAAATTGAAACAGAAGAGAGAATTGTTGAGACTGAGGTTTACTGCAACGGATTATTTGTCAATCTACAGAAACCTACGTTGCTAACAATACGCCTTTTTTCAGACGCCCAGCAGCACAGTTCTAAGAGCTCTTGTTCTTTAAGTAAGTTAGCGTACCCTCCTCGTTGCTTTTCAGCTGAAGTGGGTAATTATGACTGTGGTATTTGAAAATTGTGTTAAATTGGACAATTCATGCGGCAATAACTCAACAACACTTTGAAGTGGGAAACTGATGAGGCACATGATTTGAAAATTGTGCAAAATCATGTTACGATTGTACTCGCCTGAAGTACCTGTGGAATTTTGGCCAAATTTTTACTGATTGTCCCGTGACTTGCAGTAATGTGATTTCCAATATTACATTAACGTGCCATTTACTATTCCGTGCCAAACGGTGAAATTCAGACTTTTAGAACAGGACGAGAGATTTGAAGCAGCAAAGATTTTCGTGTTTCAAAGATACTCGTATTGATTCAAAGGTGACGTAACTTTTGTACGTGCCTTAAATGAACAAAACAAGTGTCGTGACACTAGAAACTGTCAACAAGATTAGGTAAATTCTTGGGATTTTTTAGGGAAGAGTTCTGTCAAAGTTATTTTTGTTCGACACGTACTTAAGAAGGAAATTTAATGGGTTAATGGCGTTCTTGTTTGGGAATAATAACATTTCCTTGTGGATTGTTTATTAGGATGAATAAACGGTTTATTCGTCTCCACAAAATGTAATGTAGTAAAGTTGTTGTTATTGTTTTTTAGATGATGTAAATGTTAGTGAGTGAACATGGGATAAGAGCTTCTCATCCCTTTATAATCACCTCTGCTGCCTTTCTAATTGGTCAAATACTCACAGGCTAGCGTTAAATACACCCTGTTTACACCAAGTATGGAAAGCGATGAACACGGTGAACGTGTGTGTAAAACAATTTTTTTCGTCACAAAATTTTTTCTACGAAATTTCATAAAACTGGTTAGTCAAAAAAGAAATAATCTTGCATGAATAATATAAACTTACTACCTTTTGGCCACCAACATAGCAACATCAGGCCATGTATAAACCTCTTTGTGATATACCAAATGCAATTATAATATTTTATATCAGTTCATCAGTCGTAGGTGCAGATAAGAGCGTTTATCGTATCTTAAAGGACACCAGAAATGTCTAGAATCCTTGTCAAAAAGTATATAACAACGAATAGAGCGGCATCTGGAATAGATTGACTAGTTGATATCGTTCAATACATGACGGAAAAGGATTTTGAGATTGATTTGGCAGTGCAATTTGACTTCGTTTTAGAGTATACAGTACATTAACCTTGACCAGGAATGAAATTATCAGTCGACTATCAGTTAGGGAGATGTACCGTGTAAGTCAAGAACTAAGAACAATACAGGGATTAGAACTCATTCTGTCAACTTAAGTGTTCACGATGTAACTTCTGCCACATTAGAAATTTCTAGCGCATTATCTATAACGAATATTGCTACTTTTTCCCGTATTGGTTGGTTTTATCGTAAGGAGCGTATTAACCATGTGGCATTAAAAAATGACGATGACATTTTGTTATAACACTACCGCAACTCTCGCACAGACACACCAATACTGCTGCCATGTTGTTATAACACTGCCGCAACTCTCGCACAGACACACCAATACTGCTACCATGATATAACCCGATAAAAAAGTCAACAACTGAGCCCTATTAAGTTACAGACATACATTTACAGTCACATTTTTTCAAGTTTATTCCAATTGAAAAATTCTACCTAATTATAATATTGAGCGTACACTGTACGATTATAATCTACATACACTTTCTTGATTTATTAGTTCCTCTGTTCGATTTACTTTTCATACTTTTCAAGTATATGTCGTAACCTTGTTACTATAAAATGAATAACATTAGTTTAAATCACTTAAATCACGAGCAGAAAAAGATATCATTTTTATTATAGGAAAATACCTAATAGAAATGACAATTACTGGTGTATTATCCCTAGTTACTCGCTTTTTTATTCCATCGGAATAAAATTGTTCCTTCCACTTTGAAATACTTTCAACGAGAGGCCCATAACAGGGGTGGGGTAGTACAAGAGGAACTTCAGATATACCATTTATACAGCCCCAAGGCCTTCTCTGACATCTGTTTGTAGACTTATCGTCAAATTCGCCATAAAGACTCGCAAAAGTCCAGAAATTATAAGTATAGAAAGAAAAATTAGTTATTTTTTCCAGATTAATCTAAGTATGGACATTAACAACAGTATTTTCGTCGAACTTTTATGAAAAAATACCCGAGTCTAAGGCTTTTGAACTGGAAACTGGCTGGTATGTAACGGATAACCCCTCAGTATAGAGACCCTCAAATCTCGCTCATCTGATGTAATTTTGATCTAGTTTTAAAAATTTCAATACTTTTTTCCAAGTCTTCAAAATTGTAAAATAATACTGTAACTTTGTCTTCCTCAAAGCTTGAATAACTGTTTGACAGTTTTGCTGTTACATACGACAATAAATATTATTTGGCATTTGATTCCTAAAATCGCCTTTGTCAAGATAAACTTGCATAAATAAATCTAAACATTTGTAAAATAAATATCTAGATATTTGAATTGTCAAAATATAGTATTCGCTTTGTGCTCGTCGCACTAAAGACCTGCTATTAGTCAAAGCGACGAGAATATATTTTCAATAAATTAAGAATTAATTGAATATTCATAGTCACTGTCAACTCTGCTAAAATGTGTCCCTTGCTGGTATGACAGAAAGGAGTGTGGTTCTATGATTCCTTGTAGTTTTTATCCCATTTTTCATATGTCCAGTTTTCCTCATGGACAAAAATAGTGGTTTTCGTTTGTTGAGTTTTAGTGGGATGTAATGTCTATTAGAAGCAAAAGTCTCAAATCCGCTTGGTTCCTGGGTTTGCTGAAATACCGTTTCATCGGTTGGGTTTTCCTGCAAAAAATAAACAAACAACACTGTAAGCCTTGAAATATTGGCAATTATGCATTTATCTTGGGAATCATAAATCATAAAATTTAGTTGTGTGCAGTGATTTTCATTTTCAGGAATTCGCAACGAATATAGGCTAAGAAGGTTTTTGAACACGTTCTAACCTTGGATTGTCAGATCACAATAGATTTGAAGCCACAATAAATCATGCAGTTAATTTTCTTTGAATTTGTCTCTTGATTGCGGTCCACAAACGACGCCTTAAATAAATAGGTAGGAATTGTTACCAAATTAACACAAGAATATTAAACGTGGGAAAGCAATATTCGTCCTAGAATACCATCACATTTTACACGAATCCCTCTCAGAAATCATGCAAATTTAGAAGCTTCTATAGAAAGCCTTTGCTACACTAACAATTAAATGGCATAAAAAATGGCAACTGAAATTCCACAAAAATATGTCTGACAGCTAGGCTTGCAAAAGAAAGAAACTCTTCCACGTTCAAAAAACAGTCGAGTTAATTTTCAAATGAAAGAATGTTGTCGCATGATATGATCATTACACAATTATAAGCGGCGTCTTCAGAGGCTAACACGAGCAGAGGTTAATTCGTCGACCCTCTTAATGCACTTGAGTTTTTCACTTAGTCGTTGGTATCAGTTAAAACCTCATCCCTTTATTGTCCGCCGTGATATTTCGGTTTTTGTTTTCCTATACAGAACTTGTGGTGTCTTAATCGGAATACCAGATCCTCCTTTATACAAGCTAAAGAAATCAAATATTCGCTCTCAACGGGGGAAGTTAATCGGCATGCAGTTTGTATGGTGATTTAGTTTCATTAACTTCTTTTCTATCTTACCGTTGCGTAGACTTTCCCAGTGGAGGCCATAGCGACGTAAAGACAATTTCTTGGACTGTAAATTCGAACCAAGCTTCTCCCAACAGAACGAAGTTGAAGCTTAACTGCAAGCAATAATAATTGACATTGCAATTAACAAATGAAGACAATTACAAAGCTTTTTTAGGTACAGTAAGGGAAAGGCAACGAAGTGAAGGAAGTACAGTTGTCGTAGCTTATTGCCAGTATTGAATCTAATAGAGATTGGAGGCCAATTGTCCCACCACAGCGTATTGACATGTACAAAGAGACAGATTTTAGTCATAAATCCAGGATTTAATGTCTTATATTGTAATAGAACTCAAAACAAAAATATTTTTTGTCACTTAACTGCCAAGACAAAAAGATACCAATATAATGACAAAACTACTAAAGCGTGACACGTTGACTTACTGTCGAGGCTCCGAGCATCTGAGGTTCCGTTAATATTGCCGTCGTCGTGGACAGCTAAAAACCAGCCATTTTTGTAGCAAAGGGAAACATCTGAAGACGAAGTGTGTCTTGAGATGTGATTGCAGGGGCGGCCGGATCTAGTCGAGGACGCGCTCACTGACTTGTCTTGTCTTCTCTCTCTATGATGATTTCTGCTAAGCCCTTTATGAACTGGTTGGGCTCCAGAAATGGCAATTAAGTACACAAGAAAGAAGGTTGAAATAACCTGAAACGCAATGATAATTTTCGTGAAAAAATGCACAGTATATTTTTAGTGTCATGGTAATTGCAGAATACCTCGACAATTTACTTTTATTTGTGCCTTTTGTTTTATTTTTGGAGCTAATGACCGTGGCAAAAAGTACCACTTTATTTCTTTACGGATCATAGCCCATTCACTTATCTTAAACGCTCCAAGTCTCAATATCGAAATAAATATTCTCCTTACTTCATTTCACAAATTTACATTACACGCCATGGGAGATTTTGGTCGTAAATCAAGAATCACGTAAATAGAATCTTAGACATGATCATTATTTGTTTGAATAACTTAACTCTGTACCAAATTACCCCTATTTTTGGATTTTACTTGTGTGAACTGAAACGATGAACATCCCAAACTAATAACTCGCAATGTGCTAGATTGCAACGTTAGCTTTTCCAAAAATAGCCTCCGTGGGCCTCCGTGGCAATTTTAAGAAACGTTTAATTAACAAGTTTGACTGGGTTGGGTTGGTGTGTAGGGAAATTCCCTGGTGTTCTTAAAACAGCGATTACAGGTCTGATAATTTATGAATATACAACACGTGCACGAATGAACAAGTCAGTGAAATATTAAGAAACTCTTTCGAAGCTTTCATAACATGAGTGGATCCTATAAATCTAATATTGATTGTATACCACAAATAACAGCCCTAGTTTATAAGCCAAGCAGATGAGTAATCGTTTTCACTTTTCGGTGGCTCTTCGCAAAGTGAAAATTGTTCATTATAACATATTTTTAAATTACTTTGAAATGTTTTGGCGATGACAGTGCACAATTAATGTTAACTATTTTCTTATTCAAATTTTACTAGAAAAAATTAAACTACAGCTTTAACCTGTCTCTAATTGTCACGGACAATCATTAAATTCTTGAGCATAAAATAATATGAAGATTTTTACCTGCAATAAACCCATTTTAAATCCTTGATGTCACCCTGCAGCGCTTATTCGAAGTATTTTAAACTTGTGTTATTCCTTAGATCCAACCAAGGTGTGTTTTCTCCGATTTCCAAAATCACCCACCAGCTAGCTCCTCGCGTGTCGAGATATCGCTATTAATAATATTCTGAGCCAGAGTATGTCTCTTATATTATCTTAAAGGTTGTACATGTTTCCGCAGCAACCCATAAAACAAAGACGACGAAGATGACGTAATAATAGTCAATTTGCCTTTTAAAATTTTCCGCCATGGCATCAGGGATTTGGAATGTCGGAAGAAGTTTCGAGCTTGAGACATGCTACCCACGGATACAAAGAAACAGTAAAAAGGAAACTGGCCACAGCATGCCGACGCGTTGATTCCCGTAAGTAAGTGAGCAGTTTCCGAGTTCGTTTTTAAGTCGACTTACATTCTTGTCCCTTGGGAAGCTTTCCGAAAGTTTTATCGACAACAGAGTTTGAGTGTTTTGAATCTTTGTCGTTTGCAAAGTGGGCGAATTTTTGTGGCTTTGTGCTTAGCTCTGCAGAAGTATAAATTGTTTTTTTTTGTTATTTTCTTTTGTCAATATCGCGGCAAGGGTCGAAAACGGTTCAGTGCACTTGAATGGCGCGCCAGAGTAATTGAGCGAGAACAACGTTTCGTAGCTTTTCGTATTTACATGCAAACAATTAGCGTACTTTATACACATTTCGTCGCCTGTGCTATGATCGCTTACTAAAGTACACAAACGTCTTTGTTATTTTTCTCTTCAGAGCTTTCGGAAATACCTTGTTTGCACGGATACCTTACACCACTGTTTGTGCGCACGGTGATATTTTGACGGATTCTTACTCGGCTGCAAAATTATATTGCTTAACGGGTCTTGCAGCTAGTTAATCTCTCATTACAGCTAAGCGAACAAGAGTTAAGATGTCCTTGAGACTCTCAAAATTATCGGCAGATCGACGTTCCGGACTGACGAGAGTTCAGTATCTTTTTCTGTAGCAGGAAAACTCAACTAGATTCCAGATTACTTTGCTACGGTTACTTCCTAAGGAAAATATTTTCACCATACGTTCAAGAAATGACGTTGAATTCGCAGGATTTCTGGATTTCCGCGCACTGGAAGGGCATGAATAAACTTGTGTTTTATGCTTTGCTGAGTGCAAAGCAGTTCTTTTTGTATTTTGTCAATGGGGCGTTTAAATACAGCTATTACGTGCTACTACCTGACGGGCAAAGTGGTTCTTGTGTTGTATAAATAGCGAAACGCAGAAGCGAGGCCGATCACCGAACTTAAGTGTCAAAGAAGTATTCTTGGATGTCTTCAGAAATGGTCACATAAAATTTCCAGACTAAGGATGTCGTTTGCAGAGAGCTCACATTGAAGGCGGATTCTGTAATCCTTTCCATTGCGGTGGATTATGCTTTCCGTTTTGTTTTAGCAACACCGTTTCAACCCTAGTTCCGTTCAGTACATTCAGTTACAATCCGTGGGTTCAAAAGATAATTTATTTATTTTCCTAATCCTTCCCCTGGGTTTTCGAAACTACAATATCGTTTTTGAAGAATACGACACGAGAATCGGCAAAAATCAAATGTTGATATACCCGAAATAAATCCGATATTGTGCTCGAGTTTGTTCATAAAAAACTCGCACTGCCGGGTATCAAACGGTATCATCACTTAAACAGTGAGATGCAGTTTAACTGTGCTGATAATTTGTAAATAAAGACAATAGCCAAAACGCTTTTTTATGTGGCACAGGGCCTGCCGCGTCGGGAAATACCAAAGAAATATGAAGTTGTTTCGAGATTAGCCATAAATGCTAAGAATGCAACCTGCCCTTAGGTTTATGCATTAAAAAAAAAAAAACAAACAAACGTTCGACTGAGCGTGTCAGTTTTGAACATTAATGTTTTTTTAAATTCCGCAAGAGTGTTTAACATGCCTCGATCGTGTTCACAGTAGAAATGAAAATTAAGGCCCGGTTTTACACAAACAATGGACGACTATGGACGACAGAGGTACAAATGTTAACAACTTATTGCAAGTTTTCCAGTGTGAGTCACGCAAAGAAACAAAGAAGCACGTGTCGAACCCGACACGTCCAAGTGAGCTGTAAATCGCTCATTTCCGTTCATTTGTTCTCAGTCCCAAAGTTAAAGAGAACCCTTCCTGCATATAGGCGACTATTTTCACGTAACTGTTCTTCCGACCACTAAAAGTCCGGATATGCATTTCGATTAATGATTACTATTGATTCCAATTTCAGTTTCGTGACTGTTTCATTAAATTTGCGTCATTTTGTCTGATTTTTTGAATTCTTGGGATTATTCAGGCCTATCAATTATTTTAAAGAAATTTTCCCACACGAATCTTTGAACACTTAACTGATTTCACCCTTGAGGAAACTTGAAGAATCCCTCACGCTATTAACCGCCAGAAATAAGTTATCTGCACGCGGAAAAAGGAAATCGATTAATGTCAGATCAGGAAACTTTCTCAGACATATACGTAAATAAATGTCTGTGATCAAATATCCACATGATACGTGCCATATAGTAATACAGCATATACTAAGCCGGTGCATTGGTAGAATTTCCAAGTTTCTGAGCCAGCCAAAACTGTACTGGTGCCAAGCGCGGGAAAAAGCGCGCAATCCAAATCACGTGATATTGCGAGTGCGTTTCTGATTGGCTGAGAAATGACAATTTCTTTGCTCGTATTGGTTATTTGGTTATTATGCTGTTCAGAAAAAAATGAAAAAAAATTAAAAACCAACGTGGTCAGAGTGAAAGGAACGATAGAAGCTTGGCACGGAGGGATATCTGGCTTGCAAGTTCAAGTTTCGAGCTCTCATTACAAAGTAACCATTGTATGAGCCAATAAAACATATTTAGTTAGGATACTTTGCACACGTTGTGTTACTTTCAAAAAATTCTTTAGTTTCCCTTAAACCCTAGAGCGATTGCAAACTTTTGCGAAGTGCAGCACGATATAATTGTCCCAAGTAGACGGACAATTCTTCTTCAGATGGTCTTGTGTAGTTTTGGTTTTATTCATGCGAAGTTGATTCACATGTTCAAAAAGTGATACCGTTCGAATCAGACCGCTCGGCCGGATTTTGCTCCGTAACTTATAGGAAGCAAAATTTACCCAAAGAAAGGTTGTACCTCTTTGGTTTAGAAATATTTGCGTGCGAATGAATTTTTGCTGGCAAATGGTTCGTTGCTAGTGTGAACTGGGCCATAACACGGCTATGTGAAAAACATAAGGACTGTCGCTTTCAGTAGTTCCTTTAAGATATTTCTTCGGTCCTTTCCCTGCATTTCCTAATGTCCAAGGCTCACAGGAAACTACGTTGTAACGAACGTTGAAGAGCTGTGAAAATATGATTTCCCTTTCCCATTTTATCGTCATGTCCCACAGACAGGGAACCGGCTTCAGACTTTTAACTAAAATGAAAACTTATGGGAGAGGAAGTTAGTAACTGAAATGAAAATAAAAATAAAATTTCGAGCCGGGAATTGGGAGACAACTATGGAAGGACTGCGACCCACGCTATTAAGAATCTTTAACGTAGTTAGTTCTACATGGAGTGAAAGATGTCAGTATAACTTACGCTCAGGAAAGCATTTCCGCTCTCATGCCCTAGAACATAAGACATCGTTTCAATCTTTACAAAACTGAAAATAGTGATGCAAGAGTAGATTACACCTGCTCAGCCGCCCGCCTCCTCAAGCAAAATCTCTTACATAATATCGCTTAATTTGTTCAATGAAGTTGCAGCTAAAAACAGTGTCCCTTACGTAACTTTTGAGGGCGTGGATAAAACATTCTAATGAAACCTCTTTAGTGGAATTTTTTCCTGGAGAAAGATGTTTCACTAGAATGTTTTATCCACACCCTCAAAAGTTACGTAAGGGGTACTGTTTTTAGTAGCAACTTCATTGAACGAATTCAGCGATATTATGTAAGAGATTTTGCTTGAGGAGGTGGGCGGCTGAAACGGGGTAGAGACGCTAAATCTTCAGAGGAGATTTAAAACCGTCAAGATGCAGTCAGTTCTTGCTCATACTTACAATTTTCGTTTGCAATATGTTCGGAGGCCACATTTCACAAATCAAGACCAGCAATATCTGACTTTATGAGTAACCGTTTAGTCCAGGTTTAAGATACTTACAAGTTAAGACCACACAGAACAATTCCTTTACCCAATTATGCAACCAAAGCTGTAATAATTCCTGTGTATTAAGATTTGCTATAGATACGAAATTCTTATTTCATTTTCGTGAAAAACTGTACAACATGTTCTTAACTTTGCCCTTTTCTTGAGTGTTCGTGAGTTATACTGAATCACCGGCAACAAATCGATTAAAAGTTTCCCACATGAACTTTTGCCTTGATAACACTTCAAGGACACAGAACAAGAAAAAACTGTCGCCGTACATGCACGGAAGGAGGACAATGAAATTTAAGTATCGCACGCACGCATGAACTTGCTTCAAGGCAAAGGAAGGTCGACTTTGTCGGTAAAACAGACAAACCGCAATCCATATCAATGTACTTAAGACATCCGTAAAACTTTAGTATTTGAAACCAATATAGCTTTCCTTACCAAGCTGATTGCGAAATTACTACTGAAACGTGGGTTTGCAAACGCATGTGTCCACTCAAGCAAACATCGCTTTGTCACTATTTTCTAGCAAAAAGTCATGTTAAGCTTCGGTTTTGAAATCTGTGGATGTTAATTCTGTCACTTTACATCTGCTAAGCATGACAAGTCAACGCGCTTTATCACTGACAAATAGATTTCAGAGCTCTTACGTAATATGTTTGAAAGGTAAGTAGTTTTTGTTCGCGCTTTCTGGGCTAAATGGGCTCCCAAAATCGTATTAGCACCCACGATAATTTAAACATTTTTAAATTTCCAATAGTTTAATAAATTTGAGAAGTGCGCATAAATTTACACTCTGTCAAGAGAGGATATGCAAGTCATTTGGCGTTTGCAATTTCGGGTTTTTCAAAATAGCGGTTCTGGTTCTATTTGCCATTATTTGCCCGAAATATCTGGTTTGAATAATTTTACTCTCTTTCTCTACAAGAACAGAGGTTCCTAAACCAGTTCTGTTGTCACAGGTTAAGTTTAGTAATCCCCAGGCGTTCTAGGCTCGCTTAAGCCTGGACACTAGCTTGTAAGTTGACGTCACCGAATAACTCACGCCATGAAGAAAAGAGAAGGATTAGGTGCTACGTTGTAGTACTTTATCTTTTTTGTAGAGTGGACCTCAGACGGGTCATAAAAATAAAAATGGTCAATTTTTGTGTGGTTTTGGCACTTAATTTTGAGCTATCAGGTACCTGGAGCGATCTCGGCGAAAACAAGGGGTCGTATTAACGAGTTTTATCGTATTATCGAGCTGGTCGAAAGGTGGGGTCCACTGTATAACCAGTATTAATTAACAGTTATTCTACAAGGGCGCGTTGGATGAGAGGAGATAATCATCTTATATCCAACAAGAAAACCTGTGGTTTATCAAAGACGGACCCTTACAAGCTGGAGTTAATTTGTGAGGCACTAGGTTCATGAGCTAAAGGAATTCTAAACATTTTTCTGTTTTCGAAATTACAAAAAATACATATATATAGCAAAAATGAAAACCCCGCAAGAATATTAAACCAAACCATAGTTGCCAGAATTAAAACTCTGAATTCTCCTACAGCCCACACATTTTCAGTATTTTACAATACAGTAAGAAATGTCATGCGTTTTACAAAATTGCGTTACCAGTACATTTACGTGCCTACTTGTCGAAAGGTGATCAAACGCCCGGGTTAAAAGTTTTTCTTATATAATTGCATTTGGTTGAAGTCTAATAAGCTTGTCTTCAGCGCTAAACATTTTGATGCGACAAAATTAACCCAGTGTGGATTCTAAGGTTTTTGTTCCCTCTTTATATGAGCTAGATTTCAAATGCGTGAACTGAAATAATTTGTCCGAGTTAAAGACAGACTTTTTTCATAACCAAATAAATTCATTGTCATACGAGTAATTTACTCCGGGAATTTGCTTTGTTATTTTACCCAGAAAGGTTTGAAAAGGCTCAGGAAGTCCAAGACCCGAAATGTATTTCTCATTTCTCATCAGTTGCCGACATTCGGATAAGCCTTCTCTTTGAAGAAAATGTTATATTCTATCCTGGAGCAACTAGTTCGTTCCTTTCAACAGCATTGAGCCCTTCAATGTCCAGTTCATTTGAATCGAGACTTCCAGAGCTTCCCCATTTGTTTTCGTCTTTTAAATGACCCATTTTGATCCGTATAATACATACATACATACATACATACATACATACATACATACATACATACATACATACATACATACATACATACATACATACATACATACTTTA
>Ga0126336_10000970_pt1 | contig 13765 bp, 11 predicted proteins | sample SidCmetagenome_FD_92530 | JGI IMG/M metagenome (GOLD analysis project Ga0126336, IMG submission 92530) | Coral microbial communities from El Islote,Puerto Morelos, Mexico - Siderastrea C C metagenome | ecosystem: Host-associated > Invertebrates > Cnidaria > Coral | place: El Islote,Puerto...
CAGTCTTCCATCGAGGTCTAATAGCAAAGTCAACGCCCCAGGTTTGGCGGATGTCTTTTCTTCTTTTCACATTAGAAGGTGCCGATGAGACCAGAATAAGTAGAAAATAATGCTGAACACAAGTTGTCTTAGTAATTAAACTTGTCTTGTGGTTCAGTGATTTCTTCTTCGATTCTGTTACGTATGATGAATTAAGGGACGCAGGGCTTTTCCAGATTGCATTAGTCACCGTTTCTTGTTGAATTCCAAATTCTGCTTGCAACTGACTTACTTCTGATTCGTTAGTGCATGAAGAAGGAGATGGAACACAGTTGAAACCGATAAAACGAAAAGAATACCAACCCCAAAGTCCAAGAATAGATGTGACAGCGCTGAGAAATAACCAGGCGAATTTTTTGTAAAACCTACACGGAGTAAACATGTTACACCTTATAGAGTAGAGTGACTGAAGATATAGGAAATTTTCGGTGATTTAGACAGAAGCTCTTGTTGTTATTTCATTTTCTGTTTAGTCTAGTTGCTCAAAGCTTCTATTATCTTAGTCTCCCACGCAGTCGCTTCTAGGGAAGTCGTGGAAGGTGGGTAATACCACTTCCCTAACAACGACTGCGGGGGAGGCTATTATTACACCTAATTGCAATAACGTTGTCATATAAAAATGAAAAAAGAAAAAAGCCAAGTAGGAATAAAGTAGGCACGCTAACTACATTCAGGGAACTGCTCTGACGAAGGGCTAAAGTTCACAAGGTCTATACGGTGGCCAATTTACCTTGTATCAATTCATTTGATATCAAATTGAAGTATTGTGCCATAGTCCATAAGTGCTTTGACAAGAGTCTATCTTTTCGTCGAGGGTCGAGGGTTCCATGTCGAGGGTCGAGGGTATCCTGTTTTTCCCATTTTTTTTTTAATTAATAAAGAGAAATTAAACCGAATTTAACTAAAATAATTAAATATAATTAATGCAAAAAGAAAACTTAAACCAAAGTTTAAAGATACGAATTGCACATCGCCCCAACAAATAGCGAGTGGGGGGGTGGGGTGAGATAGTGAATAGCACGTGGACATCCTAGTTCGTTTTTAAAAACCTGTTTAGTTTTCAAAGAATTACATTTAGAACCCACAGAAAGCTCATATTCGATCATAAATCTGGTTAGATTTCCCGTGTTACTGTAACATCACGAAGCGAAGAAATGTGACAAAAAAGCGAAGAAAGAGCGCGATGTTTTTATAATTAAATGGTTTCACAACATGGGGTGTAATCCAGCTGTCAAGGAAACTCTTTTGACATGTCCAAGCTCCAGACAAAAAATTTCTCAAAAATTTCTATGAAGCTCCCACAAAAATAATAAACGATACCCGGAAATTATAGTTGGAAAAAGAGACGGAGAGGGAAACAAAAGGGAGCTGCGTCGCTCCTCAGTCTCAACCGCTTTATCTTTTCGTCCGCTTCTACATTTCGCCGATCTTACGCAGCTTGCATTTCCTCCGTCTCTTCTGGTCGCTTACTCTTAGAGGTAAGCAGAAGAGACGGCTGAAATTTAGTCCACGTTCCCACTAGAATAGTCTGTGGGAAGCTAAAAGAGGAGAGTACATTGCGTTGTGTTTACTGACTGTATTAGCAAAGGCCAGCAGTTCTAAACGATGCTGTTGCAAGGTAAAGGCTTTCAGAAAATATGGTTAATCAGTTAGCCGCATTGAAAACTAAAATGTCAGGAATTAGTTTCTAAAGATGCTGTGATGCTGGTTCGGTGGGTACGGGAATGTATCTTTTCAAATTCATAACAGCTTGAGTTAAAATAAGATAAGTTGGCCACTGCAAAGAGATTCAAACACTTTTGATCTTTGTATGTTGTAAATCTGTAGCGCGCTCAACATGGGCACCACACAGGAAAATGTAAGCAAAATACATGAAATATCATTTTCTGTTTTCTCCGATTGTTTCTGGGCCTTTAAAATGGATATTAATTTAAATACGATAATACAGGTTGATCTGTTCGGATTCTGTAGCTAAAACGTTTTTTTAAAGTGGCAGAACGTTACTGAGGAAACAAATGTTATCGGCCAAATTACCCGGAGCTGCTGTTTGCTCTTCAAAAATGCTACCTGACTTAATTTCGTATTATATACGACATATTTGTCCCTCCAAAAACAAAAGGAATTGATATTCCTATGTTACAAAGGTTAGGGCTTGAGATGACATTGAGGCAAACATTTTCCCACGATTGAACCCGAATTTCTGAGCCCACGTTACCCGACCGCTGGTCTCGTTGAACGATATGAAGTCACGGACAAGCGGCCAGGCTGCCAAGTACGATTCAAAATGGCGGCGCGCAGTGTTGAATTTTGGCCCTCTTTGGAGAGGAATTTCAGTGGGATCGGATGCACTTTAGAAGCTAAAAACCACGGTCAGTAATTCAACTAAGTGCTATCTTTTTATTGGCGATTTCAAAAAATACACCGTTTCTGGAGTGATCTCCTCAGTTTAAGTGTGGACTTTGAACTGAGCGCTACTGAGCGTTTACTTTCCTATGGTTTATGTCACAGTCTCTGTAAACTGATTGTGAGGTCATTCATATGAAAGCTACGGACTGCTTTCTTGTGGTGGTGTTTATCATACTGTTCAATTTATTTGTAACTTTTGTTTCTAACTTTTGAGCTATACAAGGAAAATCTAACTTTTTTTAGCCTGTAAACAGGTGCCGAGCACTGTCGGCGATATTTTTCTCGTTATTTTTCTCGCCGTTAGCCTATTTGCAGGCTGCTAACTTTTGAGTCTTAAGTTGAAATCCTAAGATGTGATCATTCGAATGAAAACCATCAAGCTTTTTGCCTCTTTGGTATTCTTTGCTTCTTAATTTTTGTGCAAACGGACTTCTTATACAAACTTTTCAATTATTTAATTTGCCACAAACCCAACTAAACAAAGATGAATTGAGTTAACTGCTATACCTTGTCGCTCTTGCACTGTCTCGATGTCTCGAAGAAAGGTCTCCGAGTATAAGCGAGTTAGGCAAGCCCGCCAAACTCTGTGTTACGAGTTCAAACCGATGTTCCACCATTTTTATCGTCAAACACGTCTGGGACAGGAAGTTTGAACGAAGTATTATTTTCGTCTTATTTTATGCCCATTAATGTTGTCACTGTAATCTGCCCGTGCATGGATGTTGCATTTGACGTAATGTTTTTCATATAAAACAACTTTGATTGCTCTGTTTTTGGCCTCAGGCCAAACATTGAATGATGCAAATGTTTTTCGTTTTCAAACACCTTCGCTGTTATATAAGAGAGCCACAAATTAAACCTTAAAAAAATCGAATTTTATTTTAGGAACTCTGGCAAGCAACCCGACTTCTGTACTTTGGAGATTAAGCTAAGGGAATGGCCGCGCATGAGAGATTTAGAAGAGATCCTGAATAAACTAGACCTTTTAATTGAACAGAATCTTAGTAACGAGTTTTCATTAAAATTGGGGCCTAAGTGGGACTCAAAGATGGTTGCTTGTTAGGGTGGTTGCCAGAGAAACTCGCTATAATTAAAAAGTACTTAAAAAAGAGACAACGCCATGGAAAAAAAAAATTTCGCTACTTTGCTTACTCTAGTGTTTTTTTTTTTAACTCCTGTCAACTTTCGGCATTTTAATATTATTTGTTATCTTTGCCGCAAAAAGAATTTACTCTTAATATTGTATCATAGTCTGAAACAGACCGAAAAGAAGAGTGACACTTTTTTTGTTAATTTGCGACGTTAATTTAAAAAATAAGACATTTTTCATATGAACTCGACATTGTCATGAGGACATCGAAACGTTTGTTCTCCAATATTTATCGCTTATTTTCATTCTACGAAAAACTGATGAAGTGTTTCTGATTAGAGGAGAGACATCAATAAATAGTCACGCAGAACATCAAAACCAAGTTTTCTTGTTTTTTTTTTGTTTTTGTTTTGTCCTGTTTTTTTTTCCAGTCACGCTTCTTTTGGGTTGTGTCAGGTGTTGGGTATTGTTTCAGTCTAGCAACTTAACAAATTCAGATGTTTGTATGACTGCAATTGCAATCACTTGCAAGCGATACCTCCACCCATACAAACTTTGGCAGGACATCTACAAAAAGTTTAAACCAGGCTACGGAAGAAAGACTTTTGAATTACTAGAAGTAATACCTCCACCCGTACCAACTTAGTGAGTTTCAGACCGTTAATTCTCGAAAACGTTGTCTTCTGTTGTCATGAGTTTTCAGTTGTCGGTTCCAAGCTCGAAAGCATATTTTAAACCCCCGGCAAGCGGTCAAAAGGCGCACAAAAAAACTCCACGCAAGTTAAATTGCACGATGGACACAAGTTGCACAAAACAAAAGAAAAATAAAACTTGAAAAACTTTGCAACAGCGCTAGCAACACCAGTTAGTAAAACAACACTTCCGTCGACTTGTCATACGTAAAAAACTTGCGTCAATTTGCGTATGAATTTGAGCTTGATCACTGAAGTGAGCACAGATAATTAATCGCGAGTGGGAAAAGGCAATGGCCAAAGACATCGACTCTGTTGCGTGCCATAAGGAGTCCTTGTTAGAGCAAAACCGACATGGCTTCAGTGAAACAGCGACATGAACGAAATGAAATGACAACGACGAACGGCCTGCAAACTACCCAAAATTGTAACAAAACAAGTTTTGAATGAACCGGGCATGAACTGGGCCTCTATAATAGCACAGGGTTTGTTGTTTTATTAGATCGCGTCGTGATTGAGTAGAAAATGGCCAGAGGTAGTCGTTATTCTAAAACATTAGTCTTGCAAGAGAGATTCTAAAACCACTTAAAGCCACGTTTTTTTAATTTTAAAAATAACGAAAGGGTCACGAAGGTTGGAAGAGCCTTTATATTGCTAATGGGTCTTAATGATTGTCGACGTTCCCAAAATAGCCCATTGTTGACGGGTGGTTTAAAGTATTATCTTTCTTAACCTTGGTGCTTTAATTTAGATTTTCCTTTCAAAGAGATGGCAGCTAAAACATAGTATAGAAAAGGGTGCCAAATGTTGGCAAAAATAACAAAAAGAAACACAGGAAAGTTTGGAGTGTTAGGTCACTGACCCAGGGTAACTGAAAACCCAGGGGAAACACGGCAACCATAGGATATTCTACTGTTTTGGCAAGTCCTTGACGTATAAGAAAGGGGTGCAATTTTTCTCTAAGTATATGAAAGGGGTGCCATTTTGGTAACAAATAGTTTATTAAAGACTAAGGGTTTGAGCCTCGGGGAGGAGCCTACCCGTATAAAACTTTACCAAGTAGAATTTTTTTCAGAACTTATTTCACAGTCATTAGTAATTTTGCTAGTAACATGCAGGGGCTTCATGAGTGAAACCCAACTGCGCTTAGCCTAGGCTTTTGTTAGTGCGGAGTCTGATAAATAAAAAGCAATTGAAAGAGCGGAATAAATGGAAGGGCTTGTGATGGCGATGATCACGAATCTCGTCCATAGCTCCTCGTAGACAAACGTAGGACCTTGTCGGAGTATTTTGGCGGGCTTTCACGAGATTTTGCGCTTATTTGAAAATGGAGAGATCATGTCGCTAGTATTGCCAAATTATTCTTGAATTTAAAACTCTCTCAAAATCACAAAAAAAGACACAGCCACTTGCTTCACTGCATTGCGGAATAAAAGTATCCTCTCCGACGAATTGCTGAGTGTTTAATAAGCAAGCGTTGCCTGTCTTTTGCACGTTCACAAGACACTGAAAATGGTTCATCATAACGCATCTGAACTTCCAAAGTAAAAACACTTGCTGCGAACATACCTTCTTTTGCCACAATGACCAGGACATTTTTCAGACACTTACTGAAAGCGCCGGCTCTAAAATTTTCCTGCATTTTCTTCCCAGAGATCTTTAACCTTTACTTCGCACAGCAGTCCGGGGACTGCCACCGGGAGCAAATCCAAACAAATACGTTTTCAACGTTGTTGGTTGCCAAAGATGATTAAATTTATCTACTAGTTGGGGCTCGATCGAGAATATTGGAGGGCGATTCAAAGCGACGAAAAATGTCCAACTACCGCGTTAAAATACGACAAAACCAACATTCCTCGGTCTCTGCCACAAGAGATTAAGTTAAATTTTTCCCCGAATGGCTAACTCTTATTAATAGATATTACAGTACCGTTGTGCAAAATATGGGTGGCCGTCACCGCCAAAAATACGAGAACGCCAAACGGCATCGAGTAAACAGAAATGGTTCCATGGTGTATCACGAAATGGATTAATTAATATAGAAAAGATACAGCCTAAATACAATTAGTCTAGTGTAGTGAGTCGGAATTTAAGAGACTCACTACACTAGCGGCTCGACATGCGAGTCACGTTTCAACGCGGCAGGCGATTTCGCGCTCGCTCGCTTGTTCGTTTCCCTCGACTATCCCTGAGCGGAAAGAGAGACTGCTCGTAGTCTATCGGTAAGATAGGGGGTTTATATTTGCCTAGGTAACAAAGGTGACATGTACCCGGGGAGTTTTTCTGTCTGGGTAACTCTCGCGGGAGAAAAAAGGGACAACTGAGAGATTACTGTTTATTGCTCCGTCCGTACTGTTACGTCGTCGCTTAGCTCTTTTATACGTTATGTTTTTTTTTATGAATCAAATAAGAAGACGAAGAAACCATTTCCAACGGATACAACACCAAATCTTTAGTTAGCTACATTTCCTGAGAAGTAAAAATATTCGATACACATAAAGTTAAGCGTGTTGTGAACCTTAGGTTTCGTTAAAAGGAGTCGAGGCATCTTTCGAGAAAAAGCCGTCTACATATCTCTTACACAACGACGCCACATGTAAATCAGATAAATTATGTCAACTAAAAATTAGCTGATCACGCATTGACGTGCAGCGTCCAAAACTCGGCTTCTTATTGGAAGGTTTACCTGGGGGAACTAAACGACCCTTCAATCCACCTAGGGTTTTGCTTGGGGCATTTTCTTTTGTTTTCACTCACCTCACCATGACAATTTGCCTGCGTAAATAATAATAATAATAATAATAATAATAATAATAATAACTTTATTTATGTGTCTAGTTGATCTAACACCCTGTAAAGACAGGGTGCTAATTGGGGACACAGGTAAAATCGGTTACATGGGAAGACGAAACTTTCCCCAGGAAAACCTCTTATTTACCTAGGTAAAGTTGCCTCGTGCAACCACAGCTATTGACAGATAAGGATTGTCGTTCACAGTTGAAGTGCAAAGGGGAATGTGTGAAAAGTAGTTACAAAAATAGCGCTTGAGTGTTTTTTTAATTAAACTCCTGTAGATTGCCAGGGTGAATATGGTCCCCTAATGCGTGCACTAAAATCGAGCCTGTGGCTTGTAGTGATGCCTCGATATAAATAACATTATGACAGGTCATAACGTTTGCTTTTCTCATACTAAAACATCAAAATGCTAATTAAAACAGACATTTTTGCGGATTCAAATTAAAGCCACCCTAGATATTTTAATCCCAGCCAAGAGAGGATAAAGGGCTACCTCTCTTCTCCCAGCTGAGACCAACAACAACAACAGCAACAACAATAACCTTTATTTGCATGACCATAATTATTTACAGTATTGCAAAAGCTACGTAAAAAACAAGAACAAAAAGAAAAAGAAATAATAATTCTATCTGTCATCAGTCCTACGTCACTACGGAGTACCATGAGAAGCACGCACGCTTGCTTATTAAGCCATTGTAGGCTCGCTTTCAGAGCCGAACGAACTCCAGCAATTGGTTACGTGAGTACTTGTAAAGAGAATCTTTCTTCTTGAAATACTCGTTTTGTTTGTTGCATTTAGTAGTTTCATTCTAGATTTAGCTAGTGAAAGGTTTCAGGATGAGTTTAACTGATGCGTCGCAGACTAACCAAAACGCCAGTGCCCTAGACCGCCAACCTGGCGCTTCTGAACGCCAACCTGGCATAACTGAAAGCCAACCTGGCTCATCTGAAAGCCAACCTGGCAATATATGTTAACCTGACGTACCATTGAGCACTACTCTGTCCGGAATTAACTCGAACATGAGTTCAATGGCCACCCTTTTGCAGCAAGTGGTGGAGCGCGGGGGTTTCCTTGCAAACCATAAATCTGGCCGCTCTGCGCAGAAAAGGCGCCCGGACCCCGAAATTTCAGATTCGAGTGAATCAGACGATGAAGAGGACAACCGGCCCGTGCGGGAAAAAAGGTCACGACGCGATGACGAGCTAAGCCTCGGTATACCTTCAGATGATGACCTCAAGGAACTTTTCACGGGGGCAGATGGCGCTGAAAACCCCGACGTTGCAACTCATACCACCGAAGAGGTCGACTTACTTAAATCTCTTGAAGCCGATTTCGATGACGACGAGCCGTTGGGGGAGAAAATCCAACAAAATTTGGCTAACATTGCGCTAAAACGTTGCGAAGTTTCTCTCTCCAGCGACAAGATAAAAAGCTTGCTCGCTAAGTACGTCAAACCCGAGAATTGTGCTGATTTGATTATGCCGAAGGTCAACCCAGAGATCTGGAGCTAGTTTGACAACTTTAAGCGCAAAGCTGACCTAAGGTTGGGTAATATCCAACAGGCCCTACAAAAGGCCACCTTTGGCATACTTAAGTCCTGCAATAACCAGGTTTCTAAACACTCTAGTGTAAATAAAGACCTGCCCTCAAACATGAATTTTACTCCCTATGCACCGCCGCGAACGAATCTAGCACTCGCTCCCTCCTTCTTTTTGGCACGGATCTGGCCAAACAAATCCGCGATACTAAAGACGCCAGTAACATTGGCCAAAAGATAGACGCGGGTGGCAAAAATGGCGCGCAAAGAACTTCGCGCAATCATTACCCTCGCCATGGCGATAAGAAAAGGTCCCAGAAAGGATACAGTTACCCTGATTACAGAACGCCTTTTTTAGGGAAAAATCAAAAGAAGCCGACCTACAAAAAACACCCGACCGACAGGAAATGATTCAATTTTCGGAGGAAATTAAACACTCAGCAAGCATTGTAAGTGATCTTAAACAATATCTGCATAATAAATGTGATTGTTTCAATGCCGGTTGCGTCTCAACTTCCATTGATACTTGGCGGGAAATCACTTCCGATCGGGAGATTTTGACCACTGCCAGGGGAGCGACCATTGAATTCGACGCCACACCCCACTGCATGTCGCAACCTACTGTCAGTTTCTCTCTTGATGAAACCGACATCATAGACAATGAAGTAGTTAAGTTATTGTCAAAGGGCATAATTAAGACAACCACTCATGATCACGACGAAGTGTTGTCTAATATCTTTATTAGGCCTAAAAAAGATGGCAGTCATAGACTTATCCTAAATCTTAAAAGTCTTAACCAATATGTCACCTACCATCATTTCAAAATGGACACTTTTTATTCTATGCTTAAATTGGTTGAAAAGAACTGTTATATGGCCTCCCTTGATCTCAAGGATGCATATTATTCGGTAGCGGTTCAACCCACCCACAGGAAATACCTTCGTTTCATGTGGAACAACGTTCTCTATCAGTTCACATGTCTGCCAAACGGGCTTTCTTCCTGCCCACGAAAATTTACCAAATTGTTGAATCCGCCCTTGGCCTCACTGCATAAAAAGGGTCATGTTATATCGAGTTATATCGATGACCTTTTCTTTCCGGCCAAAACATATGATCTTTGTGTTTTCAATGTAGTCGACACTTTCGCGCTGTTCGACTCTCTGGGATTTATAATTCACCCAGACAAATCGGTCTTTATCCCCTCGCAAAGGATAGTTTTGGTTGGATTTATTATTGACTCGGTTGCCATGTCTATCGCACTCACTGAGAAAGCCCAAGGTGTTAGAGAAGCCTGTTCATCGCTAATGGAGGGTTCTGCTAAGACAATTCGGGAGGTTGCCCGTGTCATAGGGAAAATTATCTCCTCTTTTCCGGGCGTAATGTATGGCCCTCTCCATTACAGGTCCCTCGAACATGACAAGACCAGGGCTCTAAAGCTATGTAAGGGAAATTTCGATAGCCGCATGTCTCTCTCCGATGACTCGCGCCAGGAACTTGACTGGTGGATTACCAATATTGACCGGTCTTTCAATGTCATTTCCCACGGACAACCCTCTTCTACCCTCACCACTGACGCATCTCGCACAGGTTGGGGAGCAGTATACGGGAAAACTAGCACAAGGGGGTTCTTGGTCTGACCATGAAAAATCCTTTCACAGCAATTACCTAGAGCTCCTAGCAGTCTCCATGGGCTTGCAAACGTTTTGCAAGTCGCTGCATAACACGCACATTCGACTTCTTATTGACAATACCACTGCCATAGCAGTTTTAAATCACATGGGAACAAGCCATTCGAAACCTTGCAAACGGCTTGGGAAAGAAATCTGGGAATGGTGTATTATAAGGAATATTTGGAAAAGTGCAGCTCACATTCCCGGGGTTCACAATATCACGGCCGATTTAGAATCGAGGAAAACAAATTCCAGCACGGAATGGATGATTGACAGCAATGTCCTGCACGAGACTATTTCAAAAATAAACTTCCGCCCAGACATTGATCTTTTTGCGTCTAGGCTAAATAACCAATTTCCACGTTATGTGGCCTTCAGGCCTGATCCAGGAGCAGTTGCTATAGATGCCCTGACACTTAACCTATCACAATTTCAATTTTATGCCTTTCCTCCTTTCGGTGTGATCGCTACATTTCTACAAAAAATCATGGAGGACGGAGTGACAGGGATTTGCGTCATCCCAGACTGGCCAACGCAGGCGTGGTATCCCAAAGCTATGCAGATGTGTGTCACAGCACCGCTAAAACTCGGACCGGGGAAAACGCTCTTGAAACTCCCGGGACATCCAAAAGAATTGCACCCGCTACGCAAATCTCTAGTGCTCCTAGTTTACCACTTATCCGGGAGCAACTCAATACCATAGGTTTATCTTCGAACACTGTAAACATTCTTATGGCGTCCTGGAGAAAAAGCACCGGGAAACAATACAATACCTATCTATCAAGATGGCTATTGTTTTGTCAAGAGAAACACATGAACATGAACCAGGCGACCGTTAATGATAGCCTGGAGCTTCTCACGTCACTCTATAGACAAGGGTTGGGCTACAGTGCTATCAACACTGCTCGTTCAGCATTGTCTTCCGTTATCACCCTGGGAGATAAGACGACTTTTGGAGAGCATCCATTAGTCACTCGTTTTCTGAAAGGTATTTTTGAGCTAAAACCCCCTCGCTTCCCAGGTATACAGTGATATGGGACGTTGGCACTGTCCTCAAGTTCTTCCAGACCTTTCCTCCCATCACTGATATGACCTTAAAACAACTTACCAAGAAACTTGTAACGCTTCTTGTACTTATCACCGCACAACGAACCCAGACACTCTCCAAGCTTGACATGACGTTTATGCAGGACATGCCAGACTAAATCGTGTTTTCAAACAGAGACCGACTCAAAACAACTCGTCCTGGAAAACACCTTGATCCTATTGAAATTTTGGCCTATACTGCAAACCCTAGACTTTGTCCTGTGGCACACATAAAGCAATATATCGCTAACACTCAAGCACTTCGCCAGACCCCCTGTTGATTCCAATATCAACTTGATATAACTCAACGATTTTATTGACTGTAAACTTAGGAAAACTACAGATAAACTCGATTACAAATTTGTCGTCCCCGATCGACGACCGAACAACACACGCTAGGACACATGGGCTAGGTTCATTTACATATCCAATGTCCCGGATAATGTCACAGAATCCTGTTTATGTCACGAAATCCTTAATAAAACGGTCACAACATACTTCCCGTCTCGAATTGCAGAGGGAATCTGTAATTCGAACATGACTTAAACTTTCATGTAACAGTTCTGAAAATGTTCTTAGTTCAAATAAGAAAACAATCCATTAGACTCTGTGTCTTAAAAGTCATCTTAATTGTCTTGAATCTCAAGAGGAGAGATTCTAGTGATCGGTCGCTTCAGAACCTTGTCCTTGACTCGCACATCCACCACTCGCATCCGGACCATCAGGACCAGGATACGTCTGCTCGATGCGTCCTACTTTCCAATCTCTTCTGGCAGCATTAGGATCAATAACAATAACAACATCTCCAACTTGAATGTTATCCACAGGGAAGAACCATTTTGGTCTCGATCCAATATGCGGCCAATACTCTCGCATCCACCGTTGCCAAACAAGTCTAGTAAGCTCTTGGACTCTCCGCCACCGCTTCCTTAGGTTGAAAGGGGTGCTGTCAACATTGTTAGGCACATAATCGCCTCCCATCTGCCCAATCTGAAAATGGTTTGGAGTCAACACCAGATCTACATTTGGGTCGTCACTGACAGTTGCAAGAGGCCTCGAGTTGAGTAGGCTTTCTACTCCAATAAAAATGGTCTCCAACTCCTCATCATTTACTTCTGCATCACCAAGTACCGCAGCTATCGCACGTTTAGCTGACTTTATCATAGACTCAAAGACTCCGCCAAAATGCGGCCCATCTGGTGGATTCCATTTCCACGTCCCACCCTTGTTGGAGGTCATCCGCTGCACTTGTCTTGGTCAATTGCTGAGACTAAGTCCTTTAGCTCATTTGACGCGCCTGCAAAGTTTGTCCCATTATCACTCAACATCTGCTGAGGCCATCCCTTTCTCCCAGCCATCCGTATAAATGCATTGAGAAATGCATCAGTATCCAAGGACGACGCCAACTCCATGCAGATGGCAGCAATGTGTCAGACAGAGGAATAAACACAAATAGCGCTTTGCTCGTACTCTGCCCCGTCCTTGCTTAGTCGAGTAAGGTCCCCCATAATCAACGGCACAGTTTATGAATGGTGTAGATGTTTGCTGTAGTCTGATTCTTGGTAATGGTGTCATCCGCTGACAAGCTGGTCTTGATCGAAATCGCTTTCCACACTCCAGACACTCTCTCATAACCCGTTTAACTTGTTCGCGTGCATGAACCACAAAATACTTTTCTCGTAGGTGGTTGATGGTATAGTTAAGTCCCATTCTACGACCTTCTGATTCATGGTAGTACTTAGCAATCAGTCCAGTGACTTGATTCCTCTTCGGAAAAATGATTGGACACATCACTTAGTAGGGAAGATCATCTGCATTTTGTAATCTTGTCTTCGATCTCAAAATTCCATCAACCAATACTGGATTCAGCGGTGCCAGTGTACTTTGTCTTGGGATCTGCTTGATTCTTCGCAGTGCATCTATCTCTGCTGCATACGTCTGAGTTTGCACTTCCCTGATAATGGCTTCTTCAACATCTTGAAGCTCCAATGGCGTAAGCTCGCCTTTCGATCTTTGATTAGCTGGTCTCCTACAGTTTGCATTAAATCCGTGTACCCAGGCTCTCACTCTTACTAGAGACAAACCAAGTTCCAGTTCTCCTTTCCGTTTAACCCGATACCGTTTTGAATACCTCGAGGGAGTTAACGGCCAAACTCCTTCCTCTCTGGCATTGTCACCTTCAGCATTCTCTCCATCTCCCATGGTAATTTCGTAGCTACAAGTGTCATTCGCTGAAACTTCTTTTCCTCTTTTTAACTCAAGGCCCTCTTCAGACGTTGGCAAATCGAACTTGCACTTCGGCTACTCTTCTTCTGTTCTCTTTAGGAACGCAGGCCCATTCCACCACTGACTTGTGTCTGCTAATTCTTCGACTGTCAGGCCTCTTGTTCCATGGTCTGCTGGGTTTGCATTAGTGGGTACATAGCGCCACTGACTAGGAGCTGAACA
>Ga0126336_10000971_pt1 | contig 13763 bp, 8 predicted proteins | sample SidCmetagenome_FD_92530 | JGI IMG/M metagenome (GOLD analysis project Ga0126336, IMG submission 92530) | Coral microbial communities from El Islote,Puerto Morelos, Mexico - Siderastrea C C metagenome | ecosystem: Host-associated > Invertebrates > Cnidaria > Coral | place: El Islote,Puerto...
AAATCTCGACAAAAACCGTCCGAAAAAAGCGACTTCCAGTCATCGTAATGAGTTGAAATTTGGCATGGTGACTAACAACCACAGACTATTTTCGAAAATGCAAAAATATGGAATACCAAAATTTTGGTCCCAGTGGCACTTTAAACGACCTTTGTAATTGTTAGCAGTATTCCAGGAATTAAATCTGTAATTTGCATATAATTCTACCCGCTGAGATCACTAAACAGTAAAAATTTACTGACGGGGAAGTATTTGATTCCCAAAGCTGTTACTTTCCTGGTGAAAAGTACAATGACAGAGCTTTCTTTCTATGTAGTCTTAGTTACTGAACGATACATACCAGATGCTGTTTTAAGCGGCCGAAGTTGGCCTTCATTTTACCTTGTGATAAACAAGATTAAGAGCGGCTCGATAAAAACGTCGCTTGAAAATGTTCGAAACGAAACATTGGCAAATTTATTACACAGTGTTAAAGTAGAAAGGTTAAATAATGTGCGTGGTTTGTTTTGTTTCAAAAGAATCTGTTTTACGCTCTCACCGGGTTCCTAAAGTTGAGTGAGAATTTGAGCCGTTTAGAGACCGCCATTCTATGCATTTTTCGAACTTTTTAAATTTTCGTCCGTTAAATAACTCGTTGGAACTTTTTCTTGAATTAGCTTACCCAAAGCGATGTTTTGGCAAAATAAAAATAAAAAATCCGATTTTTTGTGAGTGTCTTTCGATTCTCGATATTCTCAGAAAATGGCTCTTAAAGGTTTAGCATCTGGATTTTTCCGAGGCACACCATTCCATCTTTGAACGGCTAATAATATACTTTACTGTCTAAGCTCAGTGGGCAAGCTGCTTCACACATTTACTGAAGAATGAATGAACTTGTCAAAAAAGTAGGTTTGATTGACATCAGTGTTACCATAACAACGAAACAATGACGTCATGATTTTTGTATATCAGCAATTTCTCGACATCTAAACTTCTAAAACGATCTATTGTCTCTTATAGTCTAGGTGTAGATCTTCAAGACTGCAAAGTTTGAAAAAGTTCTATGAGAGCGTTTTCGAAAAAAATCGTGTTGAATATTTTCCAGTAAAAAATTACAGATTTACGTTATTTTCTATTGTTTCATCAGTACCAGTGTTATCCTGACAGATTGAAACAATGTTTTCACCATATTTCATAGCTGTAGCATACAGCTATTTTTCCTGAAGGTTTTATCCGGTTTGCTTCCCTAGATTTCAAATGATGTAATCAGAAGTAATGTCTCAGATATGCTCATTTTACACAGAGAAGCAACGTCTTTGTTACGGACGCTTTTATTCAAAAACTAGTCGATGAATTTTCTTTTAAATCTTGTGATCTCAAGTCTAATTTGTATTGAACTATCCTTGTAAATGTCACGCTCATTGAATCATTTTCAGGGCGCGAAATACAAATAAAAGTGGAGGAGCCTTTTGTGCTCGTCTCCAAAATTTTTATTGCAGCATCATTTGTTGACAGCCGGTTTATTTCAGGAGTTTCTCTTTTGTCTGTATTCTACATATTTGTGTGCTTTGGGATCAACAAGTTTGCCATGCCTGCTTGCTACGTTTCTCTGGTGCCGGAGGTATCGTGAAAATTCTGTTCTTAGCACAATGGCAATTAACATAAGGCTTTCATTGTCGGGATGGTGTGCTTGGAAAAATTCAGATGAGCCACCTTAAAGACACTTCTTAAAGACACTTCTCAAACAAACCAACCCAAACGGGTGCCCCTTGTTATCACATATAATCCCGCCCTTCGTTCTGTATCCATTATTCACAAACACCTCAACATCCTGTCGGCATCTCCCCGCTGCGCCAACGTTTTCAATGCTACTCCCCTCGTTGCTTTCCGCCCTAGTAACAATCTTGGTAATTTATTAGTTAGCGCCAAACTTTGTAACCCTAACCAAAGTAACCAGCCCCGTGGCTCGTTTCGAAGCGGACACAACTGCTTGACATGCAACTATATAAAATACGGACTCACTAGCTATACACTTTATTCTACGGGCGAAACAAGACCTATTCATCATCACATTGACTGTAACTCTAAAAACGTTATTTACATGGTACAGTGCAATCGTTGTCACAAACAATACATAAGAAAAACCAAACCACGCCTCAAAGGACCGCTTCAACGAACATCGTAGACCTGTTGACAAACAAACTAACATTTCTAAACCTACTGCAGTCTCAGAACATTTTCTTCAAACGACCATATTGCTAATGACATGCAACTTATTCCTCTCAAGATAATTAAATCTAACCGTGACTGTACGAAAAGCTAGAGAGGCATGCCTCATCGATAGAGGTCAAACCTTGGAACCTCTAGGTTTAAATAGGAGAGATGAAACATGACACTTTTTCCGGTTTTTCATCCTCCGTGTTTGTTTGTATTTTCAGTTGTAATTTTTGGGGGGTATTTGTTTGGAATTTTCCACGATCTTATTTCGAATTGTAACGTATTTAGAGTTTTACGCGGTACGTTATCCCTATCACTTAAGCTTATGTTATTATAGTATCACGTATCCTGCTTATGTTATAAATTTATTTATAGTGCACTCAACAAAATTACTCCTTTCTGATTGGACAAGAGGAGTACAATTAATCTCAAATTGTACTCTGTTGGAGAAACTATTGTTTCTTTCAAAATGCAGTATTCTATTCACTCTTTAGTTGTCAAACCCTGTCATTTCTGAGTTGAGTAAAATATACTTTGGAATGTAAATGGTATTCTTTTTACCAAATAAAGAGTTGTTTACTGTGAAATATGCTCACCAGTGCATGGCGAAGCCAGCAAGACTCGCACGCAACGAGATCTTCAGCTATAACGAATCCATTTCTTCAATTTTGATGAGTGTACTATAAATAAAAAATCGCACGACCTTTTCGTACAATTAGTGATTAATAGGTAATCGTAATGTTTTGAAAGTTCTCAAATTACACTCGCCTAAAGGCTAGTGTAATTTTGAGAACTTTCAAAACATTACTCGTACCCATTAATCACTAATTGTACTCGAGGTCGTGCGATTTCCTATACACATTCTTGAAATTTTAAATCGTAACGTTTTTAGTTTTTCGCCATTTTTTTAAACTTGTAATATTAGCTTCTTTTAATATAAATTTCAAATCATAACGTTTATAGTTTTTACGCCTGTTTTTAAACGTTGTAATATAAGCTTTTACATGCTGTAATTGGAGTATCATATTTTATACCCTTAGTTTAAATTGTAACGTTTTTGCCCTTAGAGTCATTCTCTGTAAGACCCTGAAGAAGAAAGGTTGTGCCCTTTGAAGTATTGGAATAATATATACAAATTCCCTACCGTTGAATCAGCATTGCTTTTTTATCGTATTTGGTTCTTTATTTTTTGCTGATTGGATCATTTGCTACAGGATCCGGTACTTTTATTTTGTTACGGTGGTCCATGCAAAGTTTATTGTTTCGTTTATTTAAGACAAACATAATAATTAAACAAAATGAGGCCCTACTTACCAAAAGTTCTCTCGCAAATAAAGCCTGTCACGTTTCTCCTCGATTCCCACGATAGGTCGTTAAAATGCCCTTTTCTTCTCTTATAGTCCTTGTACATAACGGTACAGTTACCGTCACCTGATGGTCTTCCATGGTGAAGGATGAAGGCGAATGCCATCGCCACCCTTTTCCGGGTATCGATGCATTGTTACTCAGCCACCGCCACTCTCCATACTCTTTTCTCAATCCAACGTAATGTTCCATGTACCCTGTCCTGGTAAGATTCTGAATGAAATTTGTAGAAAAACCACCACTCATTTTCACTTTCCATCGAGACAAGATCCCCACCAAGTTTTTGACACCTATCCTGGCTTTCTTTCCAAGTGAGTTGTCTGCAGTGAAATGAATGTCTGAAAAATCATTGCACGGGTCTACCTAAAAGAGGGAATAAAAGCGAAATCAAGCAATAGTTATAAAAATGGCAATGCTTCTACCCGCGCTTTTTTCTGTTCTTGTACGTTACCGGTGCATCGGTATCGAAAGGTTTATAGGTAAGAATCCCTTTGTTTCCCTTTGTTTCAACTGCTCAAGTTGATATTTTCACTGCGCTGGTCGTCAATATTTCTTATATCGCAAGTTCATATATACGATTATTTTGTATTTTCACATCATGAATGTTCCCCCTACGCAAAAGAAAAAAAATTAATAGGAAAATGATGCAACAAGTAAATAATGAATAAATAAACAGACAAACAAACATTAGTGAACACACGAACGAAAGGACAGGCGGTCGGAAGGACGGACCGACAGTCAAACGAAAGAGCGGAAAAGCAAACGAGCAAATAGACTACGAGCAGTCTCTCTTGCTGCTCAGGGATAGTTGAGGAAAACGAACATGTGAGCGAGCGCGAAATCTCACTACGCTAGCGGCTCGACACGCGCGTCACGTTTCAACGACGCAGGCGATTTTCGAGCCCGCTTGCTTGTTCGTTTCCCTCGACTATCTCTGAGCAGAAAGAGAGACCGCTCAAATGGGAAGGGAGGCGAGCGAATGAAGAAATTAAACTAAATGACAGGGGAACGGACGGGTGGATGGACGGACGGACAGAACGGAATAACAGGTTACTGAAAAGACTGACAAAAATTCCATTGAACGAAGCTAGATGAGCTAGATTCTTGCACATCACATCCATTTCCTAAAAATGCCAGTTCGTTGTTTGTAGTACATTTCATCTAATCACGTTTGCGGTAGTGTTTAAAATTTTTGATGACCGGCTTTCAAACAGATAAGAAAGTCTCATGTTAAACAATTTGTAAGTGTAAAGATAAACAGTCACACCTGTTTCTCGTAAAATTTCCTTGTACTCATCTTACGTTGCGAGTTCCTTAACCTAACATGACCGTAAATAGCACAAATAAGCACCGAAATGCATTTGAAGGTTTCTTGTTGACTTCGACTTACCACAGACATTTCTTTTCAAAGTATTATCTAAATAGATGTAGGATAAAATCCACAAGATAGAGAACAGCTGTTTCATGGTTAGCAATATCTTAATACTTTTGGCTTACCCTCTCGTATTCGGAGCCTGTGCATTAAGTGACGTGAATAAAACAAGAAAGGATGAACGTTACGTAAAAATGAAACTAATTAAGGTGATTGAACATGACAAAGCTTATTATCAATTTGAAAGTGAAACAATCGTTGCTTTAATTAAAGGAAGTTGGATACAAGTGATAGAGGAGATTCCTGTTTACAACTTAAGGCAATAGCATCACGGAAAACCGCTAAAGTAACTGAAATGTAAGATCATATAGAATAAAAGCGGCTTTTCGCTGCGATATAGTCCAATTAATTGAGAGACACATGGAATTTAAAACAAATAGCCCCTGAAAAATCAATAAATAGATTCTATCGGACATAAAAAAAAACTAAAGCGCAACTTTTTTTGACTCGCCCACATCACATACCCCGTCTGATGTCAGCGGCGTTACATAATAGCGCCACCATAGTCCGGCACACAGCCCAAAGCCAGGGGCATTTGAAATGTTATAAAATAATACCAGCGGCACTGGAGCGACCATATCAATCACAGTTACCACTAAAAAAAGGTGCGCCTTCACCAAGACGATCAATAACAGCACCATTCCTAAGCTGCACACGTTGATTATGTGATGTCTTTTTACAATATTTGAGTGTGGTTCAGTTTCCTGTAAGTTCTTGGTAAAAAATAAATAAATAAATGAATAAATAAAGCATCAAAACTGGTATCGTAGAATAAGAGAATTTAATATAGCTTCCGTTGCAATCAGTTCGCTATTATTGCTTTATCAGTGCTTGAAAAATCAAAGTGATGCGTCCTCCTAACTTTCTTCAGCAGAAGTTGAAGAAGGAAACGAAGATTACTTTATTGATTTATTTTTCTCCAAGCAGAGGCAGACTGCAGACTTCTATAACCGTAAAACTGAAGCCGCCCAGGTAAAGTTATTCAAGCACGATGCTTTAACTTTGTTTCGTAGGCCAACCACTCTCAATGGCATTGACCATGGACCGTCCCCCTTATAATTGTAAGCCTGTACACTGGAAAGTCTGGACCTTTTACAGACTTGCTGACAATTAACCAAATCCCTAACATAACAAATTTAGCCAAGGTTAAAAGGGGAGCTCCCAAGAAATAAGCTGATGTTCGTTTCTCAAGAATAGTCCGGAAACTTTTTGGTCTCAAATATATTCCGGGTCTTTTTTTGGCTCGTTCTCTTTCAAAAAGTGTTTCTAAAAAAGCCAAAAGTGTTCCGATCTGTTCTGTGAATCGGAGTTCGAAAGGTCATTCTAGAGGCTGAGCACCGCATCATTTAATATTTTTTTCGGCCATCAAACTAAATTAACAGATATTTTACTCACAAGCCGTGTTGCTTGGTGTCTGCAATGTTTCCATATCCTGTCATTTAATTCGTTTGAATGAACTTGAAGCGGCGGTCATTTACAACAACAAAATATAACTTACGCTGAAGTAAATGGGTCATCTAGTTTTTGCTTTTCATCGTGTTCGGATGTTAACAAATATCACGAACTGCAACTATTAGTCTTATCAAAAATTTAGGCTGGCATTTCACTGGCATTTTACTGAGATTACCCAAAAGAAAGGATTTGGGAGCGTCTAGGCACCTGTATTTTTATTATCAAAGAAATGTCTCGTAAGTTAAGCGGCCTCGAAGAAATTCGGGCGCTTTGTGGAACACACAGAACTGTTTTCGGAAGCTAATCGGATAAACAGCTATAAATCGAAAACTGCTTTGCTTATAGTTACTTTAATAACTTTCATATTTCGTTCTTCAATTAGAGACCGTCGAGATTGAAAACAAACAAACAAACACCAAACATGCTTTTTAAAGCATGTTTAAAAAGTTTTGCGGCTGCGAAGGAACGCGCAAAACTGTTTTCTAAATCTTTTCGGATAAAAAAAAAAACTTTAAACCGGCAACTGGTTCGCTTAAAAGATTATTACTATTGAAAACGTCTAGGATAGAAAAATAATCGACAATTGCACAAAAAGGGATGGACTCAAAACGTCAAAACTGAAAACAATTATTCGCCGACATCTCACCAAAGTAATGCTCCTGCTGTTTTTTTTTTTTACGACCTTGTTTTGACCTACTGCTATGAATAAACAAACACAAAATGACTGACAAAGAAAATAAATAATAATTTAAAAATAATAATAATAATTAATTACAAATAATAAATGATTAAAATGGAAAAAGGTGAACGTAGTTAAGTTATTTGATGATAACCTGTATGTGCGCACCAATGAAAAAGTTACACATTGAGTAATCGACTGAAAAAGTTAGAAATTAACATTCAGTAATCGAGAATTCGGATATGATAACTTAAATAAGGTTTTTCATCTAACCAGGGTTCTAGCTAGCGGATAGGTCAAGTATCTTGTCAAGCAATACATTCATAATACCATGATCATCACAGATAGACGCCATTCGTATCCTAGCGAATGAATAGAAATAAGCTTGCAGTGGAAGCGTATGCAAAGTGAACAATGCAAATATCCTGGGTGACCATTGCAATTCAGTTCCAGTTCAACTATGAAATACGAATATGATCTGTTACGAGATTGCGTGCTACAGATTGCGTGCTTTAAAGTTTTTGTTCTAATTTATGGCCTATGAATGAATGAATGAATAACCTTTATTTAAACACGATAGAAAGTTAAAGCACAATGCTTGTGCGGTCGTGTATTAACTAAATATAACTAAATACTAATAAACTAATATATTTCTAAATTACTACTAAATACTTATATGTTGTTAAAAAAAATAACCATTCCACGTATTGAGGTAATTTATGGAGTGAGGTATTTCAGTGTGATGGTTTGCCTTCCAGACCTCTAAACTTCAATCTCAACGAAAAACTACTTGGTAGAAATATTACATCTACATCTCAGTCCTCATTCCTTTTAGCATTTTTAACAACAACAGCAGTAGAAAACAAATTAAACAGACAAAAAAAAAAACGAAGATCTATTTGAAATACGTTATAGATACAGGCAAAATGTCCTTTAAAAGCCCTTTTCATGTTAAGTTCGTATACTATGTCCGTGAATATAAATACGTATCGTCCATACCTTGTCTGTTCTATTGACCGTTTATTGGCTGGAGTAAAATATGGGTTTACAGTCTTCGTTGCCCTAAATAACTACCTGAATAAATAAATAGATCAATAAATCAATAAAAAACTAATTTTGTAAATAAATAAAATGAATCATCTTATTTCAGGCGAAAACATCATTGAAAGCGATGACCATTTTGACACACTCAATCCTACAGATGCTACCGTGCATCTTGGCCTGGCTTGTTATTAAATTCTCCTACTACTGAACTCCAAATAGATTCCTGGCCAGCTTGCAACTTACTTAGCACTGGTAAGACCTGGGTGCATAGATGGTCAATTTCAATACGAGGATGCTAGTGAAGCTTCATTTGATTGAAACAACAACAACAACAACAACAACAACAGTCAAACAAATTAAAGCTTCCTATTCACCAACTCATGTTAACGTCACTGGTTAGTTCCCAAAGTGTGTAAACCAGTGATTATCTCTGATGCAGTTGCTGCGCTAAACTTTACTAAAAGGTTAGGACAACAGTATTAAGAGATAATAAGTAAAACTAAATAAAACCCTTGAGGCTGCTATCGAAGTATAAGGGTCAAAGCTTAAAGAACGCCTCTAAAACGAAGAGTTGGCTTCATTAGGGTAGAAATGTTAGATCTGTCAGTAAAGGACATTGTCGCTCCATATGCCACCGATCCAGAACACTCCCCGATTAATTTCTACTAGGCACTATGTTCTGGTAAAAAAAAAACTGACCAAAAAGAGAAATGAAACCAAGATAAATTTACAGACACTCAGACAACTTCTTTAACACTTACTGGTTGGCTGAAAACGTTAGGAGGTAGTCGTCAAAACTGGGTAAGTTGGACTGAGTGTAGATCGTTATAATACTTATTTGTAGACCTATTGTGCAACATATGATTCTTTCCAGTGGAAGTGCGAGGGAATTAATCGATTGGTCATAATTGTTGTTATGGCTCCTTTCTCAATGATACAACGTTTTTGCCAACGTTTTTTGCAAGACTCTCCATGTTTTTAGGGCTATTCCTCCCATTAGGGATTTGATTGTGATCTGTTGCAGTAAGCTCTTGCCTTTTCAATCACACCTTAAGATTTCAACTCAGGCGCTATATTGTAAGTAAGTGAAGCATAAAATGGTATATTTTAATGGTGGCGTTTTTTCTTATTTGGTGGATAATACCGTTAACAACACAAACGATATATAGCTTGTATTGTTGAGGTTATAGTCTTTGGTCATTAGATTTCCAAACACATTTGATAATTCAGTTAAAAGGGGCTCAAGTTGACGTGCCGATTAAATAAAATGAGTGCAAACCAGCTAATTTATCCATTTACTCCCTACAAATGGATAATAAAGGAAATATTATCCCATTTAGAGTGAAAATTGTTTGGAATCCTTTCGGCTAACAATAAAAAGGATGTACATTTTTAATGAGGAATCCCCTTTGAAAATTCCCTTTCATATAACAAAACAAAATAAAATAGATAACCAAGCAATGCATTGAAATTTTAACGAAAATTTGTTATCTCTTTTCGTAAACTAACCTAAAGTTGCTTATTTTTATTGCCGTGTCCATTTATAGAGGGAACGTACATGAGAGGATTCTATTTCATTTTGCTTTTTAATAAGCAAATTTGTTACACATTGTCTACTGTCGCTATCGTAAAAAGTACAATATTTTAAAGCTGTTTACCAAATTCTTGTGGCCAATGATGTTACAAACATTCAAAGAGAATTTGACTATATCCAGCTGAAAGCAACAAAGGTAAGTAAAATTGTAAAACTACTGAAGAATATTTTAACACTGGTTTCACAAACGAACTAATGGTTACAAAAAGCCAAGGAAGGTAAAATTATTTGTCAATGCAATTAGGTAGTTGTCATAGATATGCAATACAACATATCCACGCGCTCTGGTCCGGGTTTACCACAGGGCGCAGAGAAGTCATATTATAGTCATTTTATTGTCATTTATTACAGTGATACTCTCGGCACTTCGTGCCTTTCGTCTTGCGGATACAATTTCACCAGACGCGTAGCAAGATAGCATGACGTTTTGTCCAATGACGTTCATTGTTTTGAGTCAACAAGATCGATTTGCGTGCTGAATTTAGCCAGCATTACAGTCAAATATAACTCCCCTGCGCCCTGTGGGTTGACGCTGAAATGAATGTTTCTGGGCATGGTGCCCGATAATTATTAAGTGTCGTCCATCACATATGCCCTCTCTTCTATGCTAGCGTAAACAGTGAAGGAGTCTTTGGTTGTCATCTCAGGTCTGTCTTCGTCTGGTGAAGGCTGAAAATCAAGCTCTGCATATACGGGGCTACACGTGAACGACTACAATGAAAACAAATGGTCGTTAAAGGCGCATTAATTTAAACTGTACATTTCTTTAGTTACGATTTCCATGTTTTCTGTACTAGGAATTACGTATACGCTATGGCTAACATCTGATGAAGAAGAAGTGCCAACAGCGCGTAGTTTGTTTGCCTTCGGCATAACTCAGGGATCACACTAAACCACAGTTATGTCAAGAGTGGTTTATTTCCAGTTTTTCTTTATGGATACATCCAGCAATAGTTCTCCACACACATTCTTAAGACAATATAACAGGATCTGCCCCACCAATTTCCACCTTTTTTTGCACATCTTCGCGAACCTCTATGATACTTAACCTAATAAGTAATTTATATTTCTCTCGCCAACTACAATGGGGCCATTTTTTCAAAGCCCTCGATTCATAAATCATGGATAAAAAAATAAATAAACTTAAATACCTTTAAGTTCTTTTTCCTTTCCTTGTCAACAACAGCATAAAGGTACTGCTTGTTACCTTCAGCTTGATCTGTATATTCTCTGGGCATCTTAGACATTTCGTCACATGGCGTGGGAGGGCTTGGAATGAGTTCCTGGTTTTCAGGGGTCACATTTGCGTAAACGTGTTCTTTGCTCTCCCACGGAGTTCCGCAATGAGTATACGATATCACACATTTTTCTTCGCCGCTTTCTGGCTCCGTCCGTTGGGCTACCGCCGTCCCTCTAGAACGATGTCCTGACGACTTCATGTTCTTCTTTTTAACAACAGCGTCATAAGGATTGCACTTCAGACCAATGGTTTCTGAGGCTCCGTTTTCGCCATAACTTAAAGGAAAACTTTGTGGACGCCGTGTTTGGACATCAGAGGTTTGCTCTAGAGGTTCTACTCGGGTGCTGTCAATAACCTGCTCCTCTACTTGTGCTTCCCCTTCTGTACAATAAACAACAACAGCAACAAAGTATGTTATGGACCAAGTGCGCTTGTATTTTTCCAATATAACACTAATTCGTAAATGTAATAACAAAGGCCACCTGTGACACTAGCACTATATAGCTGCTGTACTTGTTAATAATAATCCCCACTATTGTTGTTCTGAAAAGGTTTTCTTTAAATAACAACAGCATTAACAAAAGAGTTTCCAGTCCAAATATGTGAGACATATCTAAATGGTACATCTTGCATTGCGCTTGGCCTGTTTTATATCGGAAGTACCATCAAAGAGGGAAAAACGTAGTTTAAGAGGAAACATGAGAACATGACAAACACATTAAAATGTTTCCTGTTTCTCTTCTTTTGCTTCCATCTTTTTTTTTTTTGCAAAGAGTACATTGGAGGAACTGATTTTTGCAGTGTCTGTCACTATTGTGAAGATATTTCACTTTTAGCAGAGTTTAATCAAAATGTTTGCTACTGATACAATGACCAATATTTTTGCAAATATTGTTTCATTTTCTGATAAGGGGTAAGAGATACATCTGTAAGTAAACTGTGTCAGCTTGACAAGAAATTGGTGTGGATGATAGCTAATGAATGAAGGAAAGAAGGAAGAGAAGTGGGGAATAAATTGGGAGGGAAGTAATGAACATTTTGCCATATCTTCTTTGGTACACTGCAAAATTAAGAAAAAAAAAAGATAATAACCTTTGCCTTTGGACATTTTCCGTCGCCAAATTATGCATCCTAAAATACCCAGCAAGATAACAAGGACAACAACTAAAACTGTGACCACGATTACCGGCAATCACGTTTGGACTTTCTTTCCTTTGGCTTGACATATCAGAAGAATGGTAGGCGGGCACTGCTGTCTCTGCAAGTTAAAGACAAGTTTCCAAATAAAAACGTAACCACTGCAGATTTTATTTATTGATGACTTTACCCCCTGGCGTACAAGGGAGGGTGGGGAGGGCACGGGGGGGGGTACCACCAAATAGGTTTTTCTTTAATTTTTTCCAAGAGGATTAGCAGCAGTGTAGCTGTACACATATCCTTTTCAAACATTTTGGAAAAGCTTTGGTCAGGGTCACTTTCTATGCAGGATGTGGTCAAGCCCTTTATGAAAAAAAGTGTGTGTTTTCGCCTTTTTTTTTATCTGTGAAAAAATAAACAACAACAACAATAACAACAACAAAACAAAATGTCAACTGAAAGAGCAAACTAAAGGCTATTTATCAAAGGTAGAGAGGTGGGGGGGGGGGGGGTGAGGCGGAGCACATTATTAGGCACAGCCGAAGCTCTGCAAACAAGCTTCCATAAGCGCCTGTCATGGCCCAGAACAGGAGAGAAATTTAGCGATTATAAGGAAAGCAAAAACTATTTCTCCAATTGCGGACACGTCTTTGCATTACAAAACTACCTTGAGTAGAGCTTCGCTTCGCTGTCTTGTGACTTCCTGATCCTGTCAAAAAAGTAGGTTAGACCTCATACGCAAGACAGTATTTTCTCTCCTGAAATCCCTTTACCTTGACTGCCACCTGCCAACTTACAAGGGAAGTCTGAGTGATAGCAAAATTTGCCAAATTTTGGATAAAAATGCTAAGCATTTAAAGATCTCTTAGTTTTTGAGCAGATCCTGACTCACATATATGGGGGTTTAGCCAAGCCTAAAAGCGGAGCTCCACATTTGTTTGCCACAGGTACTTATTAATTTAATTTAAAAAAACTCTATACGCGAAGTCGTTAAATATGGCGTGTATGGTCGTGAAAGGCGTAAAAAAAAGCCAAAATTCATTTTCCCCTCTAAGAATCGAAGCCGTACCACCCGTTTCGCAGGTATGCGCGATATCCATTACACCACACTAATTACGACTACAAAACTCGTGTTAATTTTAGTAATTTTAGTAATTTATCGATCGCAGATCAATCGAGATAAATACGAGGGTGTTTTTCCTGGGAAAATGTGTTCGAACAGCTGCAAAAACCATGGTTGTGGACAACAAAAAAACACAAACTAGCACTGCTATATTTGGCGTCGGGAACGCTGCCATATACTACGAACTCAAGCGATGTGCCGACCGAGGTCCCTGGAGGCGTTCAGCTCTCGGTTCCGTACAATGTGTTGCCCAGTTTTCATACACTTTAGTTTGTAGTCGCTATATCTTTCCGTCTGTGAGACGAAAATTTCTGAAATTTCTTTTAAAGAAAGCCCATTTACTTACCTTCAATATATAAAACGATTGGCTGCTTGCCTGACGTATGTACAAAATTATGCCATTTTTCCCAAAACTCCTAAGTTGCCCAGTCTTCGTACACCTGGCCCAGTTTTCGTACATCGACAAAACAACATTTCTCCACGAAAACGCTCGACGCAAAC
>Ga0126336_10000972_pt1 | contig 13759 bp, 8 predicted proteins | sample SidCmetagenome_FD_92530 | JGI IMG/M metagenome (GOLD analysis project Ga0126336, IMG submission 92530) | Coral microbial communities from El Islote,Puerto Morelos, Mexico - Siderastrea C C metagenome | ecosystem: Host-associated > Invertebrates > Cnidaria > Coral | place: El Islote,Puerto...
AACCTTTATAATTCAAACCGTTGTAACACAACACCACCTTGTACGCCGATACGCTGTAGTCACGTTCGCGGCGTTTGTCTCTTATCTTGAGCTTGGGCCGCCTGTGTGATATCAAGATTCTTGGAGATAGGACATTTACATTTCGCTTGGCGTGTGTAAACATTGAATATCACTAACTCAAACCTCATAAAAGGGTTAAAACTTATCTCAGCGACCCCCACCTCCTTGGAAAGGGTTTAAAATCTTCCTCTTTTAACGTTTTTCTTACAAGGAGAAGCGTCAGTGAAAGGTAGAACTCCTGTCATTGAAAACGTCCTGTACTATTTTTCCTACATATTTAATTTTCTTTCATAAACAAATAAACAAATGGTTGTATAAGCTCGCTAAAATAGCACAAGTGGAACATCTTCATAGAAAGAGAACTCTCTGCAAATGCATTTATTCATAACTCCATTTGCTCAAATTGACATCTGCTAGCTGACGACCAGCGAACGGTTCTTAAAATAAACGTGTTTTCTTAGTTAGAGAGACTTCCTGTGGATAAAGACTATGGCCATTAACCAGCTTCCAAGAGGAAAACAAAAAACTTCAATTAGCTAATGATAATACCTCCAACGTAAACTCAACATCTGCTTGTAAAATGGAAACGCATGTAAACAACACATTTCCATTGGCTAAAAGTGACGTCTATAACGTTCCAATTAAACAAACGTTAAAATTCGACTGATGCTAGAAACAATTAGTTTCTGCCCACAAGCTATCTCATTCCATTTTCCCTTTGAAGCATATCGTTTAAGCCGACGAGTTTTTAATGCAGCTGTGATCAAGGGACACGAACATGGATACCTGTCTTCAGTTCTGCATTTTGTTGACACTGTCTCCAAAACTTGCGTCAGCTTGTTTGGACGGTAAGTTTTATTTCTTTTAATATAAGTTTGTTTTTTAGTTGTTCTACTTTTGTGTGTCATTGCATAAGAATTTCAGAAGAATATCGTTGCACAAGAATATCAGCTACATTGTTGCACTTTTTCTCTTAAAGGCGCAAAAAAAATTGGCGCCGTTAAAAAACAAAATTGCTTAATTCTTAAAACAATCGAAGTTTCAACAGCCTTTACGTTGGTTCCGAACAATAAAGTGAGTGCCAAGTATTCCTTTTTTTATAATTCTAAGCTAGCTATTTTAGAAACTTGCTTACAAGCTATTCAGATACAAGTTAAACCGGAAAAGTTGCTAATGTTTGAACATTAGCAAGAACAAGCTGTTCGTGTTTATCTTAATCTACAATAAATACTTATCATTATCCCTTTCAATAGAGTATTAAAACTGTTATCTCTGGTAATATAGATCACGCAAAATTACCCTATTTAAATATTATACGCATTTTATTAAGAAAAAACCTAGAGATAATTTAAGTGACATCAGTAGCATTTTGAATTTTTTGAAAGTTATATGTGGTTTGTTGTTTGTCTCGTCTCCAACGCCAAATCTTTACTTCTGAAAAAAAATTAAAACAATTGGCAAAGACAGGTTTTTCTGTCTAAAGTAAAGTAAAAATAAAAATTATATATTCCTGAACTGATATTCTACATCGTGCTGTAGAGTTCCATTTTACAGGTGGTTTAACTTCACCTAGCATTAAGTATAACAAATAGCTCAAGAAGCCGTTGCAAAATGCAACTTCTTCCCTACTTGTTTTTTTTCTATTTTTTTTCGCTATCTATTTATTCAAAAGTTAAAATAAGTGTTTCAAGATAATTTAAGTGACATTAGTAACATTTGAATTTTTTGAAAGTTGTACGTGGTTTGTTGCTTGTCTCGTCTCCAACGCCAAACCTTTTACTTCTGAAAAAAAAAATAAAATGAAAAAATTGGCATAGACAGGTTATTCTGTCTAAAGTATAGTAAAAATAAAAATTATATATTCCAGAACTGATATTCTACATCGTCCTTAAGAGTTCCATTTTACGGGTGGATTAACTTCTGTTTAATTAACCGTTTTAGTGGTCATCCTAGCGTTTACAAATAACTCAAGAAGCCGTTGCAAAATACAACTTACTCCCTACTTGTTTTTTTTTCAGTTTTCGCTATCTATTTATTGAAAAGTTAAAATGAGTGTTTTAAGCCTTTTAAGTTAGCGCCTTTGTAAAGACAGCCCTGACATGTTTTACAAATAAGATAGTGTTCCCCCTTCGTCAAGCCTACTTTCACCATTAAATAGCTAAAAAAAGCTTCGCTCTTAACAGAATGTCGCTCTCAAAATGCTTACTATATCGAAAATTATTTTTAATCGAAGGGCTAGATAATTTGAAAACATTTTTTTTTTTGTTTTCTTAAATTTTATGGCCTGATCACCTTCAATTTATACAGGCATAGTAAACTGCAAAACAATTTCAGGCTGTACGGTGCCGGTGGGGAATCCGACTCTATTAATATTGTCGTTCAGTTATCTCGTCCCCATTTTTTAGAACGTTCAATTTTTTTACTTTTAAAATTAAAAAAAGGGCAAAGATAAAATATTATTGCCTGGAGGAGAATTTACAAACACATTTCATAACCTTCATTTTACCCCTTGCTGAAAAGTTCAATTTTGCAGGTGGATAAACTTCCGTTTCAATTAACCGTTTTAGAAGTCACCTTCGCGTTAACAAATTAGTCGAGAAGCCCGGCGTTGCAACTTACAATGTGTAAATTATGTTTTTCTCTTTTCTCGAATCAATTTATTCAGAAGTTAAGTAAGTATTTTTTTAAATCTTTAAGGCTGTAACGTTTGTAGCGACGGTCCTAACACGTTTTAAAAATTGGATAACCCCCTCCCCTACAATAAGCCGACTTCCTCGTTAAATAGCTACTTAAAATACAAATAATCAATAGAAGATTCTGAAAAGCTCCCTGACAGGATATCGCTCTCACACAAGATTCTCATTATATCCAAAATTCTTTAAATCGATGGGCTAGCTAATGTTAAAACATCTCTTGAATTGGCCCCACCATGTATGCCATGGCATATATCTAACATGTTAATAAGCCTTGTACCTGACGATAAAGGTCACACTTAGCTAATTAAATGGGAACGGCAAGTGAGAACCTCAATGTTTTTCATTTTCCTTCATTTTTGCAGCTATTTTCAAAGTTTATTTGTTAATCTTTTATGCTAAAATTTACTTTTTGAAAAAGTGACAAAGAAACTGTGGGAACTGAAGGCAACTTGAGTTTGCCCTTTGTGTGATAATTGAAATCAGCAGTTCGTTAGCAGGCGGATAAAAATTTCCTCCGGCTCCAAAAAGTTACATATTTAGCCGTTTTCGCAATTTCAAATTAACTCAGAAGTCGTGTCATATATTTATTTTAAAGGTTTCTTTGTTTTATGTTTCTTTTAAAACTTATCGAAAGTTAGAAGAAACTTACCCATACAAAATTACAATCTTATGCAAACCTTGCGTGTTCTATCATTCGGTTACTTAATCCTACATGTGCCGTTATATTAATTATAGAGCGACAATTGTTTATTGGCCAAACAGGACGTGCTCTCGGCCAAACATTATTGTGTGCAATACTTTTTTCTCGAGAGACTAAACGATTTAAATGCCCGTTGATTTAGTTGTTTTCTATGTACACTGAGTATTTTAAAACCCTGCTTAAGCCAGACTATAAAGTTTTTTGTCATACTGATGATTATATTTCGGACACCGACAAGAAAGCCATCAGGAAAATAAAATAAAGTTAAAAATTATTGCGGTGTGACGTGTCGATGATTCTACCATCATTTTCAAGCAACAAGTGACTTTAACATGAAACTGAATATAAATATGTGGAAAACATTCTTGACATCTTTGGGAGTTAATTTACATCAAATTGAAATTAACAAAAAAAAACGATGACGCAAATCAATTACCATAATTATTGGAGAAAGTTTTGGTGAAATTCTCCTCAAAAATTTGATATCTAAAAGAGGCGAAAGCGCTAGAGAAAAGGAAGAAGAAAAAGAAAAAATAATTTGAATTCCATTTCTGTCTCAGCTATTAATTTTCATTGGATTTTTTCAGGTAACTGCCGTAACTTGGCGTTCCCATCTTTTTTCTTGTTCGCCAATAAACGTCTGATGAACCACAACATAACAACTGTCAGAGTTCCTGATATGGATGTCTGTGAACTGCTTTGTTACCACGATCCCAACTGTGTCAGTGTTAATTTTAAGAGTACTTCAAACTCGGATGGAAAGTATAGATGCGAACTAAACAATGCAACTCACCAAGGGCGTGATGACCAGTTTAAGGACGAACATGGTTACTTTTACCATGGAGCAGATGTGAGTATAAGTTCAAAACTTCTTCTTCTTCTTCTTCTACGTTTCCCCAAATTTTTTACTTCCACATTTGAACATGTTCTAGCACGATTTTATCAGTCAAATTATGTCTGTCGTATCTGTTCGGTATAGTTATACATAAGATGCTTTGGCCTGTTTTCTTCATCCTTTAAGTGGCTTTTTAATTGCCTTTATTTTTGTGCACTGTTCCCGTTTTTGCTTTGGGAACGTTCCCATTAATGGATGATTGTTCCTATTTGGAGTGGACCTTTTAGCATCAAAAGGAACAAATTGTTGTGAAAAATGGGAACAAAGTGTTCATTCAGAGCTAAAAAGAGCCTTTTGTTCCGAATTTTTAACATTGAAAGGAACTTTTTGTTCCTAAATGAGTGGCTTAGGAACAAGTGTTGCCAATAGTATTGTTTTTCTTTTATCAGCTTTGGTGCTTTTTATTCACTTGAGGACCAATTGTTCCTGTTAACGTGTTCCCTTTTAGAGTGGCTGTTCCTTTATGCTGGGGCAAGGAACTTTAGTTCCCAATTACTTAAGTTCCTTTTCTTGTAAAGGAACGTTTGTTCCTTTGTATCACTGTTCCCGCTTTGAAAGTTGGTTCCTTTTTATTCATTTGACGAACAATTGTTCCCATTAATGGTTCCGGTTTGAATGAAATGTTCCTTTTTATTGACACGTGGAACAGTTTGTTCCCAACCATTAGTTCCTATTTATGTGAAATGGTTCCTATTAAGAAATGACAGTTCCTTTGCACATTTTGTTCAACAGAAACATTCTTCCATTCTTGCCATCTACGTTTTTATTGCTATTTAATCTGTATAAGGTTTGGTTTAGAATTTTCGAGGCACTTATAGACTTGTTCGGGGAAGGTTGAACATAATTGCGCCAGCGCCATATGTCACCTTGAATTTGTAAATTTACTCGCGAATAAGGAACAGTAGTAAGCAGGGGCAGGTCAGGGCAAGCAGGGGCAGGTTAGGGCAAGTTGGAGCAAGCACGAGCAAGCTGGGGCAAGTTTGAACTTGCACAATGCAGTCATTGTCTTTTTTGTCGCCCATGTGTTTTGTTCGCTATTTATGTAAGTGGAACAAACTGTGTAAATCACAAAAATGTCAGAAATGAACAAGAGGGCCAAGTTGACAGGACAAAATTGATGGCTCGTCACCAAAACCAAAACGGCTTCACTTGGAAAAAGACGAAACAGAGAGTTTGTATCACTGTCCAATACAGATGTGTGATCACAATGGATTTAAAAGTCAACATGGCTGCAGGAAACATGTGAACACCAAGCACAGTTGGTTCCTTTTCTTTGACCAAAATCCCGACGTTTCAAGTACCGAAAAACTTGTCGATGACGATACATCGAGTGAAATCACCAAACAACCAGCCAGAGTGTTGCCTTCATTTTACGTTTCCAGCCAAATTGTCGAATTATTCACGAAATGGTTGAACTGGAAGTGGTGGAGGGTGCAAGAAACATCGTGCAGCTCAGCAGATAGTCAAGAGGTGCTTTAATTTTCTCAAATGTCGCTACGAAGATGAAGAGGAATTGAGTTTTGAAGTGCTGGACTTCAGCCTGTGTTCTCATAGTCTGTTGTTCAAGTTTATCGACTACTTGCAAGATGAATGCAAGCTCGGGCACGGTAGACGATTGGGCTATGCCATCTGTGAATTGATCGACTTCAGAAAAATAAACAGCGCATCAGACACAGTTCTTCGAAATTTGTTATCAACGGAGTTGTACCTTAAACGCGTGCGCAAGACGGTGGCAAAGATGATGAGACAACAGTGGACACAAGATCTAGACATTGAAACTTTGGATGCCAGGGGAAACTGGGCAACCATGGAAGAACTGTTGGAAGTGTTGCCTCGTTGCAAAAACACCGCGAAGACGTGCGAAACAAGCGCAGGTGAAGTCAATCCCTCGGACTTAACATTTGCCACAAAATTTGTCAGGGTGTACTTGTTCATCAAGGTGAAGGGGTCTCGCCCTATGACCTATCAATACTTAACAGTCGACATGGTTAGAACGGTGAAGCAGAAAGGGGAATTCATTGACCAAAAAAAGTTCAAGACCGCTAGCAAATATGGATTTGACTCCTTGATTCTGAACGATGCAAGCATGCAGGTGCTCGATAGCTACATCAATTTCGAAGGCCATCGCTAAAACCCCAGTGCAAATTCGTTCTGGTCACGAGATATGGAGGCCAACACAGCAAATTGGGCGACGTCAGGAGTAAACTAGTCTTTGACGCAATCGGAAAGTACATTCACCAGACGCGCTATCGTCAAATCGTCGAAACGCAAAGCCTCAATCAGCTCACTAGTAAAGAGCAAAGGATTTTGTCGGAAGATCAGAAACACAGTTCAGCCGTCGCCAAAGTTCACTATCAAAAGGACAGGTCGCGAGAAGTTGCTGTGAAGGCTCACGAGTGTCTGCAAAAGTTACAAGGTACCAAAGGCTCTGAGGTGGATAAGGAGGTGAACACGAGGTTTAGCGATTCAACTTCAAGTTTTGCAGCACTGGCTGAAAGTACAGAATCGAAAGGCGTGCCCCCTAAGAGTGATGCCCCACCGACAAACCGATTGCGAATCCAAAGAAGCCATCGCAGGGTGTTGAAATTTACGGTGGATGAGGACGATTTTCTAAAGAAAGGGATTCATAAGCACGGTATTGGGCAATGGACCGCTATTTTGAGAGATCCCGACTACAAATTTCAGGATGGAAGAATGGCCGATTCTTTGAAGAAAAGGGCAGGACTGAAGCTTAAGGCTAAAGAATAGCAGATCGATGAATCAAACGATTTGCGAGAAACCAAAGAAAAAAGAAACGAAATTAAACAAACTAAAGCAGAAAGGGAATGATGAAATAAAAATGGCAATCGCTGCACTTCATTTTTTTAATCCTTAGACAAGCAATTAGAATTACCTTAATTTTTCTCCAGGTCAAACAGTTTCGTAAAGCCAACTACTTAAACGACGTTGCTACAAAATGCAAATTTTGTCTGACGTTCTGGTTTCGTTTCTTTCCGTTCAATTTATTTCAAGATTGTGTTTTTGGTCTTTTGTTGGGCTTCTGGCTCTGCGAAAGACATCTTTGCCTTTTTGTGCTATGGACGCGTAGTAGTTCGTCAGATATTGCACAGTAATCTGGAACACGTACAGGGACGTCTCTGGCTGGCAACGGGGCAGGGCTGGGAAGTGGAGTAATAAACATGCTTTCCTCGTCACTGCTTTCAGCTCCAGGATACGGTGTGGTCTGCCCGCTTCCTGTGGCTGCCCCAATCTGAGTCTCTTCCTCTAGTTCAGATTCTGTCGGCAACGGTCTCTGGACACTTTTCACCAAGTGCTAGTCCTGCTGGCGAAGAATTCCAAGGTCAACACATACCCTCCTCCGCTCCTTTATCGCCTCGACTGTGTTGTAGGTTCCAAGTGACTGATGGTGGAGTTTGAGCTTGTTACAGAGTATTTTGATATAGGCCTTCATGCTTGCGCTGAGAGAGGAATCTCGAGCGTGGTGGGATTTTTCTTCCTTCAAATGCTTCTTTTGCTTTCCGTTTCCTCGCTTCCTTCTCCTCCTCAATAGCTTTCTGACGTAGGGTAGCCAAGTCGTCCTTGAGTTGTGTTGGCAAAGGATCTGAGCTGTTCCTTGGCAGAAGGTCCGCGTGCTCTCTGGGCACCCCTCTGACAACCAAGCTGTCTCACCTGAGCTTATGGCGTTGCTGTTCCCTCACTATCTGTTCTTGTTTCTCGCGGACACGCGTTTTTAAGATGCTGGCAATTTGTCGGTGTCGTAGGGAGCTGGGGAAGATAGATCGAGCGCTCTCCTCAAGGTGCTAGTGCACTGGTCGTCATCCGAGTCGATTCCACCTTCATTGCTTTCTTCGACTGTCCATGTGGTGAGCATTTCGCTTGTCCCCTCTAGTGGATCATTGCAGTCTTCGGACAGTGCCAGCGTTCGCAGGGCGTCCTTTTCCTTGTCATTAAGGATGCCATCACCGATTTGCGATGCTTGATCCTCTTCCAAATCGCCGTCGGAGCTTTCTTCTCGGTCGCTCGGTGGGCGGGCTTTTGTTGAAGCAACACACTCCATGGGGTGCTTCCGTAGCCACTCAGTAGCTTTCTTCCTTGGGTTGGATAAACTGTTAAAGGTGTAGTTTCTTAACCACGATCCATTGCGGACTGGTCTTCTGGCTTATATTCAAGCTTTTGCTGCGCTGTTGTCAGATACTTTTGCTGAGCATCGGACAACGGTTAATGAATGACTTTGCGGTTTGAAACTTAACGTCGCATGATGTGTAGCCTCCCTGGGTCAGAATTTTCTAGTCGTCTATGTCTAGCGTGGAGGGACACGCTTAGTCGAGGAAAATAACCTCTGTAAAACGACTGATCATGGCCTTGTTGAAGACTCACTGTTTGGTGATTGTTGCAATATTGCTGTGATGCACCAGCCCTAGAAGTGCTTGAAACAAACTCGTCTTACCACTATTAGCAGCGCCAATCAGACATGGTACTTTGTCCTTGTGTCGTTTTTGGTTGTGATTCAAAAGTCACAGAAAGTCCTCGCAAAACATCTCAATCTCGGCTTCTGGGAGACTATTTTCCAAAATTTCCTCAAAGTATTTAGGCTGTGGTTCTTTCGTAGGATCGTATGGTGAGAATGCCCTCGGTGTAACGTGACCGATGTCCTTGTCCCGGATCCCATTCTCCAAGAAGCGACGCTCCTTGATTGACCAGTACTGGCCTTCATTTACCTCAATCAAATTATAATCTACGCAGAAGGGACGAATGACCTCGCAGTGTGGGATGCCTAGGATGTCGATGATTTTCTTCACATGTCCTTTAGCAGTCTAGCTTTGAAAAGTTCATTTCCCGCCAAGCTATTGACAAACGCCTCCACCTTGCACTTATACGAATAGGTGTACTTTGCCTTGTCGCATTTCGTGTACACCTTTCCACCGTAAAGGGCGTACCCCAGCCTTTTCATGGCAATACCAATGTCATTCACAAGTACTGTGAGTTTATCCGATAATTTTGCCTGCTCTTCGACGGTTTCTTTTCCTCTCTGGATGCCCGTGCCGTCTAATTGAAACCTAACTGGTCGATGACCAACTTTGCATCTTGCAGTTTTCTCAAAGCCCACGAAAGACTGGAATGGAAAGAGGGATCGACGAGCCAAACTCGAACAACGCTTTTGGTGCCGCATTCATCGAGGTCCACTGAATCAGCATCGACCACGAAACTTTCAAATTCATCCCGAAAGCAATATTGGTAAGATGAATTCACCAAATATTCCATAAATGACTTTTTATGGTCTTTAAGGACTTTAAAAAACTCTCTCATTGCGCCAGTTTCTTTACCCTCGTGACAGGGGACCTAAAATTCAGAATAGTTAACAATTAACTGGAATCCGAAGGCTGTGAACAATGTTCATTTTGTGGGAACTAGTGATCCGTCGTCCTGAGCATTAAGAAATGTCAAGATAGCGTGGCTCAGCGCACTCCAAAATTCGAGACTCAATAAAGTGTTTGCATGTACGTAAAATGTAGGCTTGAACAGGTCATACCTTTTGTCGAATCCAGCTACTGGAAATTGCCTTGTGGATTTTCAATTTTCAATTTACAGCTTGTTTTCCCTTCTGCTTGAGTTGCTGCCTTCTAATTTGGTGTTACTTATGTCTATTATGCGGTTGTGAATAAAGTTGTTGTTACCTGATTTGCAATAACGTCCACGCTGCACTCCAGAAGGGTACGATGGATAACAACGGGACTGCACGGAGCACCATTGGGCGTGGTCAAGGCGATCCAATAACTAACAGATGGGCCCAACTTTTGGTTGACAATGGTTGGGTGACTAGCAACCCATTCCCGGCTTGTTGAACTAGCGACTTGACTCGAGTCTGGAAATTGCTCATTACCATCGCTCTCCTCATCCTCGTCATTCGCTTTCTTCTTCCCTGTTTGTTTCTTTAGACTTTGTGTGCTAATGGCGCTGAAGAAAAATGCCACATTCTTCATGCCTGCGAAAGCGATGGGAAAAATGTAGTTTATTTATTAAACTTAGGTTTTATTCCCCCCTAGAAAATCGCTAAAACATGTTTCAAGTGGTAAAATTAAGACAACACAAACCTTACAGTGCTCTATCGCAGTATCTTTGGTCCTACACACGCTATTCCAAGAATTTTCGAAACCCTCCTCCTGAACTTTACAGACACATTTTGCACTTATGATGCTGCATTTTCCTGAAAACACTGGGCTTAAGAAGCGCAAAGCCGCACTCCTAATCGTCTTGCTATTGAGCTGTCTGCATGGATAACGGGCCCTCTGCATCTTGAAAGACGATATGAGCTTTGAAAATGTGTTCTGCTTTTATAGAGGGCAGACATGAAATCCTCGTCAATAATTAAAGAGTAAACTCCGGATGTAATAAAAAAGGAATTCAATAGGGACCAAAGTGTCCTTTTTATGACCAATTGTGACACAGCATCAGTTCTCAACTGCTTTTCAGGGATCTTTCTAGACGACTGTTCTCGCCACTTCACTGCCATGAATTTAATGTCAATATTATTCACAGTGATCAGCAGATCATCAACTAACCTAGAAATCAAGAGCTATTTTACACCAAACAATAAACTCGATAACGAAGCCGCAACAGCAAAGGAAAAAGTTTGTTCGAACTTTGTGTGAGGGCCCAAATTATTAACAGTTGATATCAACTTGACATTGAATGACTAACCTAGCAATCAACAGCTATTTTACACCAAACAATAAACTCGATAACGAAGCCGCAATAGCAGAATAAAACGTTTGTTACAACCTTGTATGATGGCCCAAATTATTAACAATTGATGTGAACGTGACACCAAAAAAACTAACCTAGCAATCAACGGCTATTTTACACCAAATAATAAACTCCATAACGAAGCCATAATAACAATAGAAACGTTTTGAGTGGAATTTGTGAACTGGCTTATTCCAAACTTGTCTTGTGAAGTCCCAGTTATCAACAATTCATATCAACTTGTAGTGGGATATTTTCTTCGGCAAAATAAAAAAAGAATTGAAGCAAAACGCTATGGGTAAAAGAACTTGGTTTAAAACAGTTGCATTTAGAAATCGAAAACCTTCCAGTGCTGCAAAAGAGTTGACTAAAAACATCAAAAACGTTGTTCTTTTTTTGAGGAAATTCAAACAGAATAAAGCTAAACGGGCCAAATTGTTTACAAAGAGATTGAGAGAAGCAAGAGAAGCAAGAGAACAATAAAATTAAATCTAAAAAATTCCGCAAAATCCGTGAAATCCGTCATTTCCAACATCATCAGAAAAGAGCTTCAGTGAAAACTTCCAGTGCTACAAGGCAGTTGCCTGAAAGTCTTTTCTAATAACAGCGGAAATTACGGATTTTGCGGATTTTGCGAAAATTTTTAGATTTAATTAAATTCTTCTCTTTAAAACTGTAAGTATATAATATAATTATATTGATATTATTATTATTATTATTTATATAAGTATACTTACAAAAATGGCCGCAAAATCCGTGAAATCCGTAATTTCCACTGTTATTAGAAAAGAATTTCATTCAACTGCATTGCAGCACTGGAAGTTTTCACTGAAGGTCTTTGCTAATTATGTTGGAAATGACGGAATTTACGGATTTTGCGGACATTTTTAGATTTTTTTTAATTCTCTTGAATTTCCGCAAAACAGAGCGACGTTTTTGAATTTATGTAGAATTGCAACTTATATGTCAACCTCTGATGGCTATTAAACTGTGGTAAGACAGAAATGTAAAATGCTATTTAAAACTTCAACGGATTTAACGCGAAAAAGCAAAGGGAACAAGAACTTCGGGAAACGATCTTCTACGTTTCCCAAAATTTTCACTTCCACATTTGAACCTGTTCTAGCATGATTTTATCCATCGACTTTTGGCTGTTGTATGTATTCAGCGTAGAGATTCATAAGATGCTTTGACATGTTTTCTTTTATTTTTGTGCACTGTTCCCATTTTTGCTTTAGGAACGTTCCCATTAAGGGATGATTGTTCCTCTTTGGAGTGGTCCTTTTAGCATCAAAAGAAACAAATTTTTGTAAAAAAAAATAGGAACAAAGTGTTCATTCAGAGCTAAAAAGAACCTTTTGTTCCGAATTTTTAACATTGAAAGGAACTTTTTGTTCCTAAATGAGTGGCTTAGGAACAAGTGTTGCCAATGGTATTGTTCCTCTTTTATCATTTTCGTCCTTTTTGTTCACTAAAGGAACACTTGTTCCTATTTATGCGTTCCCTTTTAGAGTGGCTGTTCCTTTATGTTGGCGCGAGGAACTTTAGTTCCCAATTACTTACGTTCCTTTTCTTGTAAAGGAACGTTTGTTCCTTTGTATCATTGTTCCCGCTTTGAAAATTGGTTCCTTTTTATTCATTGGAGGAAAAATTGTTCCCATTAATGGCTCCGGTTTGAATGAAATGGAACAGTTTGTACCTAACCATAAGTTCCTATTTATGTAAAATGGCTCCTATTAAGAATGACAGTTCCTTTCTACAGTTTGTTCAACAGAAACATTCTTCTATTCTTGCCATCTATGCTTTTGTCGCTATTTGATTTGCAAAACGTTTGGTTTAGTGTTTTAAGTTTTAAACAACATGAAACAGAGTCAATAGCAGATTTTTAAGGACTTTTGGAGGCCCTTATAGCCTTGTCCGGGCAAGAATGGACATAATCGCACCAATGCCATATATCACTCTAAATTTGTAAACTTACTTAAGGATAATGAACAGTGTGCAAGCAGAGACATGCCTGAGCAAGCAGGGGCAAGTTGGGGCAGGTTGGGGCAAGTAGGGGCAAGTTGGGGCAGGCTGGGGAAAGCAGGGGCAGGTTCGGGCAGGTTCGGGCAAGTTTAAACTTGCACAATGCAGCCCTTGCTTTTTTGTCGCCTTTGTGTTTAATGTTCACTATTTATGTAAGTGGAACAAATTGTGTGAATGACTCAGATGTCCAAAATGAACAAAAAGGGTAAGGTTGACTGGTCGAAAATTAATGGCTCATCACCAAAACCAAAACGGCTTCACTTGGAAAAAGAAGAAACAGATAGCTTGTATCACTGTCCAGTACAGGTGTGTGATCACGATGGATTTAAAAGTCAACGTGGCTGCAGGAAACACGTGAACACCAAGCACAGTTGGTTCTTTTTCTTTGACGAAAAACCCGACATTTCAAGTAACAAAGAACTTGCCGATGATGATACATCGGGTGAAATCGCAAAACGAACTGCCAGGGTAATGCCTTCGTTTTCATTATCCAGCCAAATTGGCGAGTTATTCACGAAAATGGTTGACTGGAAGTGGTGGGGGTTGCAAGAAAGATCGTGCAGCTCAGCAGATAGCCAAGAGATGCTTTAAATTTCTCAAATTTTGCTGCGAAGATGAAGAGGAATTGAGTTTTGAAGT
>Ga0126336_10000973_pt1 | contig 13754 bp, 11 predicted proteins | sample SidCmetagenome_FD_92530 | JGI IMG/M metagenome (GOLD analysis project Ga0126336, IMG submission 92530) | Coral microbial communities from El Islote,Puerto Morelos, Mexico - Siderastrea C C metagenome | ecosystem: Host-associated > Invertebrates > Cnidaria > Coral | place: El Islote,Puerto...
AGGACAAAACAACACACGCGATCATTCTTGTCAATACTTCCCCCTCCACTATAGCACGCTGAGCGCTGATGGAAAGTAACTGTTTCGAAAACAGCTTTTTCGTTTACTCAGCAATACCCTTAGCATGCAAGACAAAATCCTGCTAAAAACCCAGTCGGACCAAAATTGGACATAGAGCAACCATCGGGCTAGAAGGCTACAGGCTAAAAAGTCAAACTGACACTAGTCAACTAATAATTGTCTGCATAGTACTAAATGATATAAATCTAGGTCAAGACAAGAGGTGAAAGGAAAACATGTATTAGATAATAATTTGAGAAGACGTCAGCCATTCGCACTCCCAGTTGCACAAACTTGTTTATGAAAATTGAAGACCGAAAGAGGACAAGGGTCGTTTTTCAAACAAATGTTCTTTCCATAAGTTCCTGTATACGATAAAACCAAGAAAGAAATCATTTCTGTGCCGGCTGGAAAATCTCTGGATATGACTGATATAAATCATGGACAAAACATCGTAAACCAAAACTTAACCGAATTATGGGAGGAGAAAACAGTTTTAAAAACCTACAGACACGCTTGAATGAACAAACTAATTAATTTATGCAGATTCCTATCTTAAACAAGTCACTATAAATTTCAAACCATATGTTCCCGTATCTGATAAAACTAAGAAAGAAATCATTTCTACTTTGGCTGGAAAATCTGTGGATATGACTGATATAAATCATGGACACAACATCGTAAACTAAAACTTAACCGTATTATGGGAAGAGAAAACAGGTTGAAAAACCTACAGACACGCTTGAATGAACAAACTAATTTATGCAAATTGCAATCTTAAACACGTCGCTATAAATTTCAAATTACCAAATAAAGCTGTTTCAAAAACCTTGCAAAGTACAGTCAAGATTATCCCTATCAAGCACAGATACAATCTTTTCAACCAGCATCTTGCTCAAAGATACATAACCAAAACAGCTGTTTCATAACACAAATCACAAAAGAACAAATTAAATTACAGTTTCTCGTCACAAGTCTATTTTTGGAACGAGATCTTGTTTTTGTCACGTTCCACCGTGGGCCACGACAAAGTTCAAATTTACCTGCCCTTACAATAGCTTCTGGAAATTACCATCAATTCCACCACACCAAGCGTTTACTGAAAATATAATACTCGAGAGGAAGAAGTAGAAAAGCACATTTGCGCAGATCCTTTCCGTCCCCATATGTACATTAAACATGGCCGGTAAGCTTAACCTTGTCTGACCTTCAGCTTCAGTAAGCGGATTCTAACCAGCTCTTTCATTGGTAGACTGTACCCTTAGCTTAGTAGCCTCAATCTGATTGGTGCCACATAGTGCCACATAAATTCCCCGGGGGGCGCACTCCCATGTGAAAGGTGCATGGATGCTCGTCGTCTCGCGTTCACCGTCTGTTTCAGTATAGCTTTAGTTCAAGTTTTCCGACGAGCATTCCCGCCCGTCTCACATGGGACTCCTCCCCGGATCAAAAATACATACATACATACATACAAACAAACAAACAAACAAACAGAAAGCGACAAACTGCAGTCTGGCTAAGACCCTATGTTTTCAACATAGGTCAAAAATTGGGGTAAATGATGTTAACGATTAACCAAATTTTAGGCCCGCATAGCGTGCGGTCGGAAACAACACTGTCTGTTGAAACTCAAATAGAATATCTTCGTGCAAAGATTGGGAGAAGCGAAAGCAGTGTTTCAGTGATAAAATTATTCTACAATATAAGGACCTTATAGTGACGTTGTGATACAATCTAGGCAACTTTTCGAGCACAATCCGTAATTAAAATAAAAACAATATTTTGAGGTTCAAGTGTCATAAAATTTAGAAAACGTCTACGAGCTCATAAAAGAAATCAATAAAAAATTGTTTCTCGTGTATTGTTGAGCTACAGGAACACTTGAAAAGTACGAAAAGCACTTGTCTCTGACTCTTGTTTCTCTAAGCACTTTACTACTGTCCTTAACCCTCCGGGTACATAACTCGGTGCTCATTTTATTTCTTTGCTTAGAGTCTTTAATTAGAAGGTACAAGGTCGGCTGAGGTAGAAGGGTATTGCCCCTTGTGCCGCTCAGACGTTTTCACTTGCCCTTATTTCCATAGATCTAAATCTAAATCTAAATCCAAATCGGTACTGTGCACAACCTTCCTAAGGGGGATATATGTGCACAGGGACGCGGTCAGTAGTTATTCAGTCATTATAGTGGCTTTTGCTTCTTAAGTCATTGATGTCTAGGTCCCGTATTGTGCTCTTGAAGAATTCAATAGATGTAGCCTTCCGAATATGAGGAGGGTAGATGGTTCCCCTCTGGGACGGTGCGTGGGAAGAATGATGATCTATAACAATTCTTGTGTGCTTGGACGTTCATGTAGTGGTGTTGTTGCCTGGTGGTACACCCACTTCTGACCAGAGTCTGGCTTCAAACATCCAGAAAGCCGTGGACAATTTTAAAAATAAGGGTTAGGCGGCTAACAGCCCTCCGCGCTTCAAGGCTCTGTCATCCAAGGTCGCTAATCATTTGTGTGACACTACATTCTCACATCACCTCTTTCATAGGGATCCCACACTGAGGTGCAGTACTCCATTTGTGGTCTTACAAGTGTTTTGTACACATTCTCTTTAACCTTAGGGGCACAGTGCCCAAGGTGTCCACAAAAGAAGCCCAAGAGTCTTACTGACTTTAGTTGCAATCGAGTTGATGTGGAATTCCAGTCAAGACTGTTAGTAAGCCGCTCTACACCAAGGTATTTTTGGGACAGATGATGATTCTAGGGGCACATCCATCATGTTGTCTGTCGCTATGTCACTACTAGGTTTGTTCTTGCTTGTTCGGTTTGTTCTGGCAGTGTGCCAGATTTTCACAACAGTTTTCTGGTAATTTAACTATTCATAACAGAGTCTTACACCCTACACGCAGGGAAAGATAAAGTTGAAACCATCGACCTCAACATCTTTCTCCGACTCAGTTTATACCAGACCTATACTAGATAGAGGTGTTTTTCCTTTGCAATTTGTACTGAAAGGTAGTTTCATTTTTAAATTATCATTCTTCTACCAAATTATTCAAAACCAAATGACACCACTGTCTACGCTATTTACTGGCAGCTCATTTTCTCTACTAGTCTTTCCATATGCACTACTTCTTGTGACTGAGAATTCCTGCTAGCGAAATTTTCTGAAGATGTAATTTAGTATCTGCCATGATTTCCCAGCCATTTCAAACCAGCTCTAGATCTGTTCTCTTCAAGCAAAAAGTAACGCAACCGCACACGCCAAAACACTCATAAACAGTCCTAGGCATGGCTATACTCAGTGTTTTCACGGTGCCTTTCCTATGCAAGTCGCAAAAGTTCAGGTGGTTTTAAGCGATGGCGTACTGTAACTGTACAAGCTTGTTCTAATACGATCTGGCGGATAGCGAACTCTTGTTCCTCTAGCGCAGCACTATATCCGCAGAGTAACGCAGCTTATATATTATTCTTGAAGAGAACAACTTATCCATCTTGCAGTTAGGAACTCTGCAGAACAATCTCGACCAATCTGCTTTCTTAGGAACTCGCATATCTCTTGCTACACTCTCAGGGTCTTGCCTTTTTCTCTGTTTGCTGCGCAAAATTGAACTTCACCTCTAGGGGCTTCTTTTGAGCTTATTTAATTTAAACCGGGTTGACTTTTTACCGCTTTGTTACTTAAAACCAAAAATCTCAGAAAAAAATGCCGCCATCCGTTGTCTCACTTGTTCCTAGTACTTTTTTGTTATGTGATCTCAGCTTTGATTACTAGACTCTTTTTCAGGCAACAACCTACATTTGCAATGATTTAGTCCAGTCCATAATTTAGGCCAGTATTTTTTCAGTATTTTTTTTATCGTTAAGTTTTGATTTGCAGATATTATTTCCTTTGCCGATGTCAAACGCTCTGCGAGTTTTACTTGAGGCAGATCGATTTGCAGATCGTGACATTCATTCTTGTGCTCAACTTCGTGGGGTTTCGATGATCACTACCTTTTTGTCGCAAGCTCCTTTTTCCCTTTCTGGATTAACAAAATCCACTCTTCAGACACCCGTCCAGGTATTGGCCTTCTTTAGAGTGCATGATGCTACACAGAGCAGTTGATAGAACTGACCTAGGGTCACCTAGCGTAATTACGGCGTAGGATAGTGGTGTCGATTCTAGGATGGATTTTTGATCTCTTGAGTAATACAACAGAGCTGTCTTTTGGTGTACTGTAGTCTCGGCGATGCGGGTAAATTTTTTGTTTGTCTGTTTTTGCTCGGGCAACGCACGAGCTTAGTTCTGCATTTCGGGCAGAAAATTACATTGCTCATAATGTGCAGGCCCAAACGAAGTGTCTCCGATTTTCCTTGTTCTGACGAACTGTCAGCGAAGGGACACGTAGCTGTACCAAGGTCATGTCGTTTGTAATCGAGGTTTGAAAAAACCCATACGATTTGATACGTTATATGTTCGACCAATTTTCGGGCTTCTCGCGAAGCAACCGGTGAACGCACGTGCGACTTGACAAGCGACTTTTTCAGCAACGCTCCAGCTTGGAGCATTCCTCGTCGAATCGGCGGGCGAGATGGCATAGAGTTGCGGGGAAGAATAGGTGAATTTTTTTACTTTTTTGACCTGCTATCTGTTTTCTACTTGTGTGTTCCTTTCTCTTTGCTACACTAGTGCAAGGCATTTGACTTATAAGCTACTGAAATTAAACAAAGTGTGTGTAATCTAGCAGATAATAAATTGCGTGTATTTAGATTAAGCAAATATAGAAGAATCTTGTCTCATAAGCAACTAGATCTGAATAACGCTAAATGTACCTCCGGTTTCAAATTACACAATGAACTTGGAGAATTTTGACACCAAATTTGTCAGGATTTGCCAAGATTTCTCGGCAAATTGGCACTTAAGTGTTTTCTCGTGGCAAAAGTATTCTGTCATTAACTTTCCAGTTTGAGGCGAGTCGATTGCGGAAAGAAATACATGTAAGCAAAAACCTTTACCTAGAATGCCATCGCTGTCTAAAACCAGTTCCAAGGGAGCAAAGATGTAAATCAATACTTGGCAATGAAACCAGCATGTTAGAGAAATTTTGTGTTCGTGCTGACTGAAAATTTATGAAAACAGTTTATCCTATATACGGTTCTTGACCTTGCGTGACGTTTTGTTTGTAATATTTTTTGTAGCGTAATCTTCAAAATATACTTTCAGTCGTCTTTCGTCTCTCGATTTAGTCTGGAAATTTATTTATTCCTATATTTTTCGTTACGACCCTCGTTTAGGTTTTGTGGTTGAATCGGAGTAAATGTTAACGTTCATATGCATTCCGGCAAAGGGAAGAGAGTTTGATCTTTTAATATCGCGTGGTTAGTTTTCAACTGGCGGGAAATTTTCCTTTATTGTCTGGACTCTTGGATATGACTTAAGAGTAAGTGCGAAGTTTTGTATCACATCATTGACAACCAACCATTTGCTTAGCCCAAATGGTTATTCAAGAACATTTCGTCTTCACGAGTTAGCTCACAGGAGCCTTTGATTTAATAAAATATAAAATTCATATTTTTCGCAACCTCATCGCTCATAACAACGCGAACCTGTGTGACATGCATAGGAAAGGCAGCATGAAAAGGCTGAGCACAACCGTGCTAAAGACTGTTCTGAGTATTTTGACGTATGCACAGATGTATTCCATGCAAGAAACCACAGTATCTTCTGCCGTAACGGAACTTGTCGAAGAGTGTGGTTGCTGTATCAGCGAACATTGTGTATTTTTGTGTTTTTCACTTGGAAATTCTTGTTCATTATCGGCAAAGTTTTATTTACCAAAAGATAAAATGTTTCACTGAGAATGGGAGATTGAAGAGCCTTCTGGAGTGCCAGGAGTGAAAGATTGAACGAATTTTGCGCTTCGGTCGCTTGTGCAATGAGGCTGTAGCTAACCTTATAGGCCACCGATCGACATTGTGAGAACTTGATCAGTATGTGTCACTGGTTTGAACGTGATCGATATTAAGTTAGAAATACTGACCTCCCTTTTCAGGATCCACGATCTTCCTATCAAGCACAAGCGTTCGTCACCATTGTTAAGGGTTGTTTCCGACCGCACGCTATACGGGCCTAAAATTTGGTTAACGTTAAAACATAGAGAACCCGCACTGTAGAAACATTAGACAACTCACGTGCAACATGGCTAGCCGATCTCGCCATGTGTTTTACAATGAACGTTGTAGTTTCCAGCCAGGAAAAGCTCACTTAGGTGAGAGTTATTTCTTATACATTTCTTGAATGGGCTTTTTTTATGTCGTTTGTGACCAGGTTCACAAAAACGTGCCTTGCATTTTTAGAACAAACTTAGAATTACATTATGGCATAAACTATTTCCTTTCTTTAATCAAATCAACCCACATAAACTACCACACAGGATTTACATCATGAATTTCCCTTATGTCACACAACCACACCTTGTATTAGAAATCATAAGAATTTCCCTCTATTGTTTGTTTCCTTATAAAAGAAGTGCAGTTAGTTAGCTTAATTCAGTCGTTCAAAGTGTTCAAGACCTGCACTCACAAGCTGAGAACCACTTGGTCAAGTAAAGCACTCCCTGTGACCTAAGTTGGTGATTCTTTTACCCAGGATTTGTTTGCAATCACCCTTTTTTGCAACTCGTATTTGTATTTCTGCATAAATAAATTTTATTGTTGCTATAAGTCTGTTTCGTTTTTCACTAACAACACCAGAACCTGCATCGGTCACATTTGGCGCTGCGAGCAGGGTACAAAAAAAGAAACCAATTTGAAAAGTTAGCTATTTTGGAAAGCGGGTGGTTGCAACAACAGTGCAAGGATCGAATCACCATGAATACAGTGTGTTGCCCAGTTTTCGTATACTTTAGTTTGTAATCGCTATATATTTTCGTCTGTGAGATGAAAATTTCTGAAATTTCTTTTAAAGATAGCCCATTTACTTATCTTCAATATGTAAAACGATTGGCCGCTTGATCGACGTATGTTCAAAATTATGCCATTTTCCCCAGAATTCCTAAGTTGCCCAGTCTTCGTACACCTGGCCCAGTTTTCGTACATCGACAAAACAACATTTCTCCACGAAAACGCTCGACGCAAACTGATGTGTCAGCCACCTTGCCGCGTGCTTATCGTGTTTTCTCTTCGATTTGTGAATAAATATCGGCTTAGCGACCAATGTTTGGTGTACAAAGAAAATTGTTATTTGGGGGGTGGATGTTTAATCGATCCTGCAGTGTTGTTTTTTTAGTAGTCCCTCACTTTTGGGCGGCCTTTCTTATGCGCAATCCACCGTCTTTACTGCCTTGGTAAAGGTAGTTGACAGGTTACTATTCTGCGTATTACAACTGTTGAGAAAAGGCCTGTATAAGATTCGACGTTTTCCTTCCGTTTCCGCTTACGCCTTTAGAATAGCAAACGCTTTACTTCCGTTTTCGCTTACGCTTGGTTTTCTTAGCTACTTTTGGAAATGTTTATTAGAATCGCAACGGAGTGAAAAAAATCGGTAAAACCGGTAAACTAACGATATTTCAAGGTGTATGTCAACATTTTATGTATACACATCTACCTTACTGAATTATTTGACGATTTAGAGTGTTTTCGTGGGATTAAGTTTATTAAATATTCGCAACCTTTGCATGACCTGGATGTAATGCGGCGCTGTTATACCACAACAAATACATGTAGTGTATCGTACTTTGCAAGGATTGTTGTGTAATCTTTGCTGCACTTGCGACTTATTAGTTTTCGAACAGTAAAATTTAAAATTCAGTTCTTTAACTTATTTAAGAATAGTTTTTGAGAAAGGCACAGCTAAGTGTACGAAAACTGGCACAGTAGGTCGAAATGCATGCGAAGATTCTCACCGCTAAAATTCAGGAGCAGTTAAATTTAAGCTGGCGTTGAAAGTTATTCCATTCACTTTCATCTTCTATCTATCATCTGTCCAAACATCATGAAGTTCCTTGCAGAATTACCTACAAAACAGGCTGTTTGTTCATCTACAATACCTTTGCTGTGCAGTGAAAAGTGCAAATATTAGCCGCTAAACTTTTACTCACCTCGAAAGAAATTGTCCGCACTGACTTGCTTCTTCGTCAAAAAGCCCGACAAAACCGGCAATTTAGTATAGCTGAAATGTTCCTTTTATTTATGGAATTCTTCGGTTGACGAGGATTCAAACGAACGACGAAAATAAACAAATAAAGTTTTCTTTGTACGAAAACTGGGCAACATACTGTACAGAGGAGTTATCAACAAAAGTGGAAGAGTTGACCAAGATGTACGAAGAGGCAATGAATGAACTAAAGACCCTAAGGGAATCTGCCAGCCCGAATCTGGTGTCATCGTCAGCACCAGCGACAGGTGGTGGTGCAAAGCAGAAACAAATTGTTGTGTTTCCCCGGGACAAGAAGATTAAAAACTTCACTGGGAAAAAGACAGAAGGTGACCAACCAGTTGAAGACTTTATAGAAGAACTCAAGACAACCTTCGAGGCAAGAGAAATGACCTCACCCGAGAAAGTGGACTTGATAATGTCTCACCTGGAAGGGCCAGCTAAAGAAGAGGTACGAATGCACAGCAAGAAGGAGCGAAGTAACCCAGACTTTCTTTTAGAGGTTCTCGCACAAGCATTTGGAGAGAAACGGTCTAGCTCCCAACCCCTGAAGATGTTCTATGAGTGCAAGCAGAGAGAGAATGAAACACTTCGAGGGTACTCGTACAGCTTGAGTGAACTACTCAAGCGTGTCACAAAAGCAGATCCAAAGGCAGTCCCTGACCCAGAGAAGACTCTAGCGGACCAATTTGCAGACAATGTAAGGGACCCCTTTCTTAGGAAGGAACTGAAGAAGTTCATCAGAAAGCGCCAGCCCACATTCTTAGTTTTAGTGGAGGAAGCATTACGTTGGTCAGAAGAAGAGAAGAGACCACAGCGTACCATGCCCAGGCCTCCATCATCACAAGAAGTAGCGGCTGACATCCCTGATGACAGTTCTCAGTGCAGTGCTAGCTCCACCATCACCCCCATGGATAAAGTTTTGGAAGTCCTGCTCAAGCAGCAGAAGTCCTTGGAAGAACTGACGAGTTCGATTAGAGACATCAAGCAGCCAAGGACTCAAATCCCACCCAAGGAATGGAGTGGACAACGCCCTGATATTGTTTGCTTCAAATGCAACAAGAACGGACACATTGCCAGGAACTGCAGGGCGAAGGACGACCGCTTTGTCAGGAGGGGACCACCACAAGGTAGACAACGCTCTGACAAGTCGCCAAACTAACTTGCTCTGCCACAAGGAGCCAGGTGACAGGAGGGGACATCAGTTGCTCAAATATGGATGTGCCAAGAATGTACGAGAAAGCAGTTGGAGAGTGCCCAGTGGCCACAGTACGACTGGGTGGAGTAGACGTACCTTGCCTCTTGGACTCAGGGTCTGAGGTATCCACAATCACAGAAGAATTTTTCAATGAACACTTTCGCCCTCAAGGGAAAACACTTTTACCTACTGGCGATTGGTTGAGACTTACAGAAGCGAATGGATTGGAGATTCCATATGTCGGATACCTAGAACCGGACGTCGAAGCCTTGGGAGTCATGATCCCACAGAGAGGAATTTTAGTCGTTAAGAGTCCAGCGAGTGAAGAGGCCAGGCAACGTAAGAACCAACTGCAAGAACCTTACAAAAATGGAAAAATAGAAATTGCCCCCGAATGGAGTGAAGTGTTGAAGATTGTTTCCTGCGCCAAACCTATTTCAGTACGTGGTTTTGCAAAAGTTGCTGGCAAGGCCCACGTCAGAATAACCGGATGGCATGACCCCAAACGAGTAACACTGCTGCTCTTGTGGAGCCATTAAGCGGACAAACTCCGGGAAACCTTATTGTCATAAATACAGTTACCTGTGTAGTTAAGGGACAGCTTCATGTAAGAGTCGCGAACATTTCCGATGAAGATGTCTGGCTTCAACCCCACACAAGAATAGGAGTACTTCATGAGATTAATGGTGTTATGGATACTAAAAACACTGTTGATTTCAAGAGAGTTTCAATCAATGAAGAGATGGTGTTTGTCAGAGAATCCACAACAGAACAAGAGCGAACACAGCCCTCAGGGTGTCCAATTGATCTGTCACCTGTAGAATGTACACCTGAGCAGAGAGAGAAGCTAGAGACTCTCTTTCGGAAGCATGCAAGTGTCTTCACAGAGAATGCAAATGACCTTGGATACACAGAAACAGTCAAGCACAAGATCCCGACTATCGATCAAGTACCACTTGCACAGCCTTACAGAAGAATCCCACAAAACCAGTTTCAAGAGGCGAAGGACCACATACGAAAGCTCCTGGATAGTGGCATTATTCGAGAAAGCCATAGTCCTTACGCCGCACCTATTGTGCTTGTCAGAAAAAAGGATGGATCCCTGAGACTATGCGTTGATTACAGACGTCTTAACTCCAAGACAGTAAGAGTTCAGTTCCCTTTGCCAAGAATTGAAGAGTCAATGATGCCATTGGCGGTGCAAAGTGGTTCTCAACGATGGATATCGCAAGTGGATTCAATCAGGTTGCCATGGATGATGAAGGCAGACACAAGATTGCCTTCATGACACCGTTTGGGATCTTTGAATACAATAGGATGCCCACGGGACTGACCAATAGTCCTGCGACCTTTCAGAGGCTTGCGCAAACCTGCTTGAATGACTACATCTTTCAAATACTGCGTACCTGGATGACATCATTGTGTATTCCAACACCTTTGAAGAGCACATTGAGAGACTTGACAGAGTTTTTACGCGACTCCGAGAACGTGGATTAAAGCTCAAACCAGAGAAGTGTCACTTCCTTGAACGTAAAGTCACGTACGTTGGTCATCAGATCTCTTCTGATGGTATCCCGACAGATCCTGAGAAGACTCAAGCTGTGTCAAAATGGAAACCGCCGACAACTGTCAAAGAACTGAGATCATTTCTTGGATTCTGCAGTTACTATCGCAGATTCGTCAAAGACTTTGCAAGGATTGCTGGGCCATTACACCAACTAGTTAACAACTTCCTGTAGGAGCTGAAAGTGGAAAAGAAACTTAAAGTCCCATTCGTGAAGAGGTGGTATTCAGAATGTCACTGCATTTGATGGATTGAAGACGAAGATGACCCATCCCCCGGTACTTGGTTTCGCAGACTACAGCAATCCATTTATCGTAGAAACAGATGCCAGTCATGTAGGACTTGGAGCAGTCTTATCACACGATCGGGATGGCCAGCGCAAAGTCATTGCTTATGCCAGTAGAAGACTGAAGCCAAGTGAAGAGAACCCAAGAAATTACAGCTCCATGAAGCTTGAACTGCTAGAATTGAAGTGGGCAGTAACTGAGAAATTCAGGACTTATCTTCTTGGTTCTAAATTTGAAGTTTTCACCGACAACAACCTTTAAAGTACTTAAAGACCACTGCCAGGCTTGGTGCCTTGGAACAGCGATGGGCAGCTCAGTTGGCTTTATTCGACTTCTCTATTAGCTACAAAAGTGAAAGATTTAATGCAAATGCTGATGCTTTATCATGCCAGCCTCATGGACCAGTGCCACCGGAGATAGAAGATTCAAAGGAAGATGAATTATTACACATAGAATCTATAGTTGCCCTATCGACTCCTGTACCACCTGACCTGAGCCATGCTATTGTGAAGACACCCATCCCAATTGAAGTAAGACGAATGGGAGCAAAAGCATCAGATCATGATTTACCAGCAACTGACCAGTTACCGGTAACTAATGATGCTGATAAGAAACCGCCTACAGACGAGCCAGTAATTGCCGCTTCATCATTCCCCACTCACACGAAGGAAGAACTCAACAATATGCAGAAGGCTTACCCTACAATTAAAGAATTCCTAAAGTTCTGGGAGAAGATAAGAAACCCAAGTTTACGGAGAGGAAGCAGCTTTCCCACCAGTGTGTCACCCTGTTACGACAGTGGGATAGAATTACGAGGGAACAAGGCCTAATGTACAGAATTGTTCAGGATCCCAAACTTGGAGAACTGAAACAGCTTCTGTTACCAGCCACTCTGAAGAGCAAAGTTATCACTAGCCTTCATGATGATATGGGACATCAGGGATTAGAAAGAAGTCTTCAGCTGATCCGGGAACGATGTTATTGGCCTAATAATAATAATAATAATAATAATAATAATAATAACAATAATGATAATAATATTTATTACTTAATATTGCGCAAATTAACATACATACATGATCAAATGCGCATTACAAATATAACGAAAAGGAAATGTATATGTTTCTGTCATAAAAAGAGTAAAATTTATGTACACCTATGTAGAGTTAAAATTATATGCAAGTCTAAAATAGTGAGTCTTTAACTTCCCTTAAAAATATTATAATTGTCCTGCATTCTAATGTCCTCCGGTAAAATGTTCCAGACTTTGGGTGCTGCTGTTTTAAAAGCCCTGTCTCCTAGTGTCTTCGTTGATAGTGCACTGTAGTCCTCTAGTAACATATCTCCGTCCGATCTAAGATTATACCTGGATGTCCTCTTAACTTTGACTAGTCCCCTAAGGTACCCAGGCGCATTGCCATGGATACACTTATGACCAAGCATTGCTATCTTGAAAATGACTCTAAACCGTACTGGGAGCCAATGTAGCTTAACAAGTATAGGAGTAATGTGATCATACATTGCAACATTGCTAACAAGGCGAGCTGCTGCATTTTGTAAACGTTGTAGCTTACTTAGCTGGACGGCTGGAACACCAACCAAGAGGCTATTGCAGTAAACTATCCGTGACATTATAACTGCTTGAACTATGGATTTCCTGGCATCGTAACTTAAATACTTTTTAATACGTCCAATATTATGCAGATGATAAATAATAGATTGGCACGTTTTATTTATATGCGCAGACATGGTAAGATTCGCATCCACTTACGCCCCGAGGTTCCTAACAGTCGTTACAGCCGGTACTTTTGTATGGCCGGCTACAATTTCAGATACATTAACCTTATTTAGCTGAGCACGCGTGCCCATAATAATAAATTCCGTCTCCTCATCGTTCAGTTTTAGCTTATCTACAGTCATCCAACTCCTAATATCTGTGATGCAATCTTGAAGAGCAGCGATTGCATCCTGCTCCCCTGACGCGGAATCCGGCATGAACGATAGATATATTTGGGTGTCGTCTGCATAAGCATGGACTTCTGGAAGATGACTCTTGACAACCTCGAAGAGTTTACTTGCGTACATCGTGAATAATAGAGGGCCTAGACAAGAACATTGAGGTACCACATAAGGCAGTGCGAAGTCATCAGAGTACGTCTGATTTATGTACACACGTTGGGTCCTGCCAGTCAAATATGATCGAAACCATTGAAGAGCAGTTCCTGTAATGCCGTAAGTGACCTCCAGACGACGCAACAACACTTGGTGGTCAACAGTGTCGAATGCCGCGCTCAAATCGAGAAGTACGAGAAGGGTGACTTGCTGACGATCCATAGCCAATAAGATATCATTTTGCACTTTAAGCAAAGCTGTCTCTGTACTATGCCCTGCACGATATGCTCACTGAAGTAACGGATAAGGACCCGAGTGCGATAAGTGTTCCGCTGTCTGATCGTACACTGCTCTCTCCGTCAGTTTAGAAACAAACTGAAGGTTGCTAACAGGTCTCAAATTCGGC
>Ga0126336_10000974_pt1 | contig 13750 bp, 10 predicted proteins | sample SidCmetagenome_FD_92530 | JGI IMG/M metagenome (GOLD analysis project Ga0126336, IMG submission 92530) | Coral microbial communities from El Islote,Puerto Morelos, Mexico - Siderastrea C C metagenome | ecosystem: Host-associated > Invertebrates > Cnidaria > Coral | place: El Islote,Puerto...
ATTTCTGTCATTAGATAAGAAGGCTGAATCTCGGTCAAGTTTCAGTCGTTATTAACTTTCAACGAGCAACAGTTTTATTTTGTTTTTCCTGGTCTATTTCACGGTTATTCACGTGCAATTAATGTTTATACACGCTGCGCTTGTGTCCTCTCGTGCGCTTATAATTCCTTCTCATAATAAAAAAAATATATATTCGTCTTCTGAGCTTGTTCATTTTTCGGCCCCAGTGTAATTAAATCCGTAATTAAAAATGCTAAAACGTCAGTCAGTATTTAAAGAATAATGGAAACGAGTCTCCAGGAAGAAGCTCAGAAGACGAAAATTTTTTATTTTTATGAGAAGGAATTATAAATGCACGAGAAGACACTGAAGCGCAGCGTGAATATTCATTGCACGTGAATGCAAAAGATACACTCCATTGCACGTGAATGCAAAAGATACACTCCAAGGCCAAAAAACTGTTGCGAGCCTCCTTAAGCCAAGATCGTGGCGTGTAAGTAAAATCTTGTGACCAAATCAGTCATAGGTAGTACGGCCGATTTAAGATGATTCTTCAAACTATAAGGAATAAGATCTCTAGCATAAGACAAATATGGGAAAAGAACGAAAAGAGGGGTGGAATGGTCAAAACTTGACAAAATATATTTTCGAGATTGCTAAAACTTGTTTTTGATCACGTAAAAGGGGTACGCGGAACATTAATATCTTACCGTGAGTTCATCCAAATATTTTTCACTACTAATGGCAGACACTCCAACAGTTTCTGCTTGAAACCTCTGCATGCTTTCTTCAACTGCCGTTTGCTGAGCTTCACGAATCTCATCACTGTCGCACGGCAATGTACCATCGAGCTGAGCGGATATGGCGCTTTCATACACCTGCATAGCGGCCACTTTGGCTTCAGAACACTTGGTGTGAACAAATGTCTCCCAAGCACTCTGAACACTGGGAACTGAACCAGGGGTGTTCAAAGCCGCAACGTAAATATTGACAAGGGCAGCAAGGGCTTGGTGAAAAATATTTAAAAAAAACTGTTGTTACCATGTGATAGAAACCATTTTTAAGGATATGAATATTGCATCACTATCAGCGATGGTCGTCTTAAACATCTCTACTAAAAATGTAATTCGAAAATAACCATCTGAAAATCTTGGAAGTTAACCTCAACACCAATTTTTTTTTGTATTTTCCTTGAGCTCAAATTTGTTACATTAACTTGACTTTGTAGTTTAGATATCGACACTGCTTTGATAGAATTAGAAACTGCATTAATGGCGCTCTAGGTTTTTTTTTTTTTTGCTACAACTACCATAACAAGGTCAAAATCTTTACAGGAATGCTTTCAAAAAAAGTTTTGAGTTACCTTCGCCAGTGACATACTCTCCATCGTGAAAGCTGCGCTTTGGAGCTAACTTGGACCTCAACAGGGACTTGAATTCTTGCACACCCCGGACAAATGACTTGTTTATGTCCCCTTGTACTTCCTCTCGGTTAAGGTTTAATACAATTTCCGGATCGGAAGCAGGGGGAGGAAGCTTGAAAGCATCGAAACCCGGGAAGAAGTTCAAGATACTTTCTGCTACTTTGTCGGCCTTTTCTGCTTGTGAATCTGAAGTAGACTTGAATACCTAGCATTGAACGATGCACGGTAAAGTATTTGGGAAGAAAGCCCCCAAGTGTCGTGTGTCGCCATAAGAAGCAAGCTAATAACATATAAGGACATAAAAAGCTAACGTGCCATGAGGACATGAGAGCAAAGCAGAAGTATATAACTGCAAAAATTATTCAATCCAGTTCCTGTCGCCACTCCCCACCGCAACCCCACTTCAACCATCTAGGGAAAAATTTACGTTTACAAATGATCTTGGAAAATTCTCTGTCGCACGTCATTTTGGAAAATTATTCCTCCTCCTCACAAATTCCCTCTCCATAAAAGGAAACACGAACATCTTCAAAATAGTTCAAACTGTCTAAAATTTTATCGCATCAGTACGCCAACTCTATATGACTGCTGAAAGTTCAAAGTGAATCTTACTTACCCTTGTTAGAAAGTAATCCTTGATGTTATGACAGTCTTTCGGAAGAGCAAGCACAACATCTCTTAACAACCAAATGAAGAATGGAAACGTTTTATGGAAATGGTTAGCGTCTTCCTTTTCCTTTCCCAAGGCTGACGATGTTTGATCAGAAGAGCGAAGCTGAATCCGCTGAGAAAGTTTCATTATGAAGCTAAACAGCCAGTGTTAAGGGCTTTGAAAGTTAGACGGTGGATATTTGCGAAAAAATGGCAATGAAATGATAGATGATCAAAATAAATTACCTGGTATCTATGTGCAACCCAGACACACCAACACACCGACACACCGACACACCACCGCTGCAAGTCGTCAGACTGCTTCGAGTTGGTAGTGCTGAGACTTTCTTTATGCCGTTCAAGAATAGCGTGTTGCGTCCTTGACAAAATACGGTGATTTATCTAGCTCCTGTAGAACACACGCCGTGTCAAATTGCATAATTTGTAATCATAAAGTGAGTTTTTGTTTACAGAAAACTACTTTAAGTGAAAACAATTAGAATGAAATAAATATACGGGTTATTATATAAACTATTCTGGTTAGCGAAATCGAGAAAAAAATTAACCTTACAAATTAGACGTTCAATATGGTTGTCATTGCTCTTCACATACACCATTTTTTTAAAAACTCCAAAGACAGGGCAGAAAATGGTATCTATTATCTGCTAATCGATTTAATATTATAATGGAGGATACTCCAGTCCATCTAGGTCAGTCCTGGTCGGCACACCAGCTGAGTTGTAAATCAACACTGAAGCCAGTAAAATGGTGAGAGTGAATATGCAGTGATCATCGGAACCTTCACTGGACACGGCATCAATTCCTTCTGAGTCCAGCAACACCACTGTGAATTCCTGGCCAGCTGAGTCCTGTATATAGATAACGGCAAAGTATAGGAAACACTACACACCCGTCCTTACCTGACTTAGATAACACACATGAAAAATCCACCTACTTATAGCTCTACCTTCATTTTATCTGGAACAATCCACATCCAGATTCCCATTGTCTCAGGATCCAGGAAGTGTCCTAGAGGAAACACCTCGCCTTGATCAAATGCTTTACTCAGGATGTACGATTTGCCTTTTCTGCAAGGTCCAGCAATTGACACCACACAAACGGGACCTGAAGAAGAGAGTATTGCTTTATTATTGGTGACATCAGTAGATTATTTATATGAAAATTACAGGATCACAATATAATTAATAGAGCTTTTTCTCGACAGCGTTAGAGGTAAGAGCAGATTGTACTCTTAGTTAAAAGTCCCAAATTAAGCGATATAAAAATTGAACTCAGGTAATTTGATCAAGAAGTTCAACCTAAACGACCATCCACTAACCAACTGACCTGGCATATTTCCATAGCAACCCAACTGACCAACATACAATGGGATTTGAAGTCCCGTAAATAGTGATTTTGTTTCCCAACTATGTTGCCTCCATTGTCATGATGATAAAGTAGTCCTCAAGATAAATACCTTTGATATTTCTCAGCCGTTCAAGCGCTGTATCAATCACGTAAAGGGTTTTCCTGTCATCACCATCTTTACTGTATTCACCAGTCTGTTCATCCCACTTACAGTTGTTCGGGAGACACAGTGGAACTGCACAGTTTCCGGACATGTTTTACTTTGAGAAGGTTAACTTTTTACTAAGCTGCAAAGAGTATCAAAATTCAGTCGCTCTTTATTGAAAATATGGACATAAGCTGTGGCGAAATAGTTCAACTCTAAAATAGAAATGCAATATTAATACTACTTTCCGTCATAGCCAGTTAGACATCGGCCCTTAAATGATAGCTTTAATAAAACGAATAAAGCTTAAGGTTTTTTCTACTCTGCGTCCATCAAAATATGGTTTGTCGATAAGGCGAGTCAGTCAGAAAAAAAAGTCGATTTACAAAAGAATGTCGGAACCGATACGATTAACAGCAACGATAGCCGGTCGGAGACAGGGACTGAATCAATGAAATAGATGTTGCATTTAGCGAAGGGTGACTCACAGTCGCCAAGTTAGATTAGCCAACAACAATTTTTCCATCACCGAAGATGTTACAGTGGCTGTGAGAGATAATATTTTGTCGGGGATTGACCAAGGCGGAACGGTTAAAAACTTGTCTTAAACGCACCAAGTAAAGCACTGCGGGCTCAGTAACGTGAGCGTGGCAAGTGCGTGATTATGTTAGCGTGACATAAGGCATTGAATGTTACTTAATTGTTTTGTCTTTTATCACGGGAGACGATGTTTAGTGTAAACCTTATTCAACAAATCTAATTCAACTTTATGCATGTCCTTAACACTCAGGCAAGTCAACTGCCTCTGTAACCAATATCCAGCAAATCCAGCAAGCTCCCGCGAACTGCAATAGTTTCATTTTTGAAAAATACCAATAAAACATGCCAGCAAAAGACGGACTAGTTTCACCCATTCCGATTTAGTTTCCTCTTTATGCACTATTTTTTCTCCCAGTTTTTCTTCAAAGCAATGTGTCTTTAAACTAGAAATTTATATTTACTTCAAAGCTCTAAAAACATTCAACTGAAGACATGTGCGTAGGAATTAATTCAAGTGTTAAGAATTAATGCACGGTAAACGAAAGTGAACTCAGCCGGGCGGAACTGACTTGTGAACGGCTATGCATGACACGACAGTAATCCTTCTCATCTTCATTCTTCATGCTTTCTTTTTTCAGCTCAGTCTTGCATACTACACAGCGAGACCTTGAGGCAGACGGTCTTATGGTCCTAGTTTTATCGTATGTTGTGCATGAAATATAAAGTACGACTATGTTATTGAATTAGCTACTGAGCGGTTGAGTTCTCCTGGACAGCGTTTGAAAACATTGCTAACTACAGCATTGCTAGCTTTTTTTCGTTGTATTCAAGCGCCAAAATCTATTGGTTCTGATAGACCCTGCTAGAATGTAAACTAACTGGTTGAGTCTAAGAAAGGGAAAATGTCTAGGATGTCGCCTAAATGTTTGTTCGCTCTACGGCATTAGTTTCTTTATACACTCTTTTCTACATACATAGTAGCATGTAATAGTAGCAGATATGACCGAACTAAATATTTAAAAGCTGTTGAGAATAATGAAATTGCAAGCGCGGATTTCACTTACCTGAGCTCAGCCACCGACATGAACACAAAACAATGATCGTTCGTCTTGGCTTTCTTTAATTAAACATGACTAACTTGAAAGGGAAATTTCCCTTTTTCTGAGAAATGTCATCGGTAAAATTTTTGTAAACAGGAAAACTTTCACTTTCGCAAGCGGCGCAGGCGCACGTGTGCTGTGAAGACTACGTAACAGCAACTGTAGTTTGTAGGATACTGAAGGGAAATCTGATGTTCAGATATATTTGGGGCCGTATTTATTCGAGTGATAGAAAGTTACTCAAGTGGGCCTCCCCCAACACTCTCCACAGCTGCAGGGAATCGACCGTTTCTTGGAAAGGCGAGCAGTCTCACTTTCAAATTAAAACCGGAAGTTTAAGGGACGTTCCCCTCTCCTTGTACGGTTTGTACTTTCATTTTCAACTACGCTACAGTGAAGGAACAGCACAGGCAACCGAAGGTAGCCAAGACATTCTGAACGGTGGGTGAAGTTTCTGTTCGTCTTGATCCGATAGAACTGAGTAGAGTAAAAAATTTAAAACTGTGCTTCTCGTATATTTAGTAATCCAAAACGGCTAGTAAGCAACCCTGCTAGAATAGAATTACCCAAGAACAAAATTCTTTGTCAGAGAATACACATCTTGCACATCCTGGAAGTAGCACGTTAGCACTGCGGAAAAAATACTGATTTGAACACCTGGATCGGTGTTCGTTTGGCACAGAAAAATTTGTTATTTAGACCCTGGACTGTTAATAGGAACGAAAGCGGAAGGACGGGTAACGTACACTGTAAAAGGAAAGGTTTTTAATAGTTGTTTTTTGTTTGGGCGAATTAGGATGTCATGTATTTTGGAAACCAATATTAACTTTCATAAAGTAAAAAATCTCCTTTCCTTTTCCTAAAAACGTGTACAAACGAGTCTGAAGAGTATGGATGTCAGAGGTAGCGCGACTCGCGTGACATAAAATGTCCGCATGTGCCTTTTCGTGTCATGCAAATTTGTAGTCAGGAAAGTGTTTCCAATGGATTTGTTTCGTTTTTGCTGAATTCATGCTGACACTTTTTGCCTGAAACGGAGACACGATATTATATCTCTATTCGATTTCAGTGGAAAATAAAATAAGTCGTCGAAAACGGAATTTCTTGCTCTGCTTCCATTTCGATCATGCGATCGATCACGCGATCTTACGATAATGACATCAAAAATTTAAAAAGGATATATCTATACCTTGGCCTCTTCCTTGAAAGTTTTTCGTTTGAGTGAATTAGGATGTCATGTATTTTGGAAACCAAAATTAATTATAATAAAGTGCAAATTCTCCTTTCGTTTTCCTAAAAACGTGTACAAACGAAAGTTCTTCGAGTCTGAAGAGGACGGATGTCAGAGGTAGCGCGACTCGCGTGACATAACATGTCGGCTGACTGTTAGAGGCAGCGTGACGTCACGTGGGGTATTTGATCTCAGATATTTACTGTGTACTTTGTAAGGGCTGCTCCCGGCTAGATTCAATTGATCGGGAGAGATGCCCCATAGAATTGTGAATTTCGCATCTTTTGATCTCAAATGTTGACATATTGTAAGCCAGATGAATAAAGTCTGAATGGTTAGCCTGTGATGTGCCTCTTTATGTTATCCAAATTTGTAGTTAGGCAAGTGTTTCCAATGGATTTGTTTCGTTTTTTCTGAATTTATGCTGACATTTTTTTTGCTGAAACGGATACACGATATTATATTTCTATTCGATTTTGGTGGAAAATAAAATAAGTAGTCAGAAATGAACTTTTTGCTCTGCTTCCGTTTCGATCATGCGATCAATCACGCATTCTTACGATTGTGACATCAAACTTAAAAAAATGTACATATACCTTGGCCTTTACCTTGAAAGAGAACAAAAAGAAAGCAGAGGAATTCATCATCTAGTGTTTTATCTATCTCTTAATTAAGACTCGACCAATAAGGAGAGTGAAAGTGAAAGTGCCGGTTTCTTCTGGAATTAAGAGATACAACCACATTAATCACTGTCAGACTGAAAGATTAAAGTTTTGTTCTCTCTTTCACAGCTGTAGTAATTTCAAGAGCAAAATGTCCGAAAACTGGGCAGTTCCACTGTGTCTACCAAACAATTGCAAATGGGATGAACAGACTGGTGAATACAGTAAAGAAGAAGATCAGGACAGGACCAGCCTGTATGTGATCAACGCTGCTTTAGATCGCCTGAGGGCTATTGAAGGTAGGCAATGGAGAATCACCTTTAAGTTGGCCAACAAATTCAGTTCAATGAAGGAAGGCCAATCCAGAAACGAATTTGACAAAGGGAAGCTCGGTATAGCTAAGTAGAACACGGTACAGAACTAATGGGCGATAGGAAAGAATCTGTATATTGTTAGAAGTACATGTTAGCCATTCTCCTTGATATCAGATGCAACATAAGGCCAAAGCCCTCCATTTCGCTCAAGGCCTCAGCGAATGTTCTTCTTAAACATTGTTTTATACACTGTATATCTTTCATATCTCCCCCCACCCCACCCGCTTCTTAGTTTTTACTTCGGCTAATTCCCACTCTGAGTTAGACTGTGTAGCAATCAAAATTGCAGGAAGCAGTGATCGTAAAATAATTTACCAGCCTTAAATACAAAGAAATACAACCGAAATCAAGGTCAGTCGAAGATGCAGAGAGATGCCATACTACTACCATTACAAATGAAGTGCAGATGCTCCATTAAATACGCTGTCGTTAGCTTTTGCTGTTTGCCAGCAGGCAAGAATGGTTGTGACGCGACGAACCATTTATGTTGCGCCTTAGGTCCAGTATGCGTGGTGTCTATTGCCGGGCCCTGCAGAAAAGGGAAATCCTACATCTTAAGCAAGGTGTTTGACCAGGGTGAGGTTTTCCCTCTCGGACATGAACTGGACCCTGAGACCATGGGAATATGGATGTGGGTTGTACCAGAGAAATTCAAGGTAAGTGTTGACCTCCCCTTCTCCCCTTTTTCGATTCTTTGTAAGTATCGTATTTTTAAGAGGCAACTGTCTCGTGATTATACAACGGCCTCACTGTACCTTACGGGTATTGTTGCACAAAAAAAGTGAACCCTGTCATCTCTTTAGCCTTGAGTATTTTCCTTAAATAGGTGGAGGTACATTTACCTTTTTGTTTTGTATTCTTTAGAATTCTCTTTCTTTCCGTTTCGTTAATTACCATTTGTTTGTTTCTTTTTTCTTTCTGTTTTAGTTTATTTTTATTTATTTATTATTATTTTTTGTCAGCTCGTTACGTCAACATTCTATAGGTAAAAAAGGAAATATCTTGAGTTAGCTTCGTCTGTCCATTCCCGTTTCTTTATCATACCATTACCAAACGAATTATACTTTATTGTTGTTAGAAGGATTCACTAATTAAATTATATTGAAACCTGTAGGATGCTACTGGCCAAGAATTCACAGTGGTGTTGTTGGACTCAGAAGGAATTGATGCAGTGACTGGTGAAGGCTCTGATGATCATTGCATATTCACTCTGACTATTTTACTGGCTTCAGTATTAATCTACAACTCAGCTGGTGTGCCGACCAGGACCGATCTTGATGGACTGGAGTATCCTTTACATCAATTGCTACAAGGGCACTCTTGTGTTTAGGACTGCACTAGCTATTGCTTATGGCCTGCTAATCTAAGAACTTTGCCTTGTGAACTTTGACCCTTGACAGACAAAAAGCTATATTGTAAAGCTGTCGCAGCGAATTCAGATCCACTCAGGCAATCAAGCATCTGGTACAGTCCAAGGCTCCCTAGATGACGCGAAACTCTTTCACAGGACGTTTCCATTCTTTATGTGGCTATTGAGAGATGTTGTGTTAGCTCTTCCAAAAGGCTGTCACAATATCAAGGACTACTTTTTAACAAGAGTAAGCCAGATAATGTAAATGTTATTAGGATGGATACCCCGTCAAATGTTAAATAGCTGTTTCTTTATTGGAACTTGTTTTAACAGTCGACGAGATTCATGGTATTTCCATGGCACTGTAATTGATTGTTTCGTGTTTCTTGTTTGTTTCTTTGTTTGGTAATATTTGTCGTTGATGTTATTGTTTCTTGTTTGGTTGCGTTTGCTGTAATCAAATCCGTACAGGTGTCGCAATTGATGACCCGCCTAGATTAGCAACTGCTACCTGGGTGTAAGGAATCTTTCAATAAAAGCTGAAAGTTAAAATTGAAAAAAGAGTGGAATTGGTGAAACAGTTTCCTCCCAGGCACCCTTTGGCCACCTGTTCAGTCATGTGACTGATATCAATCGCGCTCAAACAGTGGGTACAATTTTCTATATTTAAGACGAGTTAAAAATACAGCAAGTTGGTTTGATGCATTATGACTTTGGTAGTCGGCTGGTTCTAGTTTAATGTTTAAATGGTTGTTACACTGAGTTATGTGCCTATCGTTTGCGTTAGAGAATTATGAAACATTAATTGTACTGTTGATATCCTGTTCAGGTCTTCAAAACCTCACCTTCAACGCAAGGCGATAGGGCTAAAGAAGTTGCAGAAAGCATTCTAAGCTACTTTCCGGGATTTGATGCCTTCAAGCTGCCTCCCCCATCATCAGATCCTGAAGTCGTGCTAAACCTTAACAGAGATGAAGTCCAAGAAGACATTAACAAGTCATTCATCCGTGGAGTTGAGGAGTTTAAAGTGGCTCTAAAATCCAAGCTTGGTCCTAAACACAATTTCAGTGAAGGAGAGTTTGTGACAGGTGAAGGTGTGTATGACTGACCATTTTTCGTTGGCTTGTCTGCCTCATCATTAGGAGAGGTTGACTCTACGTCTAACCCTCCAGACAGAAACTTCGATCGAGAACAATAATAACAAACAAGTGCCGTTGCTCCAGTGCTCTTTATTAACAAATGAGTCTAAATAGTAGTAAAGGATTTTGAAGCCGAACACTTGTTCTAATCAGTTTTTCATAAAATGTGCTCTGGTCCACAATTGTCCGCAGTTTTTATTTTTTGTGTGCCATGGTTTCAGCCATCTAAAACCTTATGTTTTTGACGTTCTCATATAAGCATTCAAAGGGTTTTTACTTATTAGTGAAAACGCTGCTTAGATGTCTCAGAAAATAGCTTTCTTGTTAGCAAAAACTTAAGGCCCCTAATCTTTTTTTTCGCTTTAATCCTTGTCAAAGCTCTTGCCACCATGGTAACCAGTTACGTCACAGCATTGAACACCCCTGGGACGGTACCAAACGTTCAAAAGGCCTGGGATGTCTTCGTGTCTACCAAATGCACCCAGGCCAAATCGGATGCAATTCTGGCATATGACGAGACAATGAGGGTGGAGATGTCTGGTAGAATGCCATGTGAGAGGGACATTGTTCGTCAGGCCCAACTGATGGCGCTCGATAAGGCTCTGAAGCTGTTTGAAGAGAAAACCTTCGGAATATCTACAACAAATATTGAGAAGTACCTCAATGAATTGACGGTAAGGCAATTAAGGGCATGCTTTCTTGAGTTTTAAATAGAGAAGTAATCAGCAGAAAAGTGTGAAAAGAACTATTTCGGTTGTCGATTGTTGCCTTACTTTCGCTGGGGTGATGTCATTTGGACAATTTGTAGGTTTATTTTACTTATTACACAACTTGCATCGGCATGGAACCCGCGGACATTTTAAATAAATATTTTCCCAGGAGCGTAGCTTGCTCAGCTGTGATCTACTCAATCATCACAGGCATACATGGAGAACGGATTAAACAGCTGGCAAGAGGAAAATACAAGGCTGACCAAAGAAAGCTGCCATCAGCTACTGATTGCGTTAAAGCAGCAACACCTTGACCCAGTGTTGACTCAGCTCAGAGGAAAAGACGGCGCTCAAGTTTCCTTTGCTCAAATTATGGCATGTTACACTGCTATTGAGCAAGGATTTAAAGCGGAAGCCAAGGGAGCTGAAGATGTCTGCGCACAAGTGTTTTTCGAGTTCCATCCCGTAAGTAATAAACAAATCGATACTGTTACACCAGCAGGAAGCCCATTAACGCAATCATATAATCCATATAGTTCACCTAAAATGCCCTTTATCGGTTTATAAATAACATTTCATTATAACAACGTGAAAGAGAAGGCTTACATTACCCCGGTCAGACAAATCTGGTCGCATTTAAGTAGCGAATTAGATTTTGTTCGGGCCCAAATAATTTGACCGTATAAACGAATTCGAAGTGGACGTATTGACTTGGTGACCTTATTTCAAGCTTCTGGACTACTTCGAAAAAGATGCAACTGGTGATTGTGGTCGAAGTTTAGTATCATTCAAGTAAAACATTAGCTTTTTCAGCCAATTTGGCTGGCTCCCAAAAAGTGTTAAAAAGAAGAAACGAAGTGAGACGTAGATGCATGTTTTCATAAGAAAGAATTCTTATTTCGGGTGGAAAAATGGAAGGTATACTGCAAATTGTTGGTATGTGGAGAAAAACTTAAAATATGTTCAAGACTTGCTGGATTGGTGCCCTTTTTCAGGTATTTGCGTCTATTACCGGTAAATCTTGAACATTTTGGCCTGATCATAACTTGCCATGTTTGATTCTCAAAATGAAACCATAATTTATGTGGCTCAACTAATTCGTGTCTCAAGGCTAGTCGTGACAGGCACATGGACCCAAAACTTATAAGATGAGTCTAAACTGTATTTTTTCACGAAATATTCTTTTAATTTTGAATATGTTTCAGGAACTTCAGGCTGAGATGGAAAACCACATTGAGCATTTGCAGCAGCTTAAGGACTACGATGAACACCTGGCCTACGAAAAAGAGTCACGAGCACAAGAGATGCAGGAAAGGAAAAGAGTTGAGGTATCTTAAAATTTTTACCTCTGTGACGATTTATTTATCTTCTACTTTCAGCTTTAAGATTTTCCGTGAAAGTAATTGAAGGACACCCTGCGTACGCCGGCCCCTACATAGCCTGAATTTTAGCTGTTGATTCAGGTGTCTCTCGAGAGAGTAAGGGGCTGGAGGGGCGAACGATAACTCAAGCTTTGGCCGCCAGAGAGTCGTTTTTGATGACTTTCAAAACTTTCGAGATTTCAGTGATACCTACAACAGTTTGTATGAACCGGATCTAGGATGGTTGGGTGGCTCTCTATTACCTGGTGATAACAAATATGACGATGCTTACAACAAACATGCACCTGAAAGAATTCTTAAATCCATTACGTTATATCAACTACGCTGAATAATTGGCCTCTTAACTGCTTACTTTGTAACGCCTCCGTGCTGCGATTACTGTGCGGTAAGCATGGCAGAGGATCTGCTCATTGTCTAGTAGGACAAGGAAAGCGCCCAGTTTGGCTGAAAATGTGCTCATTTAAATTTTGGGCAGCAAACCAGGCTGAAAGGCACCTACACAATAATTTTGAAAAAATGTTAGCACCACTCTTCAATCCTGCACTTCGATTCTGCGGTTCCTGAAGGTGAAGCACTAAGTCAGTCATAAACTAAACCGAAGAATTTCTTTCCCATTACCCATTTTTCAACATAATTAAGAGAAGAGTGAATAATAAGGAATGTAAATTCATGTTAGTTTCCCTTTTTCATCAGGAGGAGAGAGCTCGACTGGAGGAGGAACGTATCATGAAAGAGAGGGAGGTTAGTCATAAGCTTTCACAAGTCGGAAATTTTACTTTTCATTTCTTAAACGGGATTATTATTTTGATTATTTTGCTTAATTAATTGCTTGAGCCTTTTTTTTCAGTTTTGCTAAATTCTACAATTTCTTGAGGGGTGCTGAGATGCATAAAAGGAAATTAGATGTGCAGACTTTGTAATCTTTTATTTTAATCGTTCATGCCTACAAGAAGGTCTACACTGGGGGAGTGTCTTTGAGGGTTGACAGTTTATATTATAGCATTTTTCAAGGTTTGCAGTTAAATGTTACCTGTTTTGACGGTTGAAGGTTATGAAAAGAAATTATTTCGAAGATTTGTTTCCTTTTCGCGGATTATCTAACATTCTTTGAGATTTATAATCTAGATTTGAGACTGTTTGACGACTAATAAGTACACAAACCAACCAAAACGTTGCGCTCAAATTTCTAGTTAAACTTGGTTAGACCTCAGGAGAGGGGAACTTTTCAAGACACTTCTTCAGAACTTTTTAATACCTTACCCAACAATATTAAAGTCTAGTCAATTTTGTTCAGCGGTAAAAGATGTTCTTAAGAAGCGATACAGTGACATTATATAGTTTCTTTTCAAGACGTTTTAATCATCATTATTATTATTATTATTATTATTATTATTATTATTATTATTAGGAACTGCTCCCAAAATTGCCGTTTTTGACGGTAGATCCCCACTTTAGGCCCCCTTGGCGGTTTACTTGCAAATTATCTTTTCCACTTCGCGAAAACGTGTGGAAACACAAGAATGATCGGCAGTATGAATTAAGATACTCTGTAAAACTTCCCTGCTAGCAGAGGCCCCTTTTCCTTTGTATTCGCTGAGCTGACGGACGGGACGAAAAGGGACCTCTGCCATGGGTCGAAATGAACTGTGTTGAGCATGCGCCACGGTTACTTAG
>Ga0126336_10000975_pt1 | contig 13748 bp, 7 predicted proteins | sample SidCmetagenome_FD_92530 | JGI IMG/M metagenome (GOLD analysis project Ga0126336, IMG submission 92530) | Coral microbial communities from El Islote,Puerto Morelos, Mexico - Siderastrea C C metagenome | ecosystem: Host-associated > Invertebrates > Cnidaria > Coral | place: El Islote,Puerto...
AACTCTCGAGCGTCCATCTTGCAACTCACTGAGCGAGCTGCTCGCCGATTTTTGAAACCGGATGTGACGTCAATTTTCGGTGGATCATCAGGTCACGAAAATTAGCGAAGTTTGCTTCCCCCCTCCTGGTTTGGGTATTATCTTACGGAGAACTCACACGGTTTGTAAGAGAACGGGATCGAGATCAGGGTATCGCGCGGAGTCCCGACTCGCCCCAGGTCCTTGACTCAGTCACTCGAATAATGAATGAATAATGACGCCTTTCATCGGCCGCTTTTCAGATACCACGCAGCTCTCGCTTTTTGCAACTGATGCCGCAGACGATTATCATATTTGATTCGAAAATTTCTGTACAAAATTTGAGGTCCACTAGAGAATACGAAGCAGTTTGGTGTGTTTACCGAAAGCCACTGATAGTGTGGCAAAGCTGTGGCAATATTCCTGTATATTTAATTTTTCAGCGTTTTGTCCATAATTTAACTTCTTATTCCAAATAATTTGAATCAGTGTTGAGAGTCTAAATAGTGAACTGGCTTAGAAATATGATTTGACGGAAATTCGTGGGACGTACGATTTGCATACAAGCACGTTTTTTTCACGCCATTTTTCTTTTGTCCAATTAAAAGTGGAGGGGAAACAGTTTATCACGGAATAAATTTTCCAGGGTAACCTTTTAAAACTTAGACATCAATATGCATAAACCACGATTAAATTTCTCATTAAAGAACCAATTTTTTCGAGAATATATTTTACAGTCAATATTTAAGGGGATCAATAGTTTTGTCCGACATAAGGCATAGCTTTTGCCGTTTTCGTTTTTTTTAAAATATTTTTTCCTACCGGCGTTTCTTTCAAGCTGCAGTCAACACAGCAACATCGCCAAAAATAACTAAAACAGTGACAGATTTGAAATAAAAACACTTAATTTTGCATGATAAAATGGTTTCGCATGTCGCCACCAAAGCTTGCTCTGCCTAACGTTAGAAAATTTGAGCCAAAAATTATTTAGGTTATTCTGGAAGCTGTCTGATATAAATTTATTCCCAGCTGGATTCGCCGAACGGAAACAATAAAAAATAATTTGTAGTCTTTGTTCTGCCGAGCAAATTGATTTTTGACGTTTGATGCAGTTTTATTGAAATTGATAATGCTGAGGTCGCAACATCCAATGAATTCGTTTAAAATTAGAAAGAAAAGAATATTTTTTTGTTGGATAATAAACCGCGGAGCTTTTACTAATTCTACTTTAAATTAAAGCATGCCCCTAAAAAGACACTTTTAGCGTAGCAAAGGAAATTAAGTTTCTTCGTTGGCTCATTTCACGGAGAGATTTCTTTATAATACACACTGTGCATAAACATTAACAACAAGAAAACTGGATTTCTTTCCTTCGCTTTATTTTTTCGGGGTTTTGTTTTTACATTCACTTGACATTCTCGCTATTGCTTGGATATTCACACTCGCATGAAGATTTCAAATAGGAATACTCTGGTTTTGAACAACATTAGTCTCAAACGCAACAATTTGCAGTATACAAGTGTCCTTGGGAGAGCAACTCAATTGTCTCAGTATTTCCAAATGCTGACCATGTTATGCTAGCACTTTAACAGTATTTAGCGGATGCTTTTGTGTTTTAACTTTTAAAATTTAAAATGTCATCCAGTAGGGAGAACGGAGTGGCAAATTTAACCTTTTACTCGCTTTTCTCGGCGCCATATTAACTCACGGCGTATATTACCATGAATAGGGATATTTGGAACTGAACCAAATCTATTAAAAGAAAGAACGAAAAAATAAGTGTTTTACTGACCTATTTCTCTCGCTGTGATGAGTCTTCCTCGCATCAGATCCGTTTTCAGAGATATTCGCGAAGGCAAGTCCTTCAGATAGAAATTTTCAGTCGATGACAAGCGAAAACAAACGGCCGAAATTATGGAAGTGATAAATAAAATGGATTGGTCTTTGGCAATTCGTTCATATGTCTTACTGTCATGTGTGACGCACATCGGCAAATTTAAATTTGTCAGAAATGGACAGATGGAAAGAGAGCTTCAATTTATGCGTAATGATAAAAGCAAATTCGTCTTTGGCAAAACAGTCCTCAATATTTTAAAATAGTGTTTTGAAAACGTTTTTAATAAAACCTTAAAATGTCTTTCTTTACCACCGAAATAAGGGATTTGCTCAGGCTGTTTTAGCGGTAAACTAACAGGTAGTCAGTTCTTACGTCATTACTGCTAGCGCAAGAATCGTTATTGTATTACATTTTCAGTATTCAAACTTACAAACTTCGAGAATGATATCAAATGTTCCAAATTTACAAGCTTACAGATTGTATCCCTAGAAACTAATTAACTTGAAACGAGTAATGGAAAGCCGACAGTGAAATTGGTGGTTATTAGATAGGTCGTTCTGGCAACACAATATAATTTGGCAATAAAGAAGATTTTCCCGCGCAGATGCAGTCGGTAATTTCACCTATTTTCCAGCCATTCCGTAGAAGACTTCGTGAATTATTAATATTTGTGTTGCAATCTTGCCGACGTGTACATGAGAACTGTCATGCAAGTCCTAACCGTAAGCGTTCTCGTGCAAGCACGATGAAATAGCGCCCTTGGAACGCTTTTAAAATATAGTAAGCGATTGAAAGTCCCTTTTCTAGACTCTTTCTCGACGTTTTCAAAAGTCAGTTCGAGGGGGGGCTCGAGGCGCTGATAAAAATCGACCGATCTTGATCGCGTGAACTTTTCGATAAAGCGGTTTCTTCTACGGCCTAAATTAGACTTCAAATATGACACATTTTATTGTGAAATAAAGCAAATGTAAACCAAAAGAATTCGTACGAAAAAAACAAGGTAGTATTCGAGCGAGAGGGAAGATGTCTCAGAAATAAATAAATAAATAAATAAATAAATTCTCTAAAATAACGGAATTGTTGGTTATGTCATAGTCACTGCCTTCCTTTGCCATTTAAATGAGTTTTGTTATGGAGTTTTTGGCACATCTCGGCAGATCGTCGAGAAGAGCATTGAAAGGAACTTGCAGTGTCTTCAGTATCACGTGATCATGAAGAGGAACTGCTAAATTTATTGGCCACCAGTTCCTTCTGTTTCCCCCCAAATGACACAAATCAAGATTATAGGTACTAGTTAAGTAAAGGTCAGTAAAAAGTTTGCCTCACCGTAAGGCCTGAAGTCAGTAGATCGCGAATATTCCAAAATGTCTTCTTCAATAGGTGACGCGATCTGGAAGAGTGAAAAAAAACTTGAACTTGAAGTAAAATCATTTTGTAAATCACATCTGTAAATCACTTTTCGGTGATGTTGGCAAACCAGGGAAGATTATTAAAGTCTTTTAGAATAGAAACGAACACGCCTATTAACCCTCTGGGATAGGTAACAGCAAGATGATCTTTGTCTTTTATGAATCTCAAAAGAAAATCAATTTACAAAACCGATATTTTGGGGCGAGGAATATTCTTCTAACACTTAGTAGCTCTAAAACACGAGACCCTGTAGAGTTTAGAGACAATTTACAGTGGATTTGAAAGGAAGGGAGTTCGAAATAAACGACCTCCGAAGGAAGGTGGTGCATGTCTGAACGCACTTCTTGTCATGGCACCTCATATTGGTACAGTCGTGTCCACACTGCTGCGTGCATTCTCCCTTACCTGTAACAATTAGAAAAGGATACTGCTCATTGTTATATCGCGAACACGGGATGGCGAGTGGTGAGAGCACTCGCCTCCCACCAATGTGGCCCATGTTCTATTCCCGGGGTACGGCGTCATATGTGGGTTGAGTTTGTTGTTGGTTCTCGTCCTTGCTCCGAGAGGTTTTTCTCCGGGTACTCCGGTTTTCTTCTCTCCTCAAAAACCAACATTTCTAAATTCCCATTAGATTTGGACGAAGACCCACCCCATGGATGTGCCACTGCTAATTCCCAATTATTAATTATTATTATTTATTACGTCCAGCCCCTGGATATGAGCAAGTGTGCGCTCTGTTGGCTCCCAGCTCATTTCTTGCGAGTTCAGAAGTTGCGCGAAAAAACAATTTTTAAGAAGATTCCACATACCTTCGGAGCACTCCATACCACAATTCTCCGCGCACGTCTGCTCAACCACGCCACCCCCAATAGCATGCATACCACAGTAGCCCATTTCGTACTGCTGGTTGCATTTTGCCGTCACTGTGCAGTTAACATGAGTGCAGTTTCCGAGGCAAGTCTGGGTGCAATCACCGCTTGAGCACGCCAGCGAGTTACACGCTCGCTGAACACAACTTGACGTTTTGCAGTTTAACACAGCGCAGGGCTTCAGTACATACACTTGATCACATTGGGAGTACTCCGAAGAATTTGCGTAACCACTCAAACAGTCCCAGACAGGGCTGCAGTAATCAAAATATGGTATAATTAAAGCGTTATAAAATTGAATTGCAGTTTCTTTCGATATAAAGGGCCGCACTCGTTTAAGGGCACCTATAGCCGAAGAGACTTTCTTGCAAATCTCTTCAACGTGTTTACACCAAGAGAGATGAGGATCAATGATAAGACCCAAAGATTTAGTATGATCAACTCTCTCGATAGTTTGGTCATCAATTCTGATTTCTACGTCGTCACATTGAACAGATAGTCTTTGCCTTTAAATTACCAGAAGAGAAATTACTAGAAGAGAAATTGCTATGGGTGAAATAGTTTTCATCATGGGATACCTTCAAAAACACAGAACTTAAAAGTCACATATAATGGTTGATATTTTCGACTCACTGTGAAAAGAATTATGCATTTGCTTTGCTGAGCTCTGTAATTGGTGCATTAAGCCCAGACAATAGGAAGAATAATAGGTTCATAATGTACGTGACCATAGTATTTTAACGTAACGCAATTTGCCGGACCGGAGCAGAATTTGCCGAAATCTTCCTGTTTCTCGTTGAAAAAGCAATCTTCCCAATGCTTGAATTTTGACTCGCCCTTAATTGTAAATATATATACAGTGTTGCTACACACACAGCAATATTAAATGTCAGCTGTTTAAGCTCAGTATCGAGGCCTAAAAAAGTCCAAAACAGCTCAGGTATGAGTATACCAACACTTGTGTCGTGTGATTTGTCTTTAGTTGAAAAGGGGCCATAATGTCTCGCGGCTACAAGGAACCGATCCTCACTTTCAGCTGTACCAGTTACCGTTGAATTACTTTGCCATCTTCTAGCCACACCCCACTGACTCAACGCCAATCTCGCACCGTGGTACACGTTTCGCAACATTTTGCAAAGATAAGTGCGAGTAAAAAACATTTCAACTCACTGCTGTGGATAACACTGCCTTGCACAGTTACCACCATTTTGACATTCTTTGATAATAAAGACGTCAACCTTGTACTTTTAAGCACAAGTTTTCGGTTTTCGCTTCAATGGCGATCATGCAGATAAAAGCGCATACTTATCTTGCAAGTGCGAACCGTACCTCATCTGTCAAAATTTGCGTGTTTGACAGAAAGTAGTTGCAGTAGATGGAATATAATTATGAAAGTGAAATGCCAGGAGGATATTGGGCTCCTGGAAATGCTAAATATCTTACTTGGAAAGTGTCGATTCCAATATCCAAATGGAAGGTGTGCCACCTTATTGCTTTACGCTAGAGCTCACAACAAAACGTTATTTCTCTTTTGTTAGAATTGGGGCACCGGCCAAAAAATATGAAATATTAATTATAAACAGTTTGTATTGTATTTGTATTTTATTGAATTTTGGCACAGAACAATAACGAAAAAAAAAATTAATTTATTTAAAGAAACAGAGGCAAGGAATTCTCTTAGAGGCCATAAGGGCTAATTGAATGAAGATCCCCCTGTAAATAGCTTTGAACTAACATGGCGTACACACAATTATGGAATAGACACGGTACATGAATTTAGGAACGATTTTGAATTTCAGTGAAATATTCAAATGCTGTTTTAAATCTTCTTGTGTTTTTGCTGTTTTTGATATTGAAAGGTAGCTTCTTCCAAAGTTTCGGGCCCTGAAATAATTATAAACAAAATGTACACGGCATAACCGAACATTCAAAGTGGCCATTGGACGACAGATTGTTTATCAGATGCTTAATAAATTTAATTACTTTTATTCGAATAACTTCAGGCTTGGGTGAAAGACCACAAAGACGTACTAGAGATTCACTGTTCAAGTGTTATTCATTGCATCGATGTTAACAAAAATCTTTTGTGTGAGTTTACCTACAGTAATCACTCCACAGCAGGAGCTGTATAGAGATTTCATGTTTTCAAATAATATTTCCACAAAGTTGTTTACACTCATAGTAAGGTAACCAACTGAATGCAAGAACAGGTAAAGATTCGAGAGGTGATAATGCTTTATAAAGACAGCCACACTGACAGCGACGTTACCATAACGATCAAGGAGACTGAAGAAACAAACGTTTCACTCGTCAAGCGTACAAACTGAATACATAGTTTATTGACGTCAGATGACTTACGTTACTTTGTACCTACGTTTGCCTCAGTACTGAGTCCTATATCTAGTCTACTCCGCACTTTTAAATTGGTTAATATAGTGGCTGAATAGCCCTAGCGCTTAACTCGGATTGCCTGGTATGAGCATCTAGGGAAGTCACTACTTTCCCTACCCCCTGGGTGGGCCGTTATTCTAACGCAGGGTTACCCCGAAATATATTGGTAGATTTCCTAACAACCCATCTGTACCCGGCCATTTATGAACTCATGTAAAGCCAGACATCAGGGTGCTCTGGGTATAACAAATTAGTATACAAATCCAGTGGATAGGGTTTTTCGCGCGCTCTGATTGGCTACTCAGACTAGGGCTATTCACCTCCCGGCATTTTTCTGGATTTTGCGCGCGAGTTTTTCCTCATTTCTAAGAAAACAAGGAACTATTTCGCTTTGGCTATCCACTGGTTTGGTATATACTAAAACAATTATTCACCTCAGTGTCGGTGAAGAGTGGTAGATATTTACCTCCACTTCGGTAAATAATAGTTAATTATAAGATACTAAGTTCGCGCATGGCCGCGTGCGCAAGAAAAACCTTTCGCTTCCAGGGTGCGACCAGGGCTTGAACACCTTGAAACCCACCTTTATTAAGATAGAACCATACCTGGAGTCGTTAATCGTCTACTGTAAGGTACTCTGAAATACAAAAATTAAAATGCCTTCTACTGTGCAATGAGACTTGTACTTATATTGCTCAGTTATAATTGTTAAAATAACAAGAAAAGGCTTAATCAGATACGAATGACATGAATATGTTGTCCCTAAAATAGCCAAAAGGTAAAACATAAAACAAAAACTTAAAATAGCTAGCGTACACTGTGCATTGGAACAATTTAAATACATGTATCGCTTACAGAGAATTAAACAGCTCGATAAAATACGTAACATGCTTCGTGTACTGCCTTTTGCCGTGGTTAGTTTTTAGCTGCTAGATTTCCCTCAGTTTATCCTAGGATCTCCTATTAATGTCTATTGGTATTCTAAGATTAATCCTTCCACTCTAAAGCGAGTTTTAAAAAATGTTTGCATTAGACAAACACTATCAGTTAAGCATAGCGAAAGACTACATTCCCTTGAGTGGTTATACTTCAGGGGCTGGATTCATGAAGCTCTCCTAACATTAGTAAGTAAAAACAAAAGCCTACAATGGCCTTTTGTTAAGAGACAATACTTAGGATTCATCTTGACTAAGGACACCTTTGTGAATCCTGCCCCAGAGTTTTATCCACTGCATTTACTCAGAAAAACAGAGCCACCTTTCAAGACCGTAAAGAATAACAAATAACACTCCCAGAAAAAACAAAACAAAACAAAAACATGCTCAGTAGCGTCATTTGCAGACTTTTGATAGAGTCAAACCACTTTGCGCAGCACAACAAACAGTAGCACGGGAAATTTGGCTCAAATTTCTCACGGTTTGGTTGTGAAAATGGAAGGGTTAAGTGGGCTGAGTCAGCTTTGTAAACCATGTAAGCTAAGGGTGTTTAGGGGAATCTTTGACGGTACGATAAGGTGATCAGAAATCGTATACAGAGATAAGATATGCCACAGCAAACAGGAGTAAGGAGAAATTCATGGACGCTACCCTTATTGCATTTCCTTTTGTTCTGACTGTCGGTTTATCCGAGGGCGTCTCTGAGGGCTCTTCGTCTTTGCCTGTCCCAGTGTTCACGCATCCACCTTCAAAGCAGTCGCGTTTACACTTGGCTCCATCACAATGCAACTTGCAGTTTCCCCCAGGACATGACATGACACACATCTCCGCTCCCGCCTCACAGTACATATTACAGCTTCCTTTGGTACAGGTCTGAGAACAATGCTTAGCTTGGCACCTCATATTGGTACAGTTGTGCCCGCAATGCTGCGTACAATTATCAGCGTTGCACATGAACTCGGCGCAGTGACCTCCGCAAGAGCTTTCACAGTTCATCGCTGTGCAGTTGATATCGCAGGCGCCATGAGCACAGGTTTGTTCGCAGATCTTGGATTCGCTGTTGCTGCATTCCAAGCTGCATTTTCCTCCAGTGCATGTGCTTTCACACTCTGAGGCTTCACATTTCATGTTGCAGGGTCCCTTGCAATCCTGTGTGCACTCCCCAGAACCTGCCAAGAGTTAACAATTTTTTCATCAATCATTCGTTTTGTCGGGTGTATTTCAACATTTTCTCTGGGTAAAAGGCAAAGGCAACAAAGAAGGCAAAGGCAATTCTCCAGACAACTTTCATCATGTTATCTTACAAGTCTACTGGTTGCTTTTAGGGTTGGGTCATTATGTTAGTCACGCGCCCAATGCGTAACAATCTAAATAATGTTGAAGAGTCTCTACAAAAACACTTCAGTTTGCTTATGAGTAGCCTCTAGTGCGCTCGTAATTACTAACCCCACAGCTAATCAAAAGACAAACGAACCAAAATGCATGTTTTGCTCTGTTTAGAATTTGTTTTCTCCTTTCCATCTTTTGATGCATTCAACCGTTACGTTTTAGTCTGTGGTTGCTATTTGCTAGATCTGATTAATCTACTCATGGTTTAGTGGAATAAATACCACTCCACTGAATCAATGAAAGAAAGCAATAAATTCAAGCCTCTGAATGTTGCACGTACCTTTCAAACACTCCAAACCGCACCCCTCCCCTGCACAGGCTTGTCTGCACTTGTCGGCCTTACACTTCACATCATTGCAGTTCTCAGCACACGTCTGCTCAACCACCCCACGTGCATCCCCGATGGCGTGCAAGCCACAATAGCCCTTCTCGCATTGCTGATTGCCCCTTGTCGTCACTGTGCTGTTAATTGCAGTGCAGTTTCTCAGGCAGGTCTGCGTGCAATCATCGCTTGAACACACAAGCGAGTTACACCCTCCTGTTAAACAGCGCTGCAGACAGATTGAAGAGCTACAGCTCAACGAAGCACAAGGATTTACAACGCAAACTTGATCACAGGTGGAGTACTCTGAGGAATTTGATTTGTCGCAGTCTAACGGACACTGTCCTGACAGACAAATTTGAGAGCGGGTCTGGTTGTTAATTCCATCACATGAGTTCTGGGCGGTGATCGCCTCAACCACTAATAACATCACCAGAAGAAATGTTATGATGAACTTCATCCTGGAGAAAATGTTGTAACAAAGAACTGCAAAACAAAAAGAGAGAGAAAGAGAGGCATACATATAAATGGTCCCTTATGGTTTTCGAAAGTCGTTTAGTTCAACCAACTAAAGCAAATTTTTTTATTGGTTTTTATTTTTCGGTCAATCAGGTGTAAAGTCAGACACAATCGAGATTTAGCCGCTCCCTTGCGTTTCCATCGTTGTTTCCACCAATTTGGCATGAAACAGTTAAATACATGTTTTCTTACGCTTGGCACCGATTGCATGTTAACCCGTGTTTGGGCAACTTTTCCACGTTTGCGATTGGCACATAGCTCTTTTGCGTTTGTTCCAACTAGCCATGTTCGATCTCTTTTGTTCTGGATTAACGGTAGACATTTGATTTCAAATACTAATTCTCCTTAATGCCTTACATAATAGTAGTTAGGAGACTTTAATTCGTTATATATCATACAAGACTGCTGTTTTTCTGTTGATGATTAGGTCTTTTCTACATGCTTGACGTTTTGAAAAAAGGACTGCACTGCAAATGTTGATTTTGAAGTTGTATTTCACAACTACGAATTAAAGACACTCTCATTGAATTGTCTCAGCGATCGAGAATGTTCTGATCCACTATGTGGATACGATTTGTCATTGTCTTTAAGAGAACGAGTTTGTCCAGTGACCCGTTATCTTTAAAAAAGAAAAGAAAAACTATGAAATATTAATGATAAAAATAAACATCTTCCGAATATTCAAGACGGGTGTCAAAAAATACAAAGACAAAAACAAGAAAGTAAAAAAAAACAAAAAAAAAACAGAAAGCGTAGACTAAATCATCTTTACTAGGCAAACTGGTAACACATCGATCGGACAGAATCGTTATAATAAATTATGTTTTACAAGGAACGCGGTACAATATTGTAAAACATTTTGAGCCTTTTGTATGGATTGATTGTTTTTAATTCAATACAACAGAATTTATATGCAAATAGATTGAAGAATATTTCCATAAAGTTGTTTACACACGCAACTTTATACATCAAGACACGCCGTCTATAAGCAAGTTTACCAAAAGTAGCACACAGTGAGTCATCAAGTCTATTTAAGGCAGTAAAGTTTAATTCTAGATTCAGCATAGCTTCCTTAGATACGAGTGAACAAACTGAAAGTGTTTGTTTCGGGGGTTTCGGATCATTGGAAGTATTTCAATCTCGTAAATTTGTTTACCACTAAATACCTTTTTGCTTTAAAACGTGTAATCACAATATTCAAAATAAATGAAAAGTTTGAAATTTGAAGGATTTCAGTTGTAGTCTGAGTGTGGAAGTGGTAACATTGCCTTAAGAGTCATTTTCCTAAAAATAGCAAAAAGGGTAAAACGGAAAACTAAACGAAAGTGAAACTCATTCAGTTTCAAGTTCCGGTTCAGTAAATATCATGGAGTATTACTGCAAGAAGAATATTATTTGAGAACGTAACTGGCAGTGTACGTGTAATGCACAGAGCAATGACGGTCCTTGTATGTGAAGTAATACTGAAATGGAGCTTGAAATACTGGGCTTGAGACCCGAGACTTGACCCTAGAGTAAACTGCTTGCAGACGAACGTTTTGCTATTGCTTTTGGCTCTTGAAATACTTAAAAAACAATCGCAGTTCTAAGATCTCTGATTAATAAATGTTTACCACCTAGCAACGTTGTACAAAAACGTTCACAGCGTAGTTGCTGTATAATGTTATGGCTTGTGGATTTAACTGACCGACATATATGAAACGTAACTCAATGAACTGAGTGATACGTAGCATTAGCGACATCAACCTTGAGCATATGTCAGCCAAGCGGTGAAAACGTCTGCTACGGAACTGCAACTTTTTTCTCTACAAAAATCGACCAGTTGTAAGCTTTCTGGGGGTGTAATACCTCATGAAACCTTTTCCTTGCAATCAGTATAGAACTAATGGTTGTATCATGCACAGAAACAATGACTTTGACTACCGTCAGCGCGAAGTCATGGGCTGAATAACCCAACAATTCAACGTTGTTGATTAACAGATCCGCTAATTCCAAGCTTACGTAAAGCGAACACTTATTTTAGGCGGTCAAAATAACGATTACTTACCTGAGCGGCAATGAGGTGAGGACCAGTTAACACTGAATGAAATGATAACGGAGTTCCTTAACTGCTACCCAGGCTATTAATGTAAAATGCGTGCACAGCAGTTTGGCATTAAAATGTTTTCACCTGGAGCTGTTGTGAATGATCGATATCTGTAGTGCCACGTGACTAAACACCAGATCGCGGGTCACGACATTGGAGATCTCGTGAGGTTCCCTGCCGCTGTCCTTCGAACATTTTCGTGCTCAGGGGTCAATTTAATAAAACTTTTACACTTGTACGTAATTTACAAGTTGGACCATTGTATTTACAAGCGCAGACGAAAACGAGTTTAATAAACATCGTTACAAGTCCAATACGTGTATACTATAAAATATGGTAAGCTATACGTGTAAAATATGGTAAGTATCAAATTCAATAAAACTTTTACAAGAGTCCGATTTGTATTTTTACAAGAGTCCAACTTGTAAATCACAAGTGCAAATTACAAGTCGCATGTCACTTGTAAACGTTGGGTACGTATTGTAAAATGCGTATTTTTGTGACAAAATATCCTCGACGAGCTGCTGAGGCATCTCAGTCAGTGGCAACCTAGGAATTTCGAGAAAAGGCGGCTGTTAGACACGGAAAATCCAAGGGAATTTCGGGTGAATTTTCGTCTCTTTGAGGCCGCTTTCGCTCATCTTTTGGAATTAATAAACCTGCGATGAGAGTAGACATTAGCATAGATTAAAGCAGAGAGATTAGATTGTACACTTGTAACCTACAAGTGTATTCCAGCGGAGTTTACAATTGTAGGGCTACAATTGTAATTTACTCTTGCATCTGACTCGTGCTACACGTGTAAGTTCCAGAGTAGAAAATTCTTTTTTATTAAATTCTTGTATTTACAAGTTGGACTTTACACGTGTAAATAACACGTGTAAAAATAAAAAGGTATAGTGTCTTCATTAAATTGACCCCTGGACACTTTTTCTCCGAGTACACGAGAGTAGATTTTGTTAAGGACGGTGCTCCTTTTGTTACTGTGCACACGTTCTGCACATCTCGGGATATTCGGGTTTCTTAAGGAATTTACCTACTAATACAAATATTTTTGTGCGGTTTATGACTATGTGGGAAAAGCAGATCTTAGCAAGGGCTATCAGAATCCAGAAAGAAAATTGGGGGTCACCACGCATTTTTCAGAGATAATTTAGCTTAAATTTGGAAAGAAATTGCCATACATTCTTTGTATTTTAACGCTTTTTTAGAGTTATCGTTGCTAATTTATCTCTGAAAAATGCGTGGTTACCCACATTTTTCTTTTTGGGTTCCAATAACCCTTGATAACACCTACTTTTTCCCCATAGTCATAACCTTTGCAAAAATACCTCTGTTTTAAGAGGCACCGCCCTTAATGTGAAAGTTTGTCTGACTGGTAAAGACTTTGTTGGGGCGAAGTGAGGGTTGTTGATTTAAGAACTTCAGGAGAAAAGACTTACAAAACAAAACAAAACAAAAACAAAAAAGAAGCTCGAAGTGCTAATTCCATAATGTCACGGTGAATTGGTGGTTAGTTTTATCTGGTTCGAAGGAAGGTCGGAACCTGTGATTACCCGTTTGGAAATTAGGCCTAGTTCAAACGTCAAACTTTTCATGTGCCAAACGCAACGGGAACTTAGTTAAAGAAATAACTCAAAATTTTCTCGATCTCAAGTTGAAGTCATCATTATTCCTTGATCGCGAGAACCTCTATGCAATCAAGACAAAACGAGTGCAAACAAGAAGTCTGAAAAAGTAGGAGAAGCGAGATTCGGAAAAGCGTTTGATGTGGTGTCAGTAAGTTAACTTTTTAGTACATTTGCATTTTCATTTGCACTTTTATCTCCCCTTATAAAACATCGACACTAAATTCTCAAGAATAAATTATCACGTTTTGCCGTCACGTGTTTCTTTTATTGAAGCACGAGCCACGAGCAAAACGAGCAAAACTTTATGATGGTGCTAGACACCTACTAAATGGTGTCTT
>Ga0126336_10000976_pt1 | contig 13748 bp, 7 predicted proteins | sample SidCmetagenome_FD_92530 | JGI IMG/M metagenome (GOLD analysis project Ga0126336, IMG submission 92530) | Coral microbial communities from El Islote,Puerto Morelos, Mexico - Siderastrea C C metagenome | ecosystem: Host-associated > Invertebrates > Cnidaria > Coral | place: El Islote,Puerto...
AGCACAACTCTGACTGTTCTCAAATGTTAAATACTGAATCACTACTGGGGTCAAAGGATTTTTGCAAATTAGCCTACACTATACTCATTGAACGACATGCATCCCTGCCGCAAAGAAATCAAATTAAATGGAAATCTGATTTCCAAGCACATGGTGCTGAAATGATTGATTGGAGTAAGTCGTACAGTCTGCCTTTTCTATGCACTCGCGAATCCAAACTGCAAGTTTTCCAGTTTAAACTACTCCATGAACGAATTTCCACAAACAGATATCTTTTCAAAATTGGGCTGATATCAAGCGACCTGTGTTCTTTCTGTGAAAGTTCAACGGAAACCCTCTTACATCTCTTTTGGGAATGTCCTCAAGTCAAAATCTTCTGGAACGAAGTTAAAGACTGGCTGGGTACCTTCTCCTGTTTTTCGACAAAAAGTTTCACCCTCCAGTCATGTTTGGGATTTGTAGAAGACGCTTCCGATCTCCTCTTCCACCACGCCCTTTTAATAAGCAGATATCACATTTTTTGGGCAAAATCAATGTACCACTGCCCCTCACGTGAACTTTTTGTCAAGAACTTTTTCACCTGCTTGGAAGTAGAAAGACGCTTTTCACTTAAACATGGACTTTTAGCAAAATTTAAATAAAAATGGGGAGCGTTCCTCGCTGAACAAGAAAACTAGCTTTTCTTTATTTTGGACAATTTTTTATTTTTTTATTTTAGTCGTCTCCCTTTGCGCCTGGATGTGGAGAGAACAGCGAAATTTCTACTATCTATTTTTTCTTATATTAGCAGCCATCTAGTTTGCTCTTACCGCTCTCAAAACAAATAATATGAAAAAAAAGAAACAAATTTTAAAAACATCTTCTTTCGTTAACACTTCCCACAACTAAATTAATTAAATAAAAATAACGTATGCTGTAAGAATGAAACATAATGTTTAATTAGTAAATCGGTGATTATCTCTATTATTTTTTTTTTTCCTGTAACTAAGTGTAAGGAAGTATTTAATTTTTTCTATGTAATAGTAGTGTTAGTGTAAGTATATGTAAATGAGGGGTAAATATAGTACTTATGTGTAAGTAAAGTAAATGTGTGGAACTGTACGTAAAATAGAGTATGTAACAGTAAGTGTAAGTGTATCTAATAGCATTCAATAAAATAAAATATAAAAAAAACAAAAAAAAAAGCTCGAGACAGCCCAAGTCATACGGTTTATAATGCTGTCGGTGTCTTTAGCATATTTTGCAAGATTTTGGTGTGTACGAAGCATAGAGAACTTGGCTCTTCCTGGGTTAATGGAAAAGTCTATTTTTCAAAAGTTACTCGAGACACCTCAAATCATAGGTTTTATAACGCTTGTGATGTCGCTAGTTTATTTTTAATGTTTTAGGCTTGTTCGATGCGTAGCATAATTGGACCACAGTGGGTGATAGGAAAACGCGCTCAGTGTCTGTAGCATATTCTGCAACTTTGAGGTGTGTACAATGCACGGTGACTTTGCTCTTTGTAGGTCCCTGCAAAAGTCGGTTTTCAACAGTTGCTTCACACAGTTCAAACCCTAGGTTTTACAATGTATTCGGTGTTTTCGGTTTTAAGAATTGCTCGGAACACCTTTCATTGTGGTATTGATAACGCTCTTGGTTTTTCTAGAACATTCTGCAAGTTTGACGTGAATACAATGCATACTGACTTTTCGCTTTGTGAGTCCTTGGAAAAGTATATTTTCCACAGTTGCCCGAGACAGCTCAAAGCATATGTTCTATAATAGCTGTAATTGTCGCTAGTACATTCTGCAAGTTTTAGGATGGTTCGATGCGTAGCATAATTGGTCCACGGTGAGTCACCTCAAAACTGGCGTTTTTAAGAATTGCTCGGAACACCTTTCATCGTCGGCTTTATAACGCTCTCGGTGTCTGGATCATATTCTGCAAGTTGGAGGTGTGTACAATGCAGGGAGACTGCTCCTTATGGATCTTTGGAAAAGTCGATGTTCGGCGTTTGTAGCATATTCTACATGTTTTGGGCTTGTTCGATGCATACAAAAATTTATCCTGAATGGCGCTCACGAAAACTGGATTTTTCAAGAATTGCGGTGAAAGCCGCAAATTGTCCATTTAAAATGCTTTTGATGTTCGTAGCATATCTGAATTTTTAGTCCAGTGCGTTGTGGAGCGAATTTTTTTTATGTGGGTCGGAGAAAAACGCTATTTCTTAACAGTAGCGCAGAAATCCTCAAACGATCGGCTTTATAATGCTTTTCGTGTCTGTGAGATACTCTGCACTTTAGAAGCCTGTGCAATGGGTCGGCAAATTTCTGCATTGTGGTTCATTAGAAAAGTGGATTCTTTAAAAGTTGTTGAGACTTTAGCCGTAGGTTTTATTTTATTACAAGCCATAGGTTTTATTACGCTTTCGGTTTCAGTAGGATATTCGGCACATTTTAGGCTTGTTTGAAGCGTAGAATATTTGGTGCACAGTGCGTCACAGGAAATCTCGTGTGTTTGAGAGTTGCTCAGAACACCCTTCATCATCAGTTTTATAAGGCTCTCTCCGTGTCTGTTAGCAAATTCTGCACCCTTAAAGTGTGTACAACGGATGGTGACTTTGACTCTTTCTGGCTCCCTAGAAAAGACGATGTTCAAAAGTTGCTCGAGACAGCACAGACCATACTTTTTATACTGCTTCTGGGGTAAGTAGGCTTGTTCGATGTGTAGCATAATTGGTCCACAGTGGGTCACGGGAGAACTTGCGTTTTCAAGAACCGAAGAGAACACCTTTCATTGTCGGTTTTATAACGGTCTCTCCGTTTCTGCAGCATATTGTACAAGTTTGAGAATGCATGGGGAATTTGCTCTTTAAGGGTCCCTGGAAAAGTCGACATTCAACTGTTGCTCGGGACAGCTCAAAGTATACGTTTTAAAATACTTGTGGTGTCAGTAGCATATTCTGCACGTTTTAGGTTTGTTTGATGCGCAGCGAAATTTGTCTACTGTGGGGCTAAAAAAACTGGATTTTTCAAGAGTTGCGGGGAACGTCCCAAATTGTCAATTTTAAAATGCTTTTGATCTCTGTAGCATATTCTTGAAGTTTAAGGGACTGCGCTGCATGGTAAATTTTTTTATTTATTGTGGGTCAGAGAGAAACTGCATTTCCTAAGAGTAGCGTGCAACTCCCGAAATCATCGGCTTCTTAATGCTATTGGTGTCTGTCGGATATTCTGCTCTTCAGAAGCCTGTGGCATGGGTTGCCAAATTACTCCATAAAGGGTCATTAGGAAAGAGGATTTTTTAAAGGTTGATCGAGACAGCTGAAGCCATAGTTTTGATAATGCCCTCAATGTCTGAAGCATATTCTGCAAGTTTGAGATGTGTACAATGCATAGCGAACTTTGCACTTTGTGGGTCACTGGAAAAGTCGATTTTTTAAGAGTTACTCGAGGCAGCTCAAAGCACAGGTTTGATAATGATTGTGATGCCAGTAGCATATTCTGCACGTCTTAGTCTTGTTCGGTGCGAAGCATAATTGGTCCACAGCAGGTCACAGGGAAACTCGTTTTTCTTTGAATTGCTCGGAACACCTTTCCCTGTCTGTAGCATAATCTGCAAGTTTGAGGTGTGTAGAAAGCGTGGTGACTTTGGTCTTTGTGGCTCACTGAAAAGTCGACTTTCAAGAGTTGCCCGGACAGCTAAAAACATAGAACATATCAGTGGACGAAAACGTCTCTGGCGATGCGTGACACTTGAAAGTTAATGTAGGACTGATACTGTATATAACAATATTAATAAAGTGTCAAAAAATGTTACGTAAAACCAGATGTTTCGGGTGTATTACCCTGTATCAGTGTGAGCAACTGTTAATAATACGCGCTGTTCGAAACTAAGTAAGGTGAAAGCGCGCACGCGTAAAAAGGCGCGCGCCCAGTTCAAATGTAGCTGAAATTGATGTTGATTGCATTTGGTTGCACGGTTCCCAAACAAAAAATGAGCCCCATTTCAACCTGCTTGCGTTGGATGTTGTTTCCGGTACATAAGCGCATACCCTGCACCTGGACATCTGCGATACCGTGGCCCATGGAGTTGAAATGTTGTGCCACAGGGAAACCCGGAGTGTTGTTGCGTATGCTTCGCAGATGTTCTCCAAATCGACTTCTGAGGCTTCGCCCAGTTTCACCGATGTAAAGATGGGGATATCTGTGGCAGGATATACAGTACACGATATTTTCTGACACGCAGGAGAAATGATCATGGATGGTAAAGGTGCACTTAGGGCCTCGTATCTCGGTGACTGGATTGATGTACTCGCAAGTCTGGCACCGAGGGCGTTGACATGCACGAGACCCAGGCGGCCCGTTGGATGAGTTTTCAGCGGAGTGCACCAGCATGTTTCTCAAACTCAAGTCGCGTCTGTACGCCACAAAGGGTTGTTATGGGAAGATGTCACGCGTTTGCTGGTCAGTCGAGAGGATATTGAAGTTCTGAATTAGATACCGTTTGACTTGCATGTTAAACGGGTGATACGTGAGGACCAAAGGCACTCTATCAGTGGTTGTATCAGCTTGTTCAGACCCTCTCAGAGCATCAGGACTGCTGATGGCTGTTACCCTACGTAGATGTTGCCCCATTACATGGATAACCACGCTTGTAAAGAATGCTGCCATATCTTTAGATTTAACCAGGAAGTCATCGTAGTCGGAGCAAAGTGGACGCAGGCATAGGAACTGACTGTAAGGGATAGCACACTTGCAGTGGTCAGGACGAAAAGAGGAAAAATGGAGGTAGTTGTGAGTATCTGTTCCCTTGTAGAAGACAGAGGTTTGAACTCTATCATCGGCGATGTGTAGGTTGATATCCAGAAAGGGTAGTTCAGTATCGGTGATAGTGGATGTGAATTGGAGTGCTAGGTGGAAGTTAGAGACGAAGTCAATAAAGGCTTCGAGTTCCTCTCTACGGCATGACGCTGCCCCAAGACCGTCGTCTTGTGTAGGTGACGTATGAATCCTGTGTACTGCTCGTGGATTTGCTGTTCCACATATCCAACGAATAGACAGGCATAGTTCGCCCCATTTTGCTCCCCATTGCAACTCCACCAAGTTGACGATAGTATTCGTTGTTGAAAGAGAATGAATTTAAGGTCAGCACCAGTTCGGCCAGTCTTGTAAGGGTGGACGTTGAAGGTTTTTTCACATCGTGCTTTTCTAGGTAATAGGCAAGCGCTTGTAGTCCCCAGTCGTTCGTAATAACCGTGTAAAGTGACTTGACGTCCATAGTGAAAAGAAAGCGATGACCTGGCGTAGCTGGGTTGAATCTGAACGAATCAAATCTGTGTCTTTAACATAGGTGGGGAGACTTTTCACGAGAGGAACCAGAACTCCAACAAGATAGGCAGAAATGTTTTCCGTGGGGCAGCTGCAAGCAGACACTATCGGTCGTCCTCAAGAGTAGAGCGGAACTCCTCAAATCATCGGTTTCCTAATGTTTTTGGTGTCGGTGGGATATTCTGCTCTTTGGAAGCCTGTGCGATAGACGGCCATATTTTTGCCCTGTTGGCCATTAGAAAAGTGGATTTTTGAAAAATTGCTCGAGACAGCTCAAGCAATAGTTTTTATAAAGCTCTTGGTGTGGGTATTCTCCAAGTGTGAGGTGTGTACGATGCATAGCGATCTTTGTTCTTTGTGAGACACAGGAAAAGTCAAATTTCAAAAGTTGTTCGAGCCAGCTCTAACCATAGGTTTTATAATCCTTATGATGTCAGTAGCATTTTCTGCACGTTTTAGCCTTGCTCGATGCATAGCATAATTCATTCACAGTGGGTCACAGGAAAACTCGCGTTTTTAAGAATTTATCAGAACAGCTGTCATGGTCCGTTTTATATCGTTCTCTGTGTCCTGTAGCATATAATGCAAGTTTTAGATGTGTACAATGCATGGTGACGTTGCTCTTGAAGAGTTGCGGTTAACGTCCCAGTTTGTCGATTTTAAAATGCTCTCAATGTGTGTAGCATATCCTTTAAGCTTTGTTGGTCGAAGAAAAACTCCATTCCTCAAGAGTGGCCCGGAACTCCTCAAATGATCGGTTCTGTAATGTTTTTGGTGTCTGTGAGATATTCTGCTCTTAAGAAGCCTGTGCGATGCGTGGCCAAAATTCTGCATTGTCGGACGGGTAAGACCATGAAAAATTAGTCCATATTGGGGCTCAGGAGAACTGGATATTTCAAGAGCTCACTGGGAAACGTTTCCGCATTGTAGGGCATTAGAAAAGTGGATTTTTTAAAAACATGCTTGAGACAGCTCACGCAATAGGTTATATATTGTTGTCGGTGTCTGGAGCATATTCTGCAAGTTTGAGGTCTGTATGATGCATAGCGAACGTTGCTCTTTGTGGGTCACTCGAAAAGTCAATTTTTCAAGAGTTGCACCAGACAGTGCAAACCAAACGATATCTGTAGGATATTCTGCACGTTTTGGACTTGTTTGATTCGTGGCAAAATTTGTCCACAGTGGAGCTCAGAAAAACTGGATTTTTCAAGTGTTGCGGGAACGCCCCAAATTGTCGATTTTAAAACACTTTTGATGTCTGTAGCTTATTTTTAAACTGTTAAGACATTGCGTTGCACAGCGAGTTTTTTTAAATGGGTCGGAGAAAAACTCTATTTCTCAAGAATAGCACGAAACTCCTCAAATCATCGGCTTTCTTAAACTTTTGGTGTCCGTGGGATATTCTGCTCTTTAGAAGCCTGTGCGATACATGGCCAAATTTCTGTATTGTGGGTCACTTAAAAAGTGGATTTTTTAGAGAGAGAGCTCAAACCATAGGTTTTATAATGCTCTCAGTGTCTGTAGCATATTCTGCAAGTTTGAGTGTGCAAAAAGCTTGGTGACTTTGCTCTTCGTGGGTCCCTGGAAAAGTCGATTTTCAACAGTTGCTTGAGAATGTAGCATATTCTGCACGTTTTGTGCTTGTTTGATGCGTAGCAGAATTGTTGCTCAGTATGTCACAGGAAAACGCGTTTTTAAGAATTGCTCGGAACACCTATCATCGTCGGATTTAAAATGCTCTTGGTTTTTCTAGAATATTCTGCAAGTTTGAGGTGTATACAATGCCTACTGACTTTTCGCTTTGTGGGTCCTTGGAAAAGTCGATTTCCAACAGTTCCCGAGACAGCTCAAACCATAGGTTTTATAATGGTTGTAATGTTAATAGTATATTCTTCAAGTTTTAGGCTGCTTCGATGCGTAGCATAATTAGTCCACGGTGAGTCACATGAAAACTGGCGTTTTTAAGAATTGCTGGGAATTCCTTTCATCGTCGGCCTTATAACGCTCTCGGTGTCTGGATCATATTCTGCAAGCTGGAGGTGTGTACAGTGCATTGTGACTTTGCTCATTGTAGTTCCCTGGAAAAGTCGATTTTTAATAGTTGTTCGAGAAAGCTCAAACCATAGGTTTTCCAATGCTTTCCGCGTCTGTACCATATTCTGCATGTTTTGGGCTTGTTCGACGGGTAGAAAAATTTGTCCTGAAAAACTGGAGTTTTCAAGAGTTCCGGTGAAAGCAGCAAATTGTCGATTTTAACATGCTTTTGATGTCCGTAGCATATTTTGAATTTTTAGTCCAGTGTGTTGCATAGCGAATTTTTTTTTTTGGGTCGGAGAAAAACGCCATTGCTTAAGAGTAGAGCGGAAATCCTCAAACGATCGGCTTTATACTGTTTGTCGTGTCTGTGAGATATTCTGCACTTTAGCAGCCTGTGCGATGCGTGGCCAAATTTCTACATTGTGGCTCATTAGAAAAGTGGATTTCTTAAAAGTTGTTGAGACAACTCAAGCCATAGGTTTTATTACGCTTTCGGTTTCAGTAGCAAATTCGACACATTTTAGGCTTGTTTGAGGCGTAGCATATTTGGTGCACAGTGCGTCACAGAAAACTCGTGTTTTTGAGAGTTGTTCGGAACACCTTTCTGCGTCAATTTTTTTAGGTTCTCTCCCTGTCAGTAGCATAGTCTGCACGTTTTAGGCTTGTTTGATGCGTAACATAATTGGTGCACAATGGGTCACAGGAAAACGCGTTTTAAATAATTCCTCGGAAGACCTTTCATTGTTGGATTTATAACGCTCTTGGTGTTTGTAGCATATTCTGCAAGTTTGAGGTGTGTTTAATGCACGCTGACTTTGCTCTTTGCCCTGGAAAAGTCCGTTTTCAACAGTTGCACGAGACAGCTCAAAGCCTAGGTTTTATAATACTTGTGGTGTCAGTGGCAAATTCTGCGCGTTTTAGACTTGTTCGACGCGTGGGATAATTGTGCATAGCCAAAAAAAACATTGGTGCACAGTGGGTCACAGGAAAACTTGCCTTTTTAAGAATTGCTCAGAACACCTTTCATCGTCGGTTTCATCATGCTCTTGGTGTCTGTAGCATATTTTGCAAGTTTCGGGTGTGTAAAATGCCTGGTGACTTTGCTCACTGTCGCTCCCTAGAAAAGTCGATATTCAACAGTTGATCGAGACAGCTCAAATTATAGGTTTTATAATGCTTTCGGTGTCTTTAGCGTTTTCTGCAAGTTTCAAGTTCAAATTCCTTTGGCTTCCCTGGGATATTCTGCTCTTTAGAAGCCTGTGCAATACATCGCCAAATTTTTGGAATGTGGTTCATTTTAAAAGTGGATATTTGAAAAGTTGCTCGAGACAGCTCAAGCAATAGTTTTTATAAAGCTCTCGGTGTGGGTATTCTCCAAGTGTGAGGTGTGTACTATGCATAGCGATCTTTGGTCTTTGTGAGACACAGGAAAAGTCAAATTTTCAAAAGTTGTTCGAGGCAGCTCTAAACATAAGTTTTATAATGCTTAAGATGTCAGTAGCATATTCTGCACGTTTTAGCCTTGTTCGATGCGTAGCATAATTGGTTTACAGTGGGTCACAGGAAAACTCGCGTTTTTAAGAATTGCTCGGAACACCTGTCATCGTCAGTTTAATAACTGTGTATGAACCATATAATGCAACTTTGCTCCTTGGGAAAGTCGATTTTCAACAGTTGCTCGAGACAGCTAAAACCATAGGTTTTATAATGTTTTCGGTGTCTATAGCATATTGTGCACGTTTTGGCCTTGTTTGATGCGTGGCAAAATTTGTCCTCAATGGCACCCAGGAAAATTGCTTTTTCAAGAGGTGCGGGAAACGCTCCAAATTGTCGATTTTTCTGTGCCTTTAATCTCTGTAGCATATTTTTGAAGTGTTAGGGCACTGCGTTGCATAACGAATTTTTTTCATTGTTGGTCAGAGAGAAACTTCATTTCTCAAGAGTAGCGCGGAACTCGTCAAATCATCGGCTTTCTAATGCTATTGCTGTCGATGGGATATTTTGCTGTTTAGAAGCCTGTGCGATGCGTAGCCAAATTTTTGCATTATGGGTCATTAGAAAAGTGGATTTTTAAAAAGTTGCCCCAGACAGCTCAAGGTATAGGTTCGCTAATGTGTTCGGTGTCTGAAGCCTATACTTTATAAGTTTGAGGTGTGTACAATGCATGGTGACTTTATTATTGTGGGTCCCTAGAAAAGCCGATTTCCAACAGTTGCTAAAGACAGGTAAAATCATGGGTTCTGTAATACCTTCGGTGTCTGTAGGATACTCTGTACGTTTAATGCCTAGCAAAATTAGTCCATATTGGGGCTCATGAGTAGCGCGGAACTCCTCAAATCATCGGCTTTATAATGCTTTTTGTATCTGTGAGAAGCTTTTGGTGTCTGTGCGAAGCGACGCCAAATTTCTGCACTGTGAGTCATAAGAAAGTGGATTTTTCATAAAAATGCTCGCGACAGCCCAAGCCATACATTTGATGATGCTTTCGGTGTCTGTAGCATATTCTGCAAGTTTGTGGTGTGTACGAAGCATAGAGAACTTTGCTTTTCCTGGGTCACTGGAGAAATCAATTTTTCAAGAGTTGCTCGAGACATCTCAAACCATAGGTTTTATAATGCTTGTGATGTGACATATATTTTGCACGTTTTAGGCTTGTTTGATGCGTAGCATGATTGAAACACAGTGGGTAATAGGAAAATGCATTTTAAATAATTGTTCACAATACCTTTGATCGTCGGTTTTATAACGCGCTCGGTGTGTGTAGCATATTCTGCAAGTTTGAGGTTTGTACAATGCATGGTGACTTTGCTCTTTGTAGGTCCCTGCAAAAGTCGGTTTTCAACAGTTGCTTGAGATAGTTCAAACCATAGGTCTTATAATGTTTTCGGTATCTGTAGGATATTGTGCACGTTTTGGGCTTGTCTGATGCGCAGCAAAATTTGTCAACGAGGGTGCTTAGGAAAACTAGATTTTTTTAAGAGTTGCTGGGAACGTCCCAAATTGTCGATTTTAGAATGCTTTTGATCTCTGTAGGATATTATTAAAGTTTAAGGGCAGTGCGTTGCACCCTGCATTTTTTTAGTTATTGTGGGTCGGAGAGAAACTACATTTCCCAAGAGTAGCGCGTAACTCCTCAAACTATCGGCTTTATAATGCTATTGGTGTCTGTCGGATATTCTGCTCTTTAGAAGCCTGTGGCATGGGTTGCCAAATTACTGCATATTGGGTCATTAGGAAAGTGGATTTTTGAAAAGTTGATCGGGAAAGCTAAAGCCACAGTTTTTATAATGCCTGCGGTGTCTGTAACATATCCTGCATATTGTTCGCTTCGTAGCAACCTTTGTCCACAGTAGGGCTCACGAAAACTGGATTTTTTTAAAGAGTGTCGGTGAACGTCCCAAATCCTCGATTGTAAAATGCTTTTGATCTCTGTAACATATCCCTAAAGTTTTAGGGCAGTTTTCATTGTGGGTCGGAAAGAAACTCCATTTCTGAAGAGTATCACGGAACTTCTCAAATCATCGGCTTCACAAAGCTTGTGGTGTCTGTGAGATATTCTGCTCTTTAGAAGCCTGTGCGATGCATGGCCAAATTTTTGGCAATGTGAGTTATTAGAAAAGTAGATGTTTTAAGAGTTGCCCGAGACAGTTCAAGATATAGTTTTGATAATGCCCTCAATGTCCGTAGCATATTCTGCAAGTTTGAGGTGTGTGCAATTCATGCTGACTTTTCTCTCTGTGAGACCCTGATAAGGCCCATTTTCAACAGTTTTTCAAGACAGGTCAAACCGTAGGAAAACCGTAGGCTCGCGACAGCTTAAACGGTAATACTTGTGATGTCAGTAGCAAATTCTGCGCGTTTTAGGCTTGTCCCACGCCTAGGATAATTGGTGCAGAGTGGGTCACAGAAAAATTGGCAAGTTTCAGGTGTGTAAAATACATGGTGAGTTTGCTCACTGTGGCTCTCTGGAAATGTCGATATTCAACAAATGTTCGAGACAGCTCAAATTATAGGGTTCATACTGCTTTCCATGTTGTAGCTTTTTCTGCACGTTTTGGGCTTGTTTGATGCGAGCAAAATTTCGTCCACAGTGGTTCTCAGGAAATCTGGATTTTTCAATAGTTGCGGGGAACGCTCCAAATTGTCGATTTTAAAATACTTTTGATCTCTGTAGGATATTCCTTAAGTTTTAGGGCACTGGGTTGCCCAGCAAATTTTTCATTGTGGGTCGGTCTTAAAAACTCCATTCCTCAGCAGTAGCAGGGAACTCCTCAAATCATCGGCATTCTAATGCTTTTCGTGTCGGTGGGATATTCTGCTCTTTAGAAGCCTGTGCCAAAGTTTTGCACTGTGGGTAAAAAAAAATTAGAAACGTAGACTTTTGTGAAATTTGCTCGAGGACGCTTAAGCCATAGTTTTTATAATGCTCTCGGTATCTGTACCATATTCTGCAAGTACCATGTCTGTACGATGATCTTTGTTCTTGGTGAGTCACAGGAAAAGTCAAATTTAAAGAGTTGCTGATGGCAGTGCAAACCATAGGACTTATAATGTTTAACATGGCAGTAGCATATTCTGTACGTTTGACCCTTGTTGCATGCGTAGAAGAATTGGTTCACAGTGGGTCGCAGGAAAACTAGCGTTCTTAAGAATTTCTCGCAACACCTTTCATCGTCGGTTTTATTACACTCTCTCCTTGTCTGTAGCATATTCTGCAAGTTTCAGGTGTATAGAAAGCGCGGGGACTTTGCTGTTTGTGTCTCACTGGAAAAGTCGACTTTCAAAAGTTGCCCCAACAGCTAAAAACATAGGTTTTTTAATGCTTTCTGTGTCTCTAGCATACTCTGTACGTTTTGGGCTTGTTTGATGCGTAGGGAAATTTGTCCACACGCACTCAGAAAAACTGTATTGTTCAAGAGTTTGATGTGTATACAATACATAATGAACTTTGCTCGGTTTGGGTCGAACAAAAAGTCGACTATGAACAGTTGCTCTAGACAGCTCAGACCATAGGTTTCATAATGCTTGTGGTGTCAGGAGCATATTCTGCACGTTTTAGGCTGGTTCGATGCGTGCCATAATTCGTCCACAGTGTGTCACAGGATAACATTTTTAAGAATTGCTCGGAACACCTTTCATCGTCGGTTTTATAACGCTCTTGGTGATTTTAGCATAATCTGCAAGTTTGAGGTGTGTTTAATGCACGGTGAATTTGCTCTTTGGGGGTCCCTGGTAATGTCGATTTTCAAAAGTTGCTCGAGAGAGCTCAAATCATAGGTTTTATAATGCTTTCAGTGTCTTTTCACGTTTTGGGCTTGTTTGATCCGTAGCAAAATTTGTCCATAGTGGGGCTCAGAAAAACGGGATTTTTCAAGAGTTGCGGGGAAAACTGCAAGTTGACTATTTTAAAATTCTTTCGATCTCTGTAGCATAGTCGTGAGGTTTAAGGGCAGTGCGTTGCACAGTGTTTTATTTCATTGTGGGTCAGAGGAAAGCTCCATTTCTCAAGAGTAGGTTGGAACTCCTAAAATCATCAGCTTTATAATGGTTTTAGTGTCGGTGGGAAATTCTGCTCTTGAGAAGTCTGTTGACACATGGCCAAATTTCTGCATTGTGGGACATTAGAACAGTGGATTTTTTAAAAGTTGCTGGACACAGCTCAAGCCATAGGTTTTATAATCCCCCCTGTGTCTGTAGCATATTCTTCAAGTTTAAGGTGTGTACGATGCATGGTGACTTTGCTCTTCGTGGCTCAGTGGAAAAGCCGATTTTCGGCAGTTGCATAAGACAGCTCAAACCATAAGTTTTATAATATTTTCGGTTTCTATAGGATATTCTGCTTAACTTTCTAGGCAGTGCGTGGCACAGCAAAGTTTTTTTCATTGTGGGTTGGAGAAAAACTCCATTTATTACGAGGAGCGCAGATCTCAAATCCTTGCCCTTTCTAATGCTTTTCGTGTCTGTGGCATTTTCTGCACGTTAGAAGCCTGTGCAATGCGTGGCCAAATTTCTGCGTTGTGTATCATTAGAAAAGTGGATTTTTTGGAAGTTGACCAAGACAGCTCAAACCAAAGGTCTGTGTGTACGGTGACTTTCCTCATTGTAGGTCCCTCGAAAAGTCGATTTCAACAGTTGCCTGAGACAACTCAAATGATAGCTTTTACAATGCTTTTGGTGTCTGTAACATATTGTGCACGTTTTGGGCTTCTTCAATGCGTAGCAAAATTTGACCCCAGTGGGGCTCAGAAAAGCTGGATTTTTCAAGAAAACACAAACGAACTTAAACCAGTCAAAGAAAGAATAAACAAACACAAAGTGAAAACCCTAAAAATTGTCCTGAACGGGATTTGAACCCGCGTCCTCGACTTTCTAGTGCCGATGTGTTAACCACTACACCAT
>Ga0126336_10000977_pt1 | contig 13747 bp, 6 predicted proteins | sample SidCmetagenome_FD_92530 | JGI IMG/M metagenome (GOLD analysis project Ga0126336, IMG submission 92530) | Coral microbial communities from El Islote,Puerto Morelos, Mexico - Siderastrea C C metagenome | ecosystem: Host-associated > Invertebrates > Cnidaria > Coral | place: El Islote,Puerto...
ATGTGATTCCCACGTCATGTGACATAATGTCATAGCGCTGTCATAGCTTTGATACGCTACCCAGGTCCACAAAGACGACAAAAGCCCGGGTGTGGTTAAAATTCGCGATCGACGCATTTGCTCACATTTGCTCGCTTTTGCTCGCTTTGCTACTTTTCTTGATGTCGATAGCGTTGCGATTAAGGAGAGATGAAAGAATTTCTCTAACGTTTATAAGCTTAAAAAAGCAACATTTATCACCAATAACCTATAAGGCTTTGCTTAAAATTCACCCCAAACGACTCACATTAAAATCACTGACATATTGAGACTGGCCAGTTTTTAACATAATTTTTCCTGATACCACCTGTCACTGAAACACCACTTAGTCTTGATTTTAATTTATTTCTCTAAAAACAGTCAATGGTGGCTACTCTGCTTGGGAACCTTATGGTACATGCTCAAAAACGTGTGGAGGTGGGAAGCAAACTGCAAGCAGGACTTGCACCAATCCACCACCAGCACACGGTGGAAAGGACTGCAGTGGACTGGGGCCAAGTACTCGAAGCAGAGAATGTAACAATCAGAACTGCCCAGGTAAGATCATCAATGCTTTCATCTGATCTTAACAGAAATTAAATAAAGCAAATAATATTTGAAATTCAGATACCAATGATCGATGCCACTTTGAAATCCCTTTGATGCTTTTTAGGGTACAGAAAAACACTTAGACCAACCATGTCTGTAATCGATGATTAAATCAGATGAGATGGAAGACGCACGCCTCCTGCATTTTATCCTTTTCTTAATATTAAGACACGCTTTATTTTTCTCTCTCGACATACCTCTTAGCTTTCATTTAAAATGTATGTGATCAGTTTAGAGAAAACATTCGCATTTACACGAACAGTAGCTTCTCGGTATCACGGACTCGCAGGGAGGGGGGGTAAACAATTGTTTGACAAAGTACGAGATCGAGTTAGGTTGTAGTGAATTGTTTCTCAACTTTCTCCAAATCCAAGGAAAGAGTATTTCAGTTCGAGGAAGAGTGGAATTAATTCAAGAAAGCAGGCTATAGAGAAGGCGTGCATGCAATCTATATTTTATATGTATTACTCATGAATTCCTTTTTTAATTTTGTGATCACTATTTTACTAAGTTGACGGAGGGTACACTGATTGGGAAGACTGGACAGTCTGTTCTGTTACATGTGGAGGAGGAAGACGCACTCGTCACCGGCAATGTACCAACCCTGTGCCACGGCATGGTGGAGAAGACTGCTCAAGCCTTGGTCCATCTACTGAGACGGAAGCTTGCAATACGAGGGGATGTCCCGGTAGACCTCTATTTGTTTGAAAGTGTAAAAACTTATGCAGCCTTAATTAAAGCAGCTGCCTAAGGGCGATGATTACATGTACAAGGGTTTGTGTCCTAGCCAGAAAATAATGCAGATGCTTAATTTTTTTTTTCTGAATCGAGAGCTAAGCTATCTTGGTAGTACGATATCTTTGTCATAAACCAGGCTGTAACATTAAAAAAAATAAAAATAGATAAATTAATTAATTAATTAATAATAATAATAATGATGATGATGATAATGATAATAATAATAATAATAATAATAATAATAATAATAATAATAATAATAATAAAGGTGCAAACTCTCACCCTTGCCGGATTCACAAAATTTACGCTCTGTTATCGTAGTTAAACACACTTGAGTGTTAGTTCGTTGCCAGATCTAGAGATATTGCTAATTTGAATTTAATGAATATGTAAGAGTTACGCCAGGGTTATGTCGTTTCGCAACTTTCACTGATACGGGGGCGGATATATTTAACAATTATTCTACCAGGGCGCGCTGGATATCGAATGATAGATAACCAACTCGGCGCTACGCGCCTCGTTGGTTATAATTATTTGATATCCAGCAAGCCCGAGTAGAATAATTGTTTTATTAAAAACTTAACCACCATTAAAAAAAATCAAGAATGAAAGGGAAAAATGAGAAAAGAGAGAAAAAGGGAACAAGAATCGATCACATGACTGAACGAAAAAGGCACCAAAACCTTGCAAATTGTTGCAGCGTTTTTTTGCAAAGCTGAATGAATCAATGCAACTGCTCGAAAGACGTGAACGAAGTGGCAGAAGTTTTGGAAAAAAAATCCTCTAATTATTGGCTCTGAAATATGGTACGAGTTTTATTTTTCCTGAAACATTGTTGTAATCATCGTTCAAAGCGGATTGAAGCTGTACGATTTCACAATAGTAGCTGCTGGAGTTGAAACAGAACAAGTTTGTATTTAATAAATCCTTTCGCACAGCGGAGCCATCATGTGCGTGTTTGATCGAACTGAAGACAGAACTAATTTGAACTTGAAGAGGTAATTTCTATGCAGCCCAGAAGCAAGCTTACTGTAGCGAGGAACATTAGAATTCACCATCATAGTTTGTTAAACGCAAAGCACAAAACGCAGTTGTTCTCGGTCTAGAGGTTGCGGACGGAATGGTAAAAACAACACTCAAACAACTGAGAAAGCGATTCAACTCCGTTTACATGGCATCCGGTTTAATTTCTATCTGAACATTTGGACCTGTTGGAACACAGGGCTACAACGAGTGCAGGTAAACCTGTATCAATTTTGCGTGTTATAGCCCCAAAAAATTTTGCCCGGCTTCCTTCCTTCTTGGTAGTTTGTTTAGTACTTGTTTAGATTGCTTCATGATCTTCGCACCAACTCGCCCTGAATGTGTCATAGTTTTTGTTAAATGCTTTTGCCCCATTTCACTGTTTTATTTTATGTCTTGTCTTGATATTTTGAAGTGGAAAACCTTCCTGATAAAACCTACCGTTTGTTCAATTTTAATGATCAACGTGACGATCGATGAAAGAAATTAATTGCAAACACAAAGCTTACTTATAAGCCTTAAATTTCTATTTCTGACAGTTTCTTGTTGTCTTAAGAAATCAAGCACTACGGAACTTAGTGTCTTAGTGACGCTGTTCGCTGCCAAGTGATTTTTCTCGTCCATTTTTCTCGCTGGGTTGCTCTCGAGGAAAAAATTTCCACCTCACTTCGTTGTTGAGTGTTCATTGACCATATTTTGACTCAGTAGGCCTGATAGCCTAGCTCCGTTCAGCAAATCAAAATGCTAGAAATATAATATACCTAGTCCAGTTTTTAATTTTTCGTTTAGTTTACGCTAATTGACGAGTGAACTTTCGAAACACACACATAAACTTGTGACCTACTAATATAAGAATTATACTGATACTATCAAGTATAATTCTTATATGAAGTGGGGCATGAAGTGAGTAACTACCTGGAGCTAATAATTTTTATCCTCGTTGAGGCAGTTGACTGTCGATGACAAGCGGTGGGCAATATCGTTTCGACTGTTTTAATAGCAATTTTTTGATAATTTATAGTGGATGGAGGCTACGGTCCGTGGGGAAGTTGGGGACAATGCTCCAAGACTTGTGGAAGAAGCAAGGGTGTCAAGAGGCGTGATAGGTTGTGCAACAACCCAGCTCCAAAGAATGGTGGCAAGGACTGTTCAAATCTCGGAAAAGACAGCGAAACAAAATCATGTACTCCACCAAAGAAGACATGTCCAGGTACTTTACTGTCTCAAAGTAGTTCTAAAAACACAAGGAAAGTGCTGAGCGTGTTTTCTAAAAAAATAACAAATAAATAAATAAGGGAGTTTCAAAATTCAGATGGAACCAAACGGTAGGGTAATTTATTGGGTCATTAAAATTTGTGTTAAGCTAAAAGAGATTCAGCCAAGTCTAAATACTAGTAATAATGTTTGCAAAATTTTGGCAGAAATCACAAGACTAAAATATACAAATGCTTAAAACCTTCGAGCGACCAAAATCCGACGATTTATCTTTTTTTTTTATTTAATTTTATTTTTTTGGGGGGAAGTGGTGGGGGGGGGGGTTAACAGGAATTTGTGATTGTTTTTTGAAGGTGTACCATTTCTTTTAAGATAAGTATATAAAAGGGAAAGGGTGTGAACCTCTGGGCAGAGCCTACCCATACGTAGCTTCGATGAGTACGCCACTTCTCGTGGGGTTTTATGGCTTTGAAATGAGTTAGCAACTGTATTTCCTGTAGTGTTCTCTTACTAACCTCAAGCCTGTAAAAGAAGAAAAACTCCTGCCGATACTGCTTCCTAAAAGAGTAATTCCGATCCTTTTGACTAATGTATGGTTCGCAGAGACATCTGTTTATAAAACGATCGACTGTAATATCATCACTCCCAAACTGTCGTTTTCACTTTCTCGAATATTGGGGGGGCGGGGGGGTGGGGGTTACTGTATATTTGCAAATAGAAAAGATAGATTTTATATAAGTTTATAGATTAAGCGTCTTTCTAATCCGCTATCCGGTTGATTTTATGCAATTTTCTAGCTTATTTCTGATTTCTAGTTTTATAATTATCCATATAGTGGATGGCAATTGGAGCAACTGGGGTGCATGGAGCGATTGCTCAGTCACATGCGGTGGAGGAAACAAGATAAGATCACGAAGGTGCAACAACCCTAAACCTAAGGGCGGTGGAAAAAGCTGTGAAGGAAGCAATGAAGATTCCCAGCAATGCAACACTTTCAATTGTGGCCGTAAGTGAAGAATACCAGTTTTGCTCTCCCGCGATGTCTTGTTAATCGTCTTTGTATTTTTTTTAACATGAGCGTTTTCGAAATTTTCAAAATAAAGGAAAATTGAAAATTGGAAGCCTGAGAGTAGATGAATTTTGTTTATTTGTTTGGTCAGTTATTTTAGATCTAGCTAGAGCGTTGTTGTTTTTCCAGATTTTCGAAAGATAGAAAGGAGAAAGATAAAGAAAATTACAAGAAGGGACATGTTTTACAAACAAACAAACAACTAAAAAAAAAAGCTTTCAAAAAATTATTTTTCTTGAAATCGAGAGCATAAAACCTCGAAATAATGAAATAAAAAAAATGACATTTTAATGCCAAGGTCTTTGCATCGCCATTGCCGCCATAAATAAAGCTCTTGACTTGCAATGACAGAACATTTCTAATCAGTTTTCGTAGTACTCTTCCACCAAATGGTTCTGATTTGAGTGTTGATCGGTTTCAATTAAAATCGGTAGACAGGAGCAAGAGTTTTAAAGATCATTTCTTGGCTGTTTATCGTCTTCTTAAGTTGCTTTGTTTATTTTCTTTTGTCATGTTAAAAGCTGAATGGAAGCCAGTTGGTTGCTTCAAAAACGTCGATCGAGCACTCGATGAGGTTGTGGCGAGAGTTGCAAACAAGCCATCGATAAGCAGCCGATACGACGCGTGCGTAGCGGCCGCTGACCAGGCAGGTATCACGCTTTTTGGTTTGGATGACAGGAGATGCTGGACCAGCCAAAGGGCATACAGTTCATACGACAAGTATGGAACATCAGGTCACTGCAAGACGAAGAAGGGAAAAACTGCGGGCCTGACTGAGCACGGGACGATGTTTGTCTATCAGAAAGACTACCAAGGTAATAGTGACCTCACAAGTCGCCGACCTATGTAGAAAATGTGCACTAGCAAGTAAATAATGTACAATAGTATCATAAGTAACTTTATAGACACCGTTCGTAACTCTTCCAGAGCCTTAAGCTTTACAATTTTGTTTCCATTTGAAAATTTTGGGTCAACTTAACAAATCTTAGCAGTCACGGGTGATCTTCGGAAATCTTTGGAAGACATATTTTGCAGTCGTTATTTCTCACTGAATATTGGAAATGTTCAAATTACTGTCGGAAATCTTCAGTTAACTCCTCGGAAGATTTCGGTCAATTTTGATGGCCTCGTTTAATTTTGAAATAAAACCTATAGAATAGTTTGGAAAACAGTAACAGTTGTACTCAGCACTTTTTTGTTGATTTCAAGAGAAGAGTTATCCAGAAGCTAATGTCCTGTAATTTGCCCTTTTAGGTACATGGCAGCAAAAAGGTTGTTACCTTAACCAGCCACGAACGTTGGCCCTTCCAGACTCTTTCGACAACAGCGTCATTGAGATACAAGGAAGTGACAACATTTTCGAACACTGCCGGAAGAAAGCTGAGTCTTTTGGCTACAAGTTGTTTGGTGCCGACGACAAGAGTTGCTGGGCTGGAGACGACGCCGAAAACACTTACGACAAGTATGGGCAGTCTTCCACATGCTCTGTCAACAACAACGGCAATGGATCTGGAAGGGAGCTCAATGGAGACATGTTCGTTTACCGCTATGAAGAATAAACAACGTAAGTTTTTTTCGTTAATTCCAAAACAGAATCCATAAGTAGAGCTCGTGAATCATTTTATGTAGATAAAGCCAAAACCATGCAACCACATGAGATAAACAGAGATGACTATTATTTTTTAGACACTACTCTATTTCTTATCTATTTTTTTATTTTTTTATGCCATTACATGACCCGTTTGTCATATTTATTTCATTTCGTCCCCATTAAATTCCCAACACTTTTATTATATGCCTTACTGTAACCGTTTTACAACCTATTGTAACAACTTTCCGTATTTTCATCAAATCCACCGAAGAAAGGCGGCTTGACTTTCCGAAATACCGGGAAAACAATTCTGTCGTACTTTTTCCTCTCATACGTTTTTTAATAGTTTGTATACGTTTTTTACTTCAGTGTTTTCTATGAGTTCTCTAGGAGAAAGTAGTGCAACTGCTTGCTATACATCACCAAGGCGAAATGGCTGAATTAAGCCAAGTCGAGCAGATGATAGCCTGAGAAAACAGCCGACGTCTCTCCGGTCGCCACTTGAGCCCTCGCAAAACGACGTCTGAGTAACGAGCGCAGAAATTCCATACTGATGACGCGTCACTACCCAGATCTAGGTAGTGCTTCTGATTGGTTGAAACGCAAGGGAATTTCGTTTCAAACAATCAGAAGCATTAAGCAGATAACCAAGCAGATAACTAAGTTTTTTCCTTTTTGTGATTTAACTCCATTTTTTATACTGCAAGCTTTGTAATCAACTAAGTTTTTAATCTGATTTATCCACTATTGCCACAGCAATAAGCCAATTTCTTTCTAGCCGTATGTTCTTTTAAAACCTACGAAAAGACTTCAAGGTATAAAGACATTTACTAAACATTGAAACAACCACTAAGACTAAGGTCAAGAAACGATACGCCTCAAGAAATAATGTCTACCTAGTAGAAAGCAATATATATCGTGTTCTAACTGGTTGCCGTCGACTACTGATGAGTATTGGTCTATATTGTGTAAAGGGTCATCATAAACCAATAATCAAGTAGCCGCCTCATAGCTTTTTGATGGCAAGTTTATTAGCGCCTGGATTTTGTAAACTAATTTCTATGGAACTCTTTTCGTCTTTTATTTTTCAGATTGTGAATCCCTCTCACCGGAACGGACAAAGGCATCACTCGAAACAATGGGGAAATAAATGGGAAAACTTAGGATTGGAAAAGAAAAAAAAAATGATGGCATTGGAGGGGTAATGCTAGATGGGTCGGCAGTAGGGCTTTGCATTTATTTGCAGGGGAAATAAAAGGATATTTATAATCATTACGGTGTGCTTTTTTTTCTTTTGAAAGTCAACACCTTAACCCTATTTATCCCTTGGCGGGGGGAGGGGAGGCGGGCGCTGACTTTGACGAATGATAACTTTTAAACGGCTAGATGAATAATCACCAAATCGCGTGAATTTTCCTGAAATTTATCAAAGAAAATTTTCCTTAACGTGTCTATGATGATTGACGTTTCCATAGCAGCCGTCTACTCAGGCGGTATTTTGAATATTTCCTGTCTTTCTTCAGTCTTTTTTTCAGTTTTTCCCCTTCGTTTGTAAGAAGAAGATGATCCTTTACTTTTTTGTGCTTGTTTTGATTAAGTATGTTTCTTAGAACAAATCCATATATTTTTCGATGTCTTCATTGTCAACTGTATGACAGCAGGCTCACGATTCAGGATGGCGGCCTCAAAATTCAAAATGGCTGCTTGTGTCGTCATTGTGACGTCACGACACGTCATAATCAACATACTTTTCCCGGTCAGGTTCAGAAACTCAAAAAAAGCCCAGGCAAAATAGGGTTGAAATTACATTCATGTCATGAGTCAATACCCTTATCTGGTAGACGTTTTGAATGGAAATGAAAAGTTTGTGCATTGCCACTTATATTTGTGGGGACTATTTTTCGGAATAGTAATTGAAAGGAAAGTCATCTGGTTTAACATTTACAGACAGAAGCGAGAAATATCAAGGTGACGGATCCAAATGGCAGCTTTTCGTAAGTCTTTATGCAATTGTGACGTGACATCATTATTTCATTTTTCGAAAAAGTTTACGCGCAAGTATTTCTATTGGATTGTATTGCCGACCATTCTTGAAAAAGAAAAATTCCGAAGAGGTAACGTGAAAACTACAGACTATGGTTGATGTTGGGATAAGGGAACCATAGTGCTGTGGCATTTTTGTACGGTGTAGAAAATCCCATATAAACATGACAAGGATACACGTTGCGCCTTTAGGGGGGCTAAAAAATTGATTTTTGGTACAACATGGGGAGCCGATTACTTAATTGAATGGAATCATAGGGTAGTCCTGGTTAAGGTTTCCAAAAAGGAAACCTAAATGGAATCTTAAGTGCATTTTCTGAACGCGCATAAAGCGTCGTCTTGCAAATGTGCTCAAACTGCATTTTTGAAATAGCCGTACGTTTCTCTCTCGAGTCAAAGGCATCCGCATAATTTAGAAAGTCCAACTTAAAAGAATGACCGTGAAATAGGCCAGGGATGACAGAAAACAGATAAATACTGCCTTGAATGTTTTGAATTTCCTTTCAAGATGATTTATGATCCGGGCAAGATATGTTTTTGTCTCAAGGAAGGTGCTTCTTAGTTTAGAGGTATTTTTGCACAGTTTGTTACTATGAGGGAAAAGCAGGTCTTAACAAGGGTAATTGGAGACCAAACAAAAATTTATGGGAATCCACTTATTTTTCAGAGATTATTGTGCAACCCTAATTTTAAACAAGCTTTAAATTGCATGGCATGCATTTTCTTTCCAAATTTACTCAGAAAAAAAAAATTGCGTGGGTAGCCCAAATTCTTTTTGGATTCCCACAGCCTTGCATAAACCAGCCCCCAAAACCTTAGCATTATTAGATATCGTCCTTAAGAAACCCAAGTTTCTCGGACCATCCTGAGATGCACAGAACGTATGCAGCGTTGCGCCAAAAAGGCAGTTGTACCCATGCACAGGGGCGAGTTGTATAAAACTTAACACCTGGTGTAACTGCTGACGTTAGACGTTTACTCCAGTGAAAGTCGTCTGACGTTATTAGCTACTTCCAGCGTTAGGTTTTATGCAACTTAACTCCTTTTATATCTTGCCCTCGTCAGCAATCTAGACCATGCCCGATGGAAGGGTAATTCGCAACTTTTATGAAATATACCACATTTGAATCATAAAATTAAGAAAAGCTTGAAAAAGCGATCTTGAGAAGATCAAGACACTATTAAAAGAACCTGAACGCTGTATAGCTTATTTGTTAACAGGTAGGTCTGATAGCGCATTGCTTCAGAACCGAAGATCAAACATTCTATGGGCAATTTCAAACGGTACTAGCGCTTCAGAATGTGGAATTCAGATGAGCGTTTCTTCTTTTAGTGATCTATTGATTGTTCCCGGAAAGCGTTTGTCGTTGCAATTTTTGTTACATATTTCAGTTCAAAATGTTTAACGTAACACGTTTTACGGAGAAGAATTGATGGTTCCTTGAAGGAAAAGCGTTACTCTGACCACAGAATCAATTTTCTGGCTCACTAAGATTGGTCATGTTTTACCAATTTGAAATCCCCCACAGAAACACGTCTTTTCAGCGAAGTAAATCTCTTCCAAAACGACACAAAAGGAAACTAAAACGTGACTAGTTATTTCATTTTAATTACAATTCACCACAATTTATATAATAATTTAGCTATACAGCGCTCCCGTTCCCTGCGATCAAGAGAGGTTTAAATCCGTAATATAAGCAAAGGACACCACTAATAACTGTAGTTTTCAATGCTCTTTTAATACCCATGAAACAAATACCGTTTAATATGAATGTATTACAGCGGTATGAAACCCCAAACAATTTTATTCGAAGACAGCATCTGTCTCATAAATTTGTATTTTTTGTTTTTGTTTTTGTTTTCCTTTTCCTATCCTCTAAATATCCCTACTAGAAAGAAAAATGCCCTGTTTGAATCTTTTCCATTTTCCCTCCTTGTCGTTTTGGTTGATCATCTGTTAAGAGAAAAAAAAAGAGTACTTCAGTTACGTAGTAGCTGTAATCGTCTTGGTACAGAAATAGGTTAAGACATGTGATCAATCCACTCGATTGAACGAGCATTATGAGGCCCTTCTCAAACTCATAAAGAGAAAACAAGGAAAACCACTACCGTGACGGTGGTTTGGATACCGGATCTTAATTAGCATATAATTTTGCGAACTTTTGCTTTGGATTTCTCCAAGAATTATGAATAGTTTGAGAAGCCATATCATAAACGCGAAAGAGTGTTTCATCAGGTATATAAACACCTCGAAGTCAGACAAAAAAACTCGGCTGCGCCTCGGTTTTTCAACCCACTTCTCGGGGTTTGGATATCCTGAGGAAACACGCTTTCTCGTGTTTGATATATTACATCACTGCCGGCGCTTTACTCTGAACGAGCCTCGAACAGCCGGCCTTCTCAGTGATCTCACGATCGTCAGATCGAAACTCTCACGCGATGACCACTAGACTACCGCGCCCCAACTAGTAATCGTCTTGGGAAAGGAATAGTTCTCCTCTTCAAGATAAATAAGGAAGTGCATGAAACGGCTCCTAGTATCGAGAGAAAGAAAGCAAAGCGGCAACGTTCACGCTCTTAAAATGGGCCAGAAAACCTTTGGAAAGGGTAATTTTAACATCTGAAAATAGACCTTATTAAGAACATGACCCCATCATTTATATAATTAGCTTGATTTGCCAAGAAATCAATATTGGTATGGAGGATTTCCTGAGGGATCTATGTTTAAAAGGCTGAACAGGCCAGGTCAGCTGTCGTCAAAAAGTGATCGATTTCAAGCAGGGTAAGTTTCTCTATTTAATGACTAGAAACGAAACTTGGCAGGAAAGCACATTTTTTTCAAGAATTTTCTTCCACTTTGTGCCGTCATTTTCTCGCTAAAAAGATGAAATAAATAATAAATAAATAATAAATAAACTGATAATAATAATAATAGTAATAATAATAATTAGATTATGTTAATAGTTAGTCACATTGGTAATAAAAATTGTTTCTCATATTACAATAATAATAATAATTATTATTATTATTATAAATTAATTAATTAAAAATTTATAAACCAAAATCTTATGATTGTTTAAAATGTAAGTCCATCATCCTGCTTCATTTTATCCATAGATAGTCTGTGGAAAAGAGTAGTTTGAAGATGACCACGGTATGAAGACAGCTGACCAGGCATGAAAGAGACATGTTTCGTTGAGGCTTCGCAGATTTGTTATGTAAGAATTGATTCTTGCACCGAATGTTTTTGACCGAAATAACTGAAGTCACACAAAATAATTTTTCTGCGTGTTAAAAATCAAGTTCCAGATATCATACCTCATGAATAGTGTCTATTCAAGGCGGTACACAAACACGTCTTCATTGGCCTCCTTTCCAGACCCATTGCCACTCCTGCTGACCGAGCATTTGGAGGACTTTCCGTACATGTCATAGGTGTTCTTAGCGTCATCTCCTGACAGGCAATTCTTGTCATTAGCCCCAAATAACTTGTAGCCATAAGACTCCGCTTTCTGCTTGCAGTGCTCAAAAATGTTGTCATTTCCTTGTACTTCACTGACGTTGTTGTCGAAAGAGTCTGGTAGGGCCCTCTCTGATGCCAGGTTGTTGTAACAGCCAACCTCTACCCATGAGCCTGTGAAAAAAACATCTAGACGTAAGACTAGACAGAAAGGCAAACGTATGAACATCCTATAATTTTAATAGTTAGCAGGAACAAATTTGGTGTTTACTGTTAGCGATTATATTACACTTGCAAATCAGCGATTTAGTTATGTACAGTATCCTTAAAGATCTCATATATAAAGTAATCCCTCAAACAATTGACTAAGTCTAAGACTCGTCTCCGAAACAACTCACTTATTCATTTCCGGATAGTCGTTCTACTTAGATGACAAAGAGGGCCGCGTGGAAAATACGGATTTTTACTTGTAGTTAATGTTTGCAAGATCCTGGTGCCGTGAAGGCTCAGTAACAAAAAATTGGACGTTTGCTTCATTTGGTTTGTAGTTAAGATTTGAAGACGGATATTTTTTTGGAATTTAAACGGTTACAAAAATTATCGAAGATATACTATCTATTGAAAATACATAATAGCAGATTTGGAAGAGAGGTTCAGTGACCTTCCTCTCTTGCAGGGTTAATTCATTTTAAGAATCCTATCCCGGGATACTTTCATAAATTTGTCTTTCTGTGGCGAATCATTTAGGTAAGAGACAAGTGCATTTAGTTTTGTTCTGGCGAATGGCAAAAATTTTAATCTTCGCCGCACAAACATTTGCACATTCCTTAGCACTTGCATCGTTAGACATGAAAAGGTGAAGTGTCAAACGTTAAATGCATGAAATTTAGTGAGTATGCCATCAAAAACAAATACCAAAAATTACCATATCTTCAATGAAAGTTAAATTGGCAAATAATTAAATAGTCATAATTACCTTCTTTCTTCTCATAAACAAACATCGTTCCTGCTGCATTTAAACCACAACGCAGATTACCCTTCTTATTAGTCCTGCAGTTTTCGGAAGAGCCATACTTGGAGTATACACGCTCAGCATTTTCGGCTGTCCAACATTTTCTCTCGTCCAAACCAAACATCAAGATGCCCGCCTGATCAGCAGCGTTTTCGCACGCGGCGTAGTGCCTGCTAATCCCTGTATTGCTTCCAGCTTTTGCAATAACATCGTCAAGGGCGTGGCCGATGTTTTTGTAGCAACCAACCGCCTTCCATTCAGCTAATAAAAGGAAAATAGTATGGCAATTGGCAAAGAAAGCTTCTCTCCATGCTAGTGAAATCATGGTTCTTTCCTTAATTTGAGCTTGATTGCTTGTGGCTGGATTTCTCTTTGAGATGGTTAGTTACAGAGAAAAAAATATAAGAAAACAACCAAACAAAGTAAAAAACAGAAACAAACAAACAAAAACAAGCTACTAGAGCAACGTGCAGCGTGTTTTCACGAAAATTCGAGCGGTGTATCATGAGGATTTTAAGGGGGTGTTGATGGACCCCCTTAGGTTTTTATTATGTCTTCAAGCGGCCACTCTCGTAAATTGTTTAATTGTATCATTACACATGTTAAACAGAACATTTTTTACTCAATTCAGTTAATTAAAGTTAATTGTGAGTCTGAAATTCAATATCGCAGCCAGATTAGCCGTCATTTTGGATGACATTCCTAGCCTCTAATTGCGCCCTAACGGGTGCTCTTTTCCTGATCTTTTAGAACACATCACAGGCTATCCAGTTGTGAGAAAGTCTTTTTAAATAATTAAACGGAAGCTCCACTGTTACAACAAAATGGCGTAAAATTGTTGTAAATTAAGTATGAATTTCATTTAATTAAGTTAACAAATGGAAGGAAATTTTTAGTGTATGAATGAATATCATCTATTTTCGCTGTTGAATTTTCTGGGGGGTGCCATTTTGAATCTTTATGACGTCA